>OQWM01002903.1_pt1 | contig 11564 bp, 7 predicted proteins | sample 1691531 | NCBI WGS metagenome assembly OQWM01 (sample SAMN03418257, study PRJEB22391) | human gut metagenome | biome: human-gut; feature: organic feature; material: feces | host: Homo sapiens | place: Tanzania | collected 2013-01 | reverse complement strand
AGCTGAACGTTGCCCGCCGCACCTGCGGCTACATCGGTACCCAGTTCTGGAACCAGGGCCGCACCGCCGAAATCAAGGATCGTGTGCTGCATCTGTGATGATTTTACGGGGATATTTTGTTCCTTCGAAAAGAAGGAACTGAAGAAACTTTAATATCAGATAAAACATACAAAGGCGCGCTCTATGCTATTTTTGCATAGAGCGTGCCTTTTTCGTATAAAATAGTCCCGCAGTCCTAAAGAATCTTTGGGGCTGCGGGCGGGAAGGAGAATGGAGAATATCAGTGGTTCAGTTCGGTGCGCAGTTTTTCGTTGGCTTCCTCCACCTTCATACGGGAAAGGATAAAGGTGATGATGGCATCCAACACAAACGGAATGATGAGGTACATGATTTTAAGCATATTGATGCAGGAGTCCGGCTGAACAGCCAGGGCTCTGTCGAAAGCGCTGGCGGCCAGCAGCCAGCCGGTAATGGCAGTGCCGATGCCGCCGCCCAGTTTGACACCAAGGGAAGTGCAGGAGTACATGGTGCCATCCACGCGCTTGTGCTTGGTCAGCCACGTGTATTCTGAGCAGGCAGCGATCACGGCGTTCATATCACCCTGCCAGGGACCCTGGCCCAGGGCGGCAATGGCGGTGAACAGCAGCATCAGACCAACATTGCCACTGGCCCCCATAAATCCGGCTACGGCAACCAAAGCGCGGCTGATGGTGGCAAGGCCGTAACTCATCACGTTCAGTTTGTACATACCATGCCATTTGGCGACCAGTATGGGGGTAAAGATCAGTGCAAGGATCAGCGGAATATTGATGGCCCAGGAGAAAACGCCGAACAGGTTCTCGTTGCCAAAGATATAGATGGCGTAATAGGTGCCCATGCCGATCATGGCGGTGTAGATCTGCTGCAAAATGTAGGTGACACAGATCATCATGTAATATTTGTTGGAGCCCAGCAGTTTAGCGGCTTCAATCAGGTTGTATTTTTCATCCTTGGCAATCTCGTTTTTATCATTGGTGTTCACCAGTTCGCTTTCCGGAAGCTCTTTGACGGAAAAAACCGAGACGGTGTTGACGATCAAGCCAATGATAGCGTAAATGATGGCGATGGTGCGCCAGCCCTGAACACCGCCGCCCAAAGCGGTGACACCGCCCAGAGTGATGGACTGGATGAGCAGACTGGTGGCAAAGGCAAACATGAAGCGGTAGGAGCCCATTTCCACCTGCTCGGCGCTGTTTTTGGTAACAAGGGCTGTAAGGGCAGAATACGCGATGTTATTGGCGGTGTAGAACACAGCGTTCAGCAGGGTGTAGGCAATCAGGAACCAGGCGTACTGGGCAAACTGACCCAGGCTTTCCGGAATGGCAAAAATGGCAACCAGCGTAACAGCGCAGCCAATATAGCCGTACAGCATCCAGGGGCGGGCCTTGCCGAGTTTGGAATGGGTTTTGTCAATCAGGGAACCAAAGAAGACGTCGGTTACGCCGTCCAGTAGTTTGGAAACCGCAATCAATGTGCCGACAATGCCGGGGTCCAGCCCTACCGTGTTGGTCAGGTAGATCATGACAAAGGAGGACAGGAACGCGTAAACCACGTTGCCGGCAATATCGCCGGAGCCATACCCAATTTTGTTATACCATTTCAAATAGCGTTTTTCTGTACTTTCAGACATGTTCGTTCTCCATTCTTTTTGAAGTGTAGAGGGGGTGTATTATTTCTTTTCCGGGATCAGGCGCAGGCCAAAATCAAAGGCAGCGTCATCCAGGCGGTACTGTTCCAGCAGGCGGGGACCGCAGCTTTCGGAGCCAATGCCGTTCTGGGCATAATCCAGGCACAAAACAGTGCTGCCGCAGGGTTCCAGTTCATAATTGTGGGCTTTCCGGGTCAGTTCCTCCTGTGTGTAGTGGGAAGCATTAAAGCTGAAAGGCTGCGTGCCCACAGCGGTCAGGCGCACGGCATCTCCGGCCAACATAACGTAATCGCAGTCAAAATGGCTGCCGTTTTCCTGCGGGCGGATGTAATCTTCGTGCAGCTGCCAGACTGTAGCGGTGTAGCTGCTGTGGCTGGCGGCGTGGTGCTTGTCGCGGTAACATTCCATGGGGCCCATGCCGTAATAATTGACCTGGGACATCTCCTGCGGCAGGAACAGCCGCAGACCAAAGCGTGGCAGCTCCGGGAAGACTGTGTTGCGTTGGGCATGCAGGGCAAGGTCTACACTGCCGTTGTTGGCAACGGTCCAGGTTACATCCAGGTCCAGGAACTTCTGCACGCAAATTGCAGCAATCCCAACGTGGGTGTGCAGGGTTACACCGCTTGCCGTTACGGTATATTCCGTATGGTAAGCGTTTGTGGCAGCATGGTCATAATGGGCGGCATACCAGTCAGCTTTCAGCTTGCGATCATTGTCCGTTGGGGCACGCCAGACATTAAAGCCCATGGGCTGATCCAGCAGCGGTTCATTGGCAAAGGTCATTTTGTCAAACAGGCCGGTCAACTTGTTGAACACATAGGTGAACTGCTCACAGCTGAGAACCAGCATACGGTCTGTTTCGCGGATGGTGATGAGCCCATCCCCGGCGGGGCGGCCCAGCAGCTGCACGGCATCCTGGTTGCGGGGGTCGCTATTTTGCAAAGGAATTTCATCAAAGCCAAGCAGGTGGTCAGCTTTGATCAGTGCGCCATCCTGTTTGCAGTGGTAGCAGATGTTCACAAAGCATTTGCCCTTGGCCGGTACATCCAGCGGCAATGGCAGAGTGCCATCCGCGTGCGGCGGCAGCCGGAATCCACCCGGGAAAGGAACACTGCCTGCCGAAACCACCTGACCATCACAGTTGAGCTCATAGCTCAACGTGGCGTAATCGGTCAAATCCACAAAATCCATGTAGTTGTGCAGGGTCAGGGTGCCGGTGCTTTGGTCATAATGGGTCACGCGCGCTGGGCGGTAAATGTTTTTGAACTCCAGCAGGCCGGTGTGGGGGCGGCGGTCCGGGTAAACAAGGCCGTCCATGCAGAAATTGCCATCGTTGGGCCACTCGCCGTGGTCGCCGCCATAATAAAAGATGGAGCGCCCATCCTGGGCTTTGCCTTTGTAGATGCCGTGGTCGCACCATTCCCACAGCAAGCCGCCCACGAGACCGGGATGACTTTGGATAAACTGGAAGTAATCTTCCAGGTCGCCGGGGCCGTTACCCATGCAATGGCAGTATTCGCACATCAGGTAAGGCTTGTCCGGCTGCTGGTCAAGGAACGCCTGAATGCTTTCCAAGGAAGGATACATGTTGCTGAACAGATCAATGTTGGAAAAATCATACTTGCGCTTCTGGCTGTGATACTGGGCACTTTCGTAATGGGTCAGGCGGGTGGGGTCAAACTGTTTGGTCCAGGCCAGAGCTTCCTCAAAGGTGCAGCCGTAAGCGCTTTCGTTGCCCATAGACCAGATGATCACGCAGGGGCGGTTTTTATCGCGCTCCACACAGCGGCGTGTGCGGTCCACGGTGGCCTCGGTAAATTCCGGGTTGTCGGAAATCGGCTCGTTCCAGTGCTCAACATGATTGCTCCAGTCAACATTGCCGTCACAGTACAGTTCCGATGCACCGTGGCTTTCGTTATCCGCTTCGTCAATCACAAAAAATCCGTATTCATCGCAGAGCTGATAAAAATAGGGAACATCCGGGTAATGGCTGGTGCGGATGGCGTTAAAATTGTGCCGCTTGATCATGGCAAGGTCGGTCTTGGTCTGTTCCAGCCCGATGGTATAACCGGTGACGGGATCAGATTCATGCCGGTTGACACCGTGGATTTTGATGGAGTGGCCGTTGACAAAAATCTGGTTATCTGCCACATGAACTTCCCGGATGCCAACACGATCCGTGATGGTTTCGCAGGCCGTTTCCAGCACAAGGGTATAAAGATACGGCTGTTCGGCATTCCACAGAATCGGGGCAGGGACCGGGATGACCGCGCAGTAGGGAAAGGCTTCATCATCGGGGTTCGCTGCCGGGGCAGCAGTGCCGATCAGGGTACCGGCCGCATCGTAAATGGTAATGCGGGTGGCGACGGCCAAATCGCGGTAGCGTAGGCGGACTCTGATGTCTGCGCGGTCCGGTAGGATCCCGGTGGTGGTAAAATAGTCCTGGATATGCTGTTCCGGGCGGCACAGCAGGTAAACATCACGGAAAATACCGTTCATGCGGAACATGTCCTGGTCTTCCATGTAACTGCCGTCGCACCATTTCAGCACCAGTACGGCCAGGTGGTTGCTGCCGTTTTGCAGCAATGCGGTCACGTCAAATTCACTGGTGGAGTGTGCAACCTGGCTATAACCCACAAACTTGCCGTTCAGCCAGACATAAAAACAGGAAGCAACACCCTCAAAGTTCAGGTAGGCGCGCGGGGCAACTTCGTCTTGCTGGTAGTCAAAATCATAAAGATAAGCACCGCAGGGGTTTTCTTTGGGCACATACGGAGGGTCCGCGGGGAAGGGATAGCGGATGTTGGTGTACTGGTGGTGGTCGTATCCGTAGTTCTGCCATACGCTGGGTACCGGAATGGTATCATAATCCGCCAAGTCACAGCCGGGGGCATAAAATGGGTCCTGTAAATCATAAATGCTGTGGTAATAGCGGAACTGCCAGGTTCCGTTCAGCAGCTGGAACCGCTGGGAGGTTTCCCGGTGTTCCACAAGGGCGTCATTGCGGCGGGCATCCGGGATAAAATAGGCACGGTTTGGCATGGTGTTTACATGCAAAATGTGTGGGTTTTCGTAATACTGTGGGATAACCATGGCGGTCCTCCTGTGATTTGAACAATACAACTTGCGTTCCGTTTGAAAATATTATACAATTTCCATAGGGAACAAAGACATAAACAGGTTGGGACCAAACATACACAAAATCAATGGATTTGGGGCAGAAACCGCCAAAAACAAAGTTTGTACGCGCGAAATTGACAAAAACGAGGAGTGATTTTTGTGTACATTAACGCCGGCTATCTGAATAACTCCCGCTTGGATTTCAAGGATTATTCGGCCCCGCTCATTGTGGGCAGCTGCGGGACTTACCGCCTGAAAACGCGCAAAAGGCTGCCGACCTATTGGCAGAAAGGCCGGCGTGACTACCAGATTTTGTACGTTGCCAACGGCAAAGCGCATTTTTGGTTTGACGGTGTGGAACAGGTGGTAAGCGCCGGGAATATGGTGCTGTATAAGCCGGACGAGATACAAAAGTATGTGTATTACCTGGAAGATCACCCTGAGGTATTCTGGATTCATTTTACCGGCAACGATGTAAAAAATATTCTGACCTACCACGGGATCTCGCTGGAGGAGCATGTGTTTTACAGCGGGGTCTTGCCGGAATACAAAGCGCTGTTCCGCAAAATTATTCAGGAACTGCAGCTCTGCCGCTTTGGGTACGAGGATTATATTGCTTCGCTGTTCAATGATATGCTGCTTCTCGTCAGCCGCCAGCAGCATGAAAAGCCCAAGGTGGCCGGCAGCATGCAGGAACAGATTGAAGTGGCGGCTGCTTATTTTAATGAGAATTACAACACAAAAATCAGCATTGACGCCTATGCCGAATCGCTGCATGTCAGCACCAACTGGTTCATCCATAACTTCCGGCAGTATATGGGTATGTCGCCCGCACAGTATGTTCTTTCACTGCGCATGGTCAATGCACAAAGTCTGCTGGAACATACGAACTATAACGTAAAAGAGATATCTGAGATCGTTGGGTATGACAACCCGCTGTACTTCAGCCGAGTGTTCAAAAAAGAAATCGGCCAATCCCCTGCGCAATACCGCAAGCTGCGCGGGAAACCGGCCGAAGAATAAGCAAAACCCGCCTGCTGACAGGAAATCCTGTGGGCAGGCGGGCACTTTGTAAACAGATACAAACGCAGCAGCCCGGTGCAAAACCTGTACCGGGCTGTTGCTTTATGATGAAATAGCAGAGAATGGCAGAAGGTTACAGCTGGTCGGCGGTGGGGTAGCTGTCAATGGCACCGTAGCGCTGCACACTGTAACCGCAGAACCGGTTGGAAAAATCCAGCCACTGGTTCAGCTGGTCCGCCTGCAAGGCGGGCAGGGCGGCACGGTCCACCCCGTTTTTGTGCAGCTGCCACAAGAACGAGCCGATGAACCCGTCCCCGGCACCGGTGGTATCCACGGCCTTTACCGGCTTGCTGGTGGCAAAGCCGTGGGCAGTGCGGGTGTAAGCATGGGCACCGGCGCTGCCGCAGGTGTAGAGCACCAGCTGTACATGGCCCACAAACAGGCTGGGCAGGGCGGCTTCAATATCGCTGGTGCCGGTCAGAAATTCCAGCTCTTCGTCCGAGATTTTGACCACATCGGCCAGCGGCAGGAACTCCAGCACCGTGCGGCGCAAAGCATCACGGTTTGGCCACAGCGGAAAGCGCAGATTGGGGTCAAAGTCAATGATAGTCCCGGCGCTGCGGGCTGCGGCAATGGCAGTTTTGTGGGCTTCCCGCATGGGGCTTTCCACCAGGGCAACGCTGCAGAAATGCAGGGCATAGGCGTTGGCAAACAGGCTGGTATCCACCTGCTCCGGGGCGTACAGCAAATCGGCTGAGGGCTTGCGGTAAAAACTGAACGTCCGGTTGCCGTCCGCTTCCAGCGAAACAAAGGCCAGGGCGGTGTTGGCTTTGTCCGTCAAACAGATGTGGCTGGTATCAATGCCGCAGGCAGCCAGTTCATCAATGATCTTGCGGCCGAACGGGTCATCTCCCAGCTGAGTCAACAGGGCAGAAGCTCCGCCCAAACGGGCATAAGCACCGCACACGTTGGCGGGCGCGCCGCCCACACGGGGGCTGAAAGAGGGAACCTCGGCAAAGGAACAGCCGGTTTTGGACGGAATCATATCGATCAGCGCTTCGCCGATCGCATACAAGGTATCGTGTGCCATGGAAAATCCTCCGTTAAATCGAAAGGGGATACAGGGTGCTGCCCGCACCGCAAAACTGCACGGCAACCTTGTCCGGTGCCGGGTAATACCGGGTGGAAAGCACCGCGGCACCGTCGTTCAGGAATATTTCCAGCGAGGAAGCATCCCCCACAACACGCAGGCTGCGGCAGGGGGCATCCAGCACAGTCTTGCGCTCGGTGCGCCCGGCGGCGATCGCTGCATCGGTAAAGTGCAGCGTGCAGGTGCGGTCCGCTTCGGTATAAGTCAGGGTCAGGCCGTTGGCAATGGTCAGGACAAAATCCCCGGCGGGGGCGGCGGTCAGGTCAAAGCAGGGGGCCGTTTCAACCGTTTCGCAGTCTGCTGGCTGGCGGGCTTCGCCGCGCAGGGCGTTCAGCTCGGCGGCGGGGGCTTGCAGCAGGCGGCCAGTGCCGTCCTGGGTCAGCACGCGGGGCAGGGTCAGGCAGTGCTGCCAGCCATACTCCACGGTGGGGTTGGTGTAATCGGCATCCGGCATGCCCATCCAGCCAAACTGGATGCGGCGGCCATCCGCGGCGGCAAAGCTTTGGGGCGCATAATAGTCAAAGCCATCGTCCAGGGCGTGGAACTCGCTCAATGTGCAATCGGTGCGCCAGTCACCCTGCAGGGCAAAGTAACCGCAGCCGTACACGTTCTGGCAGGCAATGCCCTGGGGCGATACCGCCAAAAACCACTGGCCGTCCAGCTCAAACAGATCGGGGCATTCCCACATATAGCCAAAGGGTTCGGGGGTGGTGATGGTGTTGATGTGGTTCCAGTGCAGCTTGTCGGCGCTTTCAAACACCAGCACTTCGCCGTGGTCGTCCAGTGTTCGGGCACCCAGCACCATATAGTAGCGCCCATCCAGTGCAAACACTTTGGGATCGCGCACATGGCAGGTCAGCCCGGCGGGATAATCCTGGTTGTACATCAGGCAGCGCTTGTTGTCCAGATGGATGGCATCGCGGCTGGTGGCAAGGCAGACATTGTGCCCGCGCCCCTGCTTGATGTAGTCATATTCGCCGGGGTGCTTGACATTGCCGGTATAGTACAGGTACAGCATGCCGTCCGCCACCAGGGCGGAACCAGAGTAAACGCCGTGGCAGTCAAACGGTTCGTCCGGGTACAGCATCACGGGCAGGCGTTCCCAGTGGAACAGATCCCGGCTGCGCACGTGCCCCCAGTGCTTGACCCCTCCCGTGGGGTCAAACGGGCCGTACTGATAAAACACATGGTATTCATCGCCGATCTGGCACAGCCCGTTGGGGTCGTTCAGCCAGCCCACAGGGGGCTGAACATGCAGCTTCTGCCGGTGGGGATCCGCCGCCGCGCGGGCGGCCCCGGCGGCTTCCACCATGGGGACAAGACGCTTCAAATCACGCTGCAAGGCATTCATAACAGGTAACTCCTTATTGATTGAGAGGGGAAAACATCAGGCTTTGGCTTCCTCGGATTCGGGGGTCCAGATCACCCAGGTCACAGCGAAGGAAACGCCGAAGGAAATTGCCATCATGATGAGGTACTGCAGCGGCATGTGCAGATGCAGCAGGATGCCGAAGATGCCGGTCACGCCGGTGCCGGTGGCACCAAGGCCGGTCACGCTGGCATACAAAGCGCCGCAGGCGCCGCCGGCCAGGCCGCCGATAAAGGGTTTAAAGTAGCGCAGGTTGACGCCGAAGATGGCGGGCTCGGTAATGCCCATGCAGGCAGAAAGGGCGGAGGGCAGGGCCATAGACTTAACTTTGGCGTTCTTGCTCTTGAGGGCAACGGCAAAGGCGGCACCGCCCTGGGCAACGTTGGCGGCACTGGCCAGGGGCAGCCAGTAGGTGAAGCCAAACTTGGCCAGCTGGCCAAGGTCGATCAGGGTGTACATATGGTGGATACCGGCCACAACGGTGACGGCATACAGACCGCCCATGATGAAGGAACCGATGCCGAACGGCAGCTGGATCAGGGTCTGAACGCCGTTGATGATGCCGTCCTCCAGCGTGGTGAAGATTGGGCCGATGACAGCGAGGGTGAGATAGCCGGTGACGAAAACGGAAACCAGCGGGGTAACAAACAGGTCGATCATGGCGGGCACAACTTTGTGCAGCCGCTTTTCAATCTGGCACATCAGCCACACGGCAATGATAACGGGGATAACGTGGCCCTGGTAGCCGACCAGCGGAATTTTGTACAGCCCGCCAAACACCGACTGGTAGGTCTGCACGCCCTCAGAAGCAACGGTCCAGGCGTTCTGCAGGTTGGGGTGAATCATGATCATGCCGATGACAGCACCCAGGAACTGGTTGCCGCCAAACACCTTTGCGGCGGAGAACGCGATCAGGATGGGCAGGAAGGTGTACGCCGTGTTGGAGAACAGCTGGGCAAACACATAGATGGAACCGCTGGTATCAATGTTCAGGAAGCCGTTGTTGACCATAAAGTTCAGCGCTTCCATAATGCCCATCAAAAAGCCGGAAGCCACGATGGCCGGGATGATGGGAACAAAGATATCGCCCAGCGTCTTGATGGCCCGCTGGTACCACGGTGCTTTGGAAGCGGCAGCCTGTTTGACTTCCTCCTTGCTGGCACCGGTGATTCCGGCCAGGGCGGTGAACTCGTCATACACCTTGTTCACAATGCCGGTGCCGAAGATGATCTGCAGCTGACCCTGGGCTTCAAATACGCCCTTGGCGCCCTCGGCATTTTCAAGCTCTTTTTTGTTCACCTTGGAATTATCCGCAATCACCAGGCGCAGGCGGGTTGCGCAGTGTGCGGCCGATACAATGTTGGAAGCACCGCCGATGTTGTCCAGTACCTGCTGGGCTGCTTTCTTGTAATCCATGTTGCACGCTCCTTCTTTTATCTGTTGGCCCGGTAGGAGGTTCCGGGGCCTGTTTCATTTGACAGCTTTATTATATACGAAGGTGAGTGCTTTTTCTATTGACCAAACGACCCAACTTGCAAAGATTCTGTTATCGATTTCACACAGTTTCACACCGTTATTTGGTAAAATACACAAAAAACAGGGGGCTGCATGGAAAGGGGGCACAAAACAAAAACTTCCCCACAGTGAAGCAGGGAAGTGTGGCGCAAAGGATGCCTGTTATAGCGACCAGACATTTTCATCTGAGTTGTCATCCCCGGTGGAGGCCCGGCATTTTAACTCATAATCCAGCTTGATCATCTGCGGCTCGGCATGGGGGTCCGCCAGCATGTCCAGCAGCAGGCGGGCGGCTTTGTCCCCGGCGGTGCGGTAATGCAGATGGGCGCTGGTCAGCGGCACATAGGCAACGCGGCCAATGCGGTTGTCGCCCACAGCGGCAATCATGATGTCCTCCGGCACCCGCAGACTGTGGCTGCGGCAGTATTGCAGCGCACCCAGGGCGATGGAGTCGGTCGCGCAGAACAGGCAGTCCAGCCCCGGCGCACGGCCAAACAGCTGCTCCGCCTGGTGGTAGCCGGATTCCATGTTGAACTTGGCAATGCTCATCTGCTGCGGCTGGGGCACGAGACCTGCATCCCGCAGCGCACTGTCAAAGCCTTCGCGCCGGGCAAGGCCGACGGCTTTGTCCAGCAGGGTCACGCCCAGGTAGCCCGGCTTGCGCCGCCCCTTTTGCAGCATGTGGGCGGTGGCTGCCTGCGCCGCGCCGAAATCATCGTGGAACACGCAGCTGAACCCGGGATACTGCTGCCCCACGATTACCACCGGCACATGCAGGCTTTGCAGCACCGCGTGGTGTTCCGGGGTAAACATGGTGGCAATCAGGATAATACCGTCCACCGTATCGTGCCGCAGGGTATCCAGCGCGCGCACTTCGCGGGTGTTGTCGTTGGCGGTGTTGATCAGCAGCAGCGACACGCCCAGGTTGGCGACAGCCATGAACACGCTGAGCAGCATGTTCCTGTCCGCCTTGAATTCGTAGGTGAATTTGCTGCCCAGGAAATTCACGCAGAAGGTGCCGAAGGCCTGAAGCAGCATCAGGCACACCAGGGCTTTGTCCAGAGCCAGTATTCGGGAAATGGGAGAAAGGAAAATCAGCACAAACCCGGCGCAGACCGAAAAGGTCAGCACCGAAAGACCCATGGCCGCGGACTGATAGCGTTTCTGATCTTCCTCGGGAAACTCCACCCGGGCGTTGACCAGGGTAGCCTGGGTTTGCAGGGTGAACACCACCGTCAGAATGCTGACCCAGATGTTGTAGATTTTCAGAGCACCGTAGCCGCTGTCTCCAAGAAGCCGAGAAAACAGCGGGCCTGTCAGGATAGAAATGCCATTGAGCAAAACAGTGCTGAAAATATTAAAAAAAGCAACGCGATTTCGTTTTTTCATGTTTCTTTCCTATTTGACCCGGTGAAGCAGCGGGCGCAAAAGCCGGTACAGACCCAGCACCAGCAGCAAGTCCGTCACCCGCTCCTGGAAGGAAAAGCCCGGGGCAGTCAGGAAAAAGCCGGTGTGCTTGGCCAGTGCCCGGCGGGCATCCCGGTACTGCGCCTCATATCTTTTCCGCGTTTCTCTGTCCGACTGGGACAAAAGCAGCAGAATATGGGCAAGAGAGTGCACCCGGAGAAAACGGGCAGATTTGGCGATTTCCGGATAATTTTTCCGAATATAAGGGTAGATTTCCGCTGTATTCTGGGAAT
>OQWM01002895.1_pt1 | contig 11582 bp, 8 predicted proteins | sample 1691531 | NCBI WGS metagenome assembly OQWM01 (sample SAMN03418257, study PRJEB22391) | human gut metagenome | biome: human-gut; feature: organic feature; material: feces | host: Homo sapiens | place: Tanzania | collected 2013-01 | reverse complement strand
GCGAAGAGTACAGCCGCTTCCTCCAGCCCTATACCCTTTCCTCTCTGGTAAAGAATTTGCAAAGAATTCACCAATCACCGAATACCTGCCAAAAGGAGATGTTGTTTTACCTTTAGGTCAGCACATCGGTGCTCCTGCACAGCCAATCGTTAGCAAGGGAGACCAGGTGTTAGTAGGCCAGAAGGTGGCAGAAGCTGGAGGATTTGTATCCGCGAATATTTTCAGCTCTGTTTCAGGAACTGTAAAGGCGATCGAGCCAAGAATGACTCCAGCCGGAGCAAAAGTTAACTCTATCGTAATCGAGAATGATGGAGAATTCAAAGAGGCTGCCTTTGAGGCAAAACCTTATGATCAGATGTCTAAAGATGATGTTTTAGCAGCGATCAAAGAAGCTGGAATCGTAGGACTTGGTGGAGCCGGATTCCCAACACATGTGAAATTAGCGCCAAAAGATCCAGATGCGATCGAATATATCATCGTAAATGGAGCTGAGTGTGAACCTTATATCACAGGTGACTACCGCATCTTAATGGAGACACCAGAACTTTTAATTGAAGGATTAAATATCGTACTTGATATGTTCCCAAAAGCAAAAGGTATCATTGGTATTGAAGATAATAAAAAAGATGCAATTGCTAAAGTAGAAGCATTAGTTAAAGGTGATGCAAGAATCAGTGTTGCACCATTAAAGACAAAATACCCACAGGGTGCAGAACGTTCTTTGATTTATGCAACAACAGGAAGAAGCATCAACTCCAGCATGTTACCAGCAGATGCAGGATGCATCGTAGATAACGTAGCTACGATCGTAGCGATCAAAGAAGCTGTCAAAGATGGTAAACCATTATACGAACGTGTTGTGACAGTTACTGGAGATGCGATCAAGAATCCAAGTAACTTTAAAGTACGTACAGGAACAAACGTACAGGAACTGATCGAAGCAGCCGGTGGATTTAAGACACAGCCTGAGAAGATCATTTCTGGTGGACCTATGATGGGTATGGCAATGTTTACAACAGACGTACCAGCTGTCAAAACATTCTCATGCTTCTTAGCATTCACAAAAGATGAAGTTGCTGCGAACCAACCAAGCAATTGTATTCGTTGTGGAAGATGTGTAAGCGTCTGTCCGCAGAAGCTGATGCCAGCGAAATTATCTGTATTAGCAGATCATAATCAGTTTGACGAGTTTGAAAAACTTTATGGAGCAGAATGCGTTGAATGTGGATCATGTTCATTCGTATGTCCAGCAAAACGTAACCTTGCACAGTCCATGAAGACAGGTCGTAAACAGGTATTAGCTAACCGTAGAAAGAAATAAAGGAGAGATACATATGAGCGAAACATTATATCATGTGTCAGCCAATCCTCATGTAAGAGATAACGGCTCAACACAAAAGATTATGTTAGATGTTATCATCGCATTACTACCCGCTACAATTTTTGGTATCTATATCTTTGGAGCATCTGCGGCACTGACAGTTGCAATTTCTGTTGCTACCTGTGTTGTCGTTGAGTATATTTACCAGAAACTTATGAAACAGCCAATCACTGTAGGTGACTTAAGTGCGGCATTAACCGGACTGTTACTTGCATTAAACTTACCATCAGGAGCACCATTCTGGATGCCGATCCTTGGTGGAATCTTCGCGATCATCGTTGTAAAACAGGTATTCGGTGGATTGGGACAGAACTTTATGAATCCAGCCCTTGGTGCAAGATGTTTCTTAATGATCTCATTTGCAGCAAGAATGACAACATTTACATATGATGGTGTGACAACAGCAACACCACTTGCTGTTATGGAACAGGGAAAAAGCGTAGATGTTATGAAATCATTCTTAGGATTCGTTCCTGGAACAATTGGTGAAACATCTGCATTATTACTGATCATCGGTGGAGCATACTTAGTATTTAAGAAAGTCATCTCTCCGATCATCCCATGTGTTTACGTTGCAGTTGTAGCAATCTTCGTACTGATCTTCGGTGGTCATGGATTTGATCTATCTTACATGGCAGCACAGATCTTCAGTGGTGGATTAATGTTAGGTGCGATCTTCATGGCAACAGACTACGTAACATCTCCAATTACAAAGAACGGAAAGATCATCTATGCGATCGTTCTTGGTATTTTAACTGGATTATTCCGTCTGTTCGGACCAATGGCAGAAGGTGTATCTTACTCAATCATCATTGCAAACTTATTAGTTCCACTGATCGAGAGAGTGACAGTACCAACTCCATTTGGAATCGTAAAAAAAGGAGGTAAGAGCAATGAATAAGAATCTCGTAATGGATTGTATCAAATTATGTGTGATCACATTAATTGCAGGACTCCTTTTAGGTATCGTATATAATGTAACAAAAGCACCGATCGCCGCACAGGAAGAAAAGACAAAACAGGAAGCTTACAAAGCCGTATTCAAAGATGCAGCGAAATTCGATACAGTAAAATTAGACCAGAAAGACGTAGTAGCTGTCTTAAAGAAAAATGATCTTGGACAGAATACGATTTCTGAAGTCGTAAAAGCAGTTGACAAAAACGGAAAAGAACTTGGATACGTATTCTCTGTAACAAACCCAGAAGGATACGGGGGAGATGTATCTTTATCTGTAGGTGTCAGAGATGATGGAACAGTCAATGGTTATGAAACATTATCCATCAGCGAAACAGCTGGTTTAGGTATGAAAGCCAAAGAACCAGAATTCAAGAGTAACTTTAAAAACAAAAAAGCAGACAAATTTGAAGTTGTAAAAGATGGATCTGGTAAGAACGATGATTCTAAAGTAGATGCCATCAGTGGTGCAACAATTACTAGCCGTGCTGTCACAAGTGCAGTTAACAGCTGTGTTGCATATTCAAAGAGCCTGAAGGGAGGTAATTAAACATGAAACCAAATCCAATGGAACGATTGATTAATGGTATCGTAAAAGAAAACCCTACCTTCGTATTAATGTTAGGTATGTGTCCTACATTAGCAGTAACAACATCTGCGATCAACGGTGCAGGAATGGGGCTTTCAACAACAGCCGTATTAATGTTCTCTAACATGATCATTTCCGCATTAAGAAATGTCATCCCTGATCGTGTGCGTATCCCAGGATATATCGTAGTTATCGCATCTCTGGTAACGATCGTACAGTTCTTATTACAGGGATATGTTCCAGCAGTTAACGACGCATTAGGATTATATATCCCACTGATCGTAGTAAACTGTATCATCCTTGGACGTGCAGAATCCTTTGCAGCAAAGAACGGACCAATCAACTCCTTCTTTGACGGACTTGGAATGGGACTTGGATTTACTGTAGCCTTAACAATTTTAGGAGCATTCCGTGAATTATTAGGAGCAGGTCAGATCTTCGGAATGCAGGTAATGCCATCTGCATACGAACCAATCACAATCTTTATCCTGGCACCTGGAGCATTCTTCGTATTAGCATGCTTAGTAGCGATCCAGAATAAAGTTAAGAGCAAAAAACCTAAAAAAGCCGGAGAAGCACAGAGTGGTGGATGCGGAGATTGTTCTCACTGCGGAAACAGCGCTTGCGGTTCCAGAAGCTTTTTTGATACAACTGTAGATGACAAATAAGGAGGATTAAGATGAAAAGTTTACTGTTAATTGCCATCGGTTCAGCGCTGGTAAATAACGTCGTATTAAGCCAGTTCCTTGGTTTATGTCCTTTCCTTGGAGTTTCTAAGAAAGTTGAGACAGCAGCCGGAATGGGTGCAGCCGTTCTCTTCGTTATTACTATCGCATCAGCAGTTACAAATTTAATTTATACATTTTTATTAGTACCAACAGATTTAACATACTTAAATACGATCGTATTTATCCTGGTAATCGCAGCATTAGTACAGTTCGTAGAAATGGTATTAAAGAAATCTATGCCAGCATTATATGAATCTCTGGGAGTATTCCTTCCACTGATCACAACAAACTGTGCAGTTCTTGGTACAGCATTAACAAACGTACAGAACGACTATAGTTTCATCGCCAGCATAGTCAATGGTATCGGTATCTCTTTAGGATTCCTGATCGCTATTGTTATCCTTGCTGGTATCCGTGAAAAGATGGAATACAACAACATCCCAGAATCTTTCAAAGGAATGCCGATCACACTGTTAACAGCAGGATTAATGGCAATCGCATTCTTCGGATTCTCAGGACTTATTTAGGAGGTAAAGAAGATGAATATATCAGCAATTTTACTTGCCATGGTTGTTGTCGGAGGAACCGGTCTGCTTATCGCAATCTTACTGGGAATTGCCTCAGAGAAATTTAAAGTTCCTGTAGACGAGAAGGAAGTAGCCATCCGTGCAGAACTTCCAGGAAATAACTGTGGTGGTTGTGGATACGCAGGTTGTGATGGACTTGCAAAAGCAATCGCAAATGGAGAAGCACCAGTGAATGGCTGTCCTGTTGGTGGAGCAGCTGCAGCTGAGAAGATCAGTGCGATCATGGGTGTAGAAGCAGGAGAATTCGTGAAGAAAGTCGCATTCGTAAAATGTGCCGGAACTTGCGAAAAAGCATCTGACAAATACCAGTACTCAGGAGTTCAGAGCTGTATCGAAGCGATGAACGTACCAGGTGCAGGACCAAAAGGATGCGAATTTGGATGTATGGGATTTGGAAGCTGTGCAGCAGTATGTCCAGAAAATGCGATCTCTATCGTGAACGGAATCGCTCACATCGATGAAGAAGCATGTGTAGGATGTGGAAAATGTGCAGAAACATGTCCAAAAGCATTGATCGACCTTGTACCAGAAAACAAGAAAACAAGAGTACAGTGCAGCTCTAAAGAATTCGGTAAAAACGTTATGTCTGTATGTAAAGCAGGATGTATCGGATGTAAAGCTTGTGAAAAAGTATGCCGTCTTGGAGCGATCAAAGTTGAAAACAACATCGCACAGATCGATTACGATAAATGTGTAGGTTGTGGATTATGTGCAGGTAAATGTCCAAAAGGAATCATTACAGGAAAGAAATTAGTTCCTAAGAAACCAGCACCAAAGAAAGAAGCTTAATCTTTCTTTATATCATTATAATAAAGAAGCAGGAGATTCGAGAGATCAGATCTTCTGCTTTTTTTCTGCTTCTATTCATGTAAAAAAAGAATACTATTATAATAGGAAGAAAAAGGATTCCTGACATGAAATTTCTAGAACTTCGGCAAAAAGATGTGATCAATTGTAATACAGGAGAATGTTTAGGCTTTGTCCTAGACCTCGAATTTGAAATCCATACGGGTAAGATCTGTTATCTGATCGTCCCCAAAACAACGAAGATGCTCATATGCCTTGGCAAGAATAAAGTTTACAAAATCCCCTACAAATGCATTGTAAGGATCGGCAGAGATACGATTCTAGTCGATATCAACGAAAAAGAATGCCTGAAATAAAAGAAAAGCTTTCTTTTCTACAGAAAAAATGATATACTTCAAGCAGTAAAAACACGGAGGTACAAGAAGATGAGATGCCCATATTGTGGAAGTGAGAATTCCAGAGTCGTAGATTCCAGACCGGCAGAAGACAACAATGCGATCCGTAGAAGAAGACAATGTGACGAATGCGGAAAACGTTTTACAACTTATGAGAAGATAGAGACAGAACCGTTAAGTGTCATCAAGAAAGACAAAACACGACAACTCTACGATCGAAACAAAATCAGGAATGGAATCGTACAATCCTGTCACAAACTCCCAGTATCCATGGGGCAGATCGAAGCAGCGATCGATGAGATCGAGACAAAGATCTATAACATGGGAACAAGAGAAGTTGAAACATCCGTGATCGGAGAGATGGTCATGGACAAATTAAAGGATTTGAATGAAGTTGCATACGTAAGATTTGCAGCCATTTACCGTGAATTCAAAGATGTGAACACATTTATGAGTGAATTAAAGAAATTATTAAAATAATCACAATTGTTTTGAATAAACAAGATTGTAAAAATATTACTTTTGTGATAAACTAACCATATCATTTTGAAACCAGCTTCCTTTTTGAGAAGAGAAGGAGTTGAGTACTATTTATCAGGAAGTAATCACAGGAATCGTCAGTGGAGTGAGCGGAAAGCTCATCCACGTAGAAGTAGAGATCAGAAACGGCCTGCCATATTTTACAATGGTAGGCTATCTTTCCAAAGAATCCATGGAAGCAAAAGAGCGAGTTGCATCAGCACTGCGCTCCATCGGCCATCCCTTACCGTCGATGAAGATCACCGTTAATTTATCCCCAGCCAATATAAGAAAGAACGGAACCGCGTTCGATTTCCCGATCGCCGTGGCCTTTTTAGGATGCCTGAATTTAATCGATGCAAGCAAGTTAGATGACATCTGTATCATGGGAGAATTAGGACTAAACGGCAAGATCAGAGGTGTAGGAAACTGTCTTCCGATCGTTTTAGAAGCAAGAAAACAAGGCATTCACAAGTTCTTTGCGGCAAGTGAAGATGAGAATTCTCTAAGAGGGATTGAAGATATCGAAGTGGTATTTATGAACAGTTTACAGGATGTCCTAGACTATTTTCATGGAACATATCAGCAAAAAAGTTGCAAAAGTGCAACAACTTATCACAAGGAAGAGTCCGAAGAGGACTTCAGTGATATCATCGGACAACAACATTTAAAAAGAGCGATGGAGATCGCAGTCACTGGAAGACATCATCTATTGATCATTGGTTCCCCAGGTTCAGGAAAGACAATGGCAGCCAGAAGGATCCCGACCATTCTCCCGCAACTATCAAAAGAAGAGAAGATGGAAGTTCAGGCAATCTATGATGCCACAGGAATTCCAAGGTATTTAGAAGATGATACCCGACCATTTCGCCAGCCACATCCAATGATCCCGAAAGCCGCATTTCTTGGAGGCGGCAAGACGCCGACGGCAGGAGAGATCACATTAGCACATCATGGCATTTTATTTCTGGACGAATTTATGGAATTTAAAACAGAATGTATCGAAGCACTCAGACAGCCATTGGAAGATGGAACAATCGATATCACCAGAAATGGGATCTACCACAAGTTCCCAGCAGACTTTCAACTGATCGCCACCATGAATCCATGTCCATGCGGTTATGGATTAGAAGATGGGATCTGTCGATGCACTTATCATGAAAAAAAGCGTTATCTAAAGAAATTGTCCGGCCCGATCTTAGACCGTTTTGACATGGTCCTGTGTCTAAGTAAAAAAGAGATTGATACACAGAAGATACAAAAAGAGAGTCAAGAAACATCCCATCAGATCAAAGAACGCATCGAAACAACCATTCAAAGAGAAAAAAAGTTATTAAAAAACTATCAATGCAGTGATACCAGCCATTTAAGCCACATACAGTTAAACAAGCTCCTTCATTTATCCAAAGAATGTAAAGAGATTTTAGATCTTGCCTATCGATCTGGCAAGATCACAAGACGAGGAATGGATAAGATTTTAAAAGTAGCTCTGACGATCATGCTTATGGAAAATGAATCAGAGATCAAACCAATCCACCTGATGGAAGCCATGACCTTCAGAAATACAGGGTTTATCAAAGAGGTGCTTGAATATGGAAGATAAATTATATTGGTACTGGCTATGTGGCAAAGTTCTGTTGCCGATCAAGAAGCAGAAAGAATTGATGGATATCTTCATTCATCCAAAAGAACTCTATAAGATCAACCCAGCAATCTTAAAAGAACACATGACACAACTTGAATACGATCGTTTCGTCCATTCCAGAGATGAAACAGTGATCAAGAAAGGCTATGAAGCCTTGCATCGTGAAAATATCCGTTTTATCATTCAAAAAGAAGCTGCTTACCCGAATCGATTAAGAAAGATCTACGATGCTCCATATGGGATTTTTCAAAAAGGTCAGCCATATGAAGAAAAAGAACTGTCAATAGCGATCGTTGGATCAAGATATCCGACAACTTATGGATTCGAAATCTCAAAAAAGTTCGCAAAAGAGCTGGCTCAGCAAGGCGTACAGATCGTAAGTGGACTCGCAAGGGGCGTAGATGGGACGGTTCACCGTGAAATAATCGACAAAAAAGGACAGGCTGTTGGGGTTTTAGGATGTGGGATCGATCTCATTTACCCAAAAGAAAATTTTCAGTTATTTTATGACATGTATGCGAATCAGACAGTTATTTCTGAGTACCCGCCAGGCAGTGAACCGCTCAAATGGCATTTTCCAGAAAGAAACCGCATCATCAGTGGATTAAGTGACGGAATCCTCGTCACAGAAGCTAGAGCAAGGAGCGGATCGCTGATCACGGCGGATTGCGGGCTTGATCAGAACAAAGAAGTGTTCGCAGTTCCCGGAATGATCACAGACAAACATTGCCAAGGATGTCATGGATTGATCAAACAAGGAGCAAAATTAGTTGAAAATGTCGACGATATTTTAACAGAATTTTCAGAATTCACGGGATTTTCACGAAAATTTCCAAAGCATAGTACAAAATCTCTTGCAAAGGCAGAAAAAAGGGTGTATGATATGTTGAGTTTGAAACCGAAATATATTGATGAGATCTTAAGTGCATCCCAAGATTCTTATGAAGAAGTGATCCAAGCTTTATTTCAGTTAGAAGCGAAAGGATATATCAAACAGATCCATCAGAACTTATATATCAAAAAAATGTAAACAAGGGGTAATACTATATGCCAAAATATCTAGTTATCGTCGAATCACCGGCGAAAGCCAAAACAATCAAAAAGTTCCTGGGCAGGAATTACGAAGTGATCGCGTCCAACGGGCATGTTCGCGATCTGCCAAAGAGTACCTTAGGAATAGATATCGAGAATGACTTTGAACCAAAGTACATTACGATCCGTGGGAAGGGTGAAGTATTAGCAGCTCTTCGTAAAGCGGTAAAAAAAGCAGACAAAGTATACCTCGCGACTGACCCGGACCGTGAAGGAGAAGCCATCTCATGGCATTTATATTACGCATTAAAACTGGAGAACAAGAACTACAGCCGAATCACATTCAATGAGATCACAAAAACAGCTGTCAAAGACTCCATCAAACACGCAAGAGACATCGATATGAACTTAGTCGATGCACAGCAGGCAAGACGTGTTCTGGACCGAATCGTAGGATACCAGATCAGTCCGATCCTCTGGGCAAAGATCAAACGAGGGTTAAGTGCTGGACGAGTTCAGTCCGTAGCCTTACGCCTGATCTGTGACAGAGAAGAAGAGATCAACCTGTTTATTCCACAGGAATACTGGTCCTTAGAAGCCTTATTAGATGTCAAAGGAAGCAAGAAGCCATTAGAAGCTAAACTTGTTGGCAATAAAGAACAGAAGATCGAGATCCACAGTGAAGAAGAGATGAATGAGATCTTATCCTATTTAAAAGGAAAAGAATTCACCGTCGAAGGAGTGAAAGTCACAGAACGATTAAAGAAGAGCCCACTTCCATTTACGACAAGTACTCTTCAGCAGGATGCATCCAGCAAGTTAAACTTCGCACCACAGAAAACAATGCGTATCGCACAGCAGTTATATGAAGGTGTCAATATCAAAGGACAGGGAACCGTCGGTCTGATCACATACTTACGTACAGATTCCACACGTATCTCTGTAGAAGCCGATGCCGCAGCGAAAGAATATATCAAGGAAGCTTATGGAGCCGAGTTCGTTGGAGCAGGAACTGTCGCCAAGAAAGACGACAAGAAAGTACAGGATGCACATGAAGCTATCCGACCAACCTACATGACAAACTCACCAGCAAGCATCAAAGACGAATTATCAAGAGATCAGTTCCGTTTATACCAGCTGATCTGGAACCGTTTCATGGCAAGCCGTATGGCACCAGCCAAATACGAGAATACATCTGTAAAGATCGCTGCCGGAGATTATCGTTTTAATGCATCTGCAAGCAAGATCGCCTTCGATGGATTCCTATCCGTATACAACATTAACAACGAGAAATCCGAAGGAAATGTAATGTTAAAATCCATCGATGAAGATACCAAACTTACATTGAATGATTTAGAACCAAAACAGCATTTTACACAGCCACCAGCTCATTATACAGAAGCATCCTTAGTTAAGACACTAGAAGAGTTTGGGATCGGACGTCCAAGTACTTACGCACCAACAATATCAACGATCACAGCAAGACGTTATGTTGTCAAAGAAAAGAAGAACTTATACGTCACAGAGCTTGGAGAAGCAGTCAACAACATGATGAAGAAAGCATTTGCAAGTATTGTCGATGTGAACTTCACAGCGATGATGGAAGGCCTGCTTGATATGGTAGAAGAAGGTAAAGTCCATTGGAAATCCGTCATTGAAAACTTCTACCCAGACTTTGAGACCGCAGTGAAGAATGCAGAAAAAGAATTAGAGAAGATCAAGATCGAAGACGAAGTCACAGACGTTGTCTGCGATGAATGTGGAAGAAATATGGTCGTGAAGTACGGACCATACGGAAAATTCCTTGCATGTCCTGGATTCCCAGAATGCAGAAATACAAAACCACATTTTGAAAAAGTCGGAATCCCATGCCCAATGTGCGGCGGAGAAGTTGTCTTAAAGAAAACGAAAAAAGGAAGAAAATATTACGGATGTGAAAATAATCCGGAATGTGAATTTATGTCATGGCAGAAACCATCCACAGTCAAATGTGAAAAATGCGGAAGCTATATGATCGAAAAAGGTAAGAAGCTTGTATGCTCTAGCAAGGAATGTGGATTCGTATGCAGCATGCCAGAAGATGCAAATGAGAAAGAGACTTCCGGGGAGTCAGTGTCAAAATAAGGAGAAAAAATATAGATGAGTAGTATACAATTACTAGATAAAACAAGAAAGATCAATAAATTACTTCATAATAACAATTCACAGAAAGTTGTATTTAACGATATCTGTAAAGTTCTGACAGAAGTAATGAATTCAAACGTCCTTGTCATCAGTAAAAAAGGAAAGATCTTAGGTAAAAATGAAGCAGACCACATCGAAGTGCTTCATCAGCTGATCTCAGGAAATGTCAAAGATTATGTTGATTTTTCACTAAATGAAAGACTATTAACGATCCTTTCCACCAATGAAAACGTCAGCCTTTCCACACTGGGATTTGAGTCAGACGTTGATGATTACTATGCGATCATCGCACCGATCGATATCGCAGGAGAGAGATTCGGAACATTATTTATGTACCGCCAGAGAGAAAATTATTCCATTGATGATATTATCTTAGCAGAATATGGAACAACCGTTGTCGGACTTGAAATGTTAAGATCTGTAAGCGAAGAAGTGGAACAGGAACGAAGAAAGAAAGGAATCGTTGATTCCGCGATCAGTACGTTATCCTTCACAGAACACAAAGCAGTGATCCATATCTTAGAAGAATTAGAAGGCAATGAAGGAGTCTTGGTTGCAAGTAAGATCGCAGACCGCGTGGGAATCACCAGATCTGTTATCGTAAACGCTTTGAGGAAGTTTGAAAGTGCCGGTGTGATCGGAAAGTCCAATCTGATTATTGATGATACGCCCGGTATTTCCGTTGCAAATCTGCGCAGCAAATGCAGAAAGTATAAGCTGGAACACAATCTGGAACTGGTCATTATCGACTATTTGCAGC
>OQWM01002893.1_pt1 | contig 11583 bp, 13 predicted proteins | sample 1691531 | NCBI WGS metagenome assembly OQWM01 (sample SAMN03418257, study PRJEB22391) | human gut metagenome | biome: human-gut; feature: organic feature; material: feces | host: Homo sapiens | place: Tanzania | collected 2013-01 | reverse complement strand
CATTCTTTATCCTACGGATATTGTCAATGGCTTGCTTTAGTTCGTTGGAAGAATGCACCTCAAAATCCACCGTGGTTTCCACAATGCGGTCTTGGGTTACAGTATGGAGTTTCGAAATGGAGAGGTTCTGTTGCTCTGTAATGCAAGCAACCACATCGCTGAGCAGATGATGGCGGTCGATACCACGGATGCAAACACGAACGGGGAACAGGAACAGCTCGTTCTCCTTGAAATCCACAGCTACAATGGTATCGCCCTGCTTGGATGCCTGACGTATAGCGGTGAGGCAGTTGCGCTTGTGGAGCGTAATCTGTCCCTCTGTATTCTTGAAACCGACGACTTCGTCTCCCGGCAACGGATGGCAGCAGGTACAACGCTTATACTCCATCTTTGGACGGTCGGTGAAGAAACTGCCCAAACTGCGCTTTGCCTTATAGGTCAGCACATGGTTCTGCCAGTCTGCTTCTGGTACTGCATCCTCTGCAGTACCTATCTCTACACAATCGCCACGATGGAGCACCGTCTTCACAGAGGACAGCTTACCGTTGATACGTGCATACACGGCATGAAGTCCAACTTCGGTATGAATTTCGAAGGCAAAATCGAGTGCAGTGGCATACTTGGGCAGTACGATACATTTGCCTTTGGGTGTGAAAGCCATGATGTTGTCATGGTAGAACGATGCCGTCACGCCATCCTTATAGTCCATCTCGTTGGTGTGGTAGGCTATATCCTTGAGCACAGCCCTGAACTTTTCCAACCATGCCTTCAGGTTTTCCTCCGTGCGTTCAGCAGTACAGCCAAGGCGGTTGTTGCGTATCATACGTTCAGACGAGATATGCACTTCCTCCCATTGTCCCTTTGGATTGAGAAACTTCACATGGAAACTCTGGTAGCCGTTCTCCTTCGGGGCATTGATATAATTGACCACAGAACAAGGACGCTCCTTGAAACAGTCGGACAACACGGCATAGATATGCAAGCTCTGCTTCTTCTCCTCCTGCAAGCCGTCAGCCTTGTAGATGATACGCAGGTAATGCTTGCTGTCGATATGTTCGAAATCACAACATTTGGACTGCATTTTGCGCCATATGCTGTAAGGTGAGCGCATACGGAGCTCGATGCGTGCGTCAATGCCGTTAGCTTCAAGTATCTCCTTAGTCTTGGCGATAAAGACATCCACATCTGACTTCTCCGACAGCTGAAGTTCAGCCAATTGCTTCTCTATTTGTTCATATTCACGTGGACAGCGATAGCGGAACGACAGGTTTTCAAGTTCCGTCTTTACGTTATACAAACCAAGGCGATTGGCAAGAGGGGCATAGAAATAATCTGTCTCCGAGGCAATCTTCATCTGCTTGTCAGGACGCATACTGCTGAGCGTGCGCATATTATGAAGTCTGTCTGCCAATTTCACAAGTATGGCACGCACATCAAACTGTACAGACGATAGCATTTGGCGGAAGTTATCCACCTGCTTCGACTGGTCATACTGGGCTTTTTTCTGCTTCGTCACGACACCGACAAGAAATGCCACATCATCACCGAAACGTTCACGGATCTCATCTATACTGTACGGACAATCCTCCACAACATCATGTTGAAAAGCTGCCATGACAGGGTTTGCTCCCAGTTCCAGCTCTTCTGCCACAATGCGTGCCACGGCAACAGGGTGACTGATATAGGGTTCACCAGACTTGCGCAGTTGGTCTTTGTGGGCATAAGCGGCAAAGTCGTATGCTTCATGCAGCAAGTTCATTTGTTTCTCGTCCACTCGTTGAGCCATCAATGTGAAGATAGCGTCCACATCGGCTTGTATCTTCTTTTCATACTTCTCATTCATAGTCTTTTCATTTTTATCGTTCATTATAAGAGGATAGAAGAGTTGTTGATATTATATCAACTTTCTTCAGAAAACATGAGATTTCATGTTGCATGAGTACCGATCCATGCTATTCTGTTTCCCAATGCGGCTATAGTCCACAATGAACAAATAGCCAAATCTATTCCTAATAGAGTCTTTCTCATCTTGTTTCTCTTTTATCCTATTTCTATCAATATAGCCGTATAGTTGTCATCACCTTGTTTTTGACAGAGAAAATCAAATACATCGAGTATATCTTCCAAGGGCTTGTCGTCCAACATCCTTGCTTGCAGGATGTCTGGAGCCATGCTTTTGTATAGTCCGTCCGAACACAATAATATTCTGTCACCAGCCTTCAGCTGGATTTGTCGAATATCTGGTACAGCCACTTCCGGGCGGTAAGAGAAGAAGCATTTGGCAACAATCTCCCATCCGAAATCAAGCCGGATATGGTCTTTTGTCTGATAAAGTAATCCATCACCAGGTCTTTGTACATAACAACGACTATCACCAATATGCGCAATGGTTGCCACATCGTTTTCAATACTTACCATGACCATAGTCGTACCCATCTCTGCATGATGAAGCTCAAATGCCTTTTGATCAATAGCACAATTTGCTTTCTTGCAAGCGAGTTTTACCTTTGAGTCACAATCGGGCGTACTGATATGCTTCTTCCAAAAGTCAGATATAGTATTGCATACCGTTTCACTGGCTGTCTCTCCAAAGGAATGACCGCCCATACCGTCACAGACTATTCCCACAAACCGATTGTTTTCAGGCATATCAATGACCTTGAAGGCATCCTCGTTGTTATGCCTTCTACCAGTCTTGCTTATTGTTGTATATCTTATTTTCATTTTCCCTTCTTTATGGTTAATGATAATAAAGAGGCTATTCCCTATTTGATAAATCTTTGTAGATTTGGCTTCAAGTCCTCATGCTTGGAGTAATCGAACATCAAACATTTGTTAGCATCCTTGAATGGTACGACCGCATGATATTCGCCTGCAGCAAAACAATCAATCTGGTAAGGATGATATGTCAAGACTATGCCTTCTGGCAACACAGCAAAGTGAGTCAAAGGAAAATCCTTCTCGGTGAAAGCCTCTTCGTTATAACCATTCCATCCAGCCCATTCATCACAAGAATAATTATGAACAAGGAATGACCGCATAACATCATCCATACCGCCAGTATCAATCATAGGACAATGGAAAGAGAATATGCTATATGTAAAATCCTCCCATGAACTTTCACGTTCGTAGCAGAAATCGTATTCTTTCTTCAAACTTTCCAAAACCAGGTGTCGGAACTGTTGCATCATAGATGGTTTCACAGAGTTGCCGACATCAAGCAACCCTCCTCTTTGCTTGTCGTAAGTAATGTAATACTCATGAGGCAAATCATGAAGTCCTCCATTGTAAAGACTTGCCCAATAATAGTATGTGGTATAGTCTTCACAGTCTACCACTTTCTTAACTATTATATTGCAAGTCATTCTAAGCTCCAACGTATCTTCTATTTGATACTCTGCCCGACAAAGTTTCTCCCACAACACACCATATTCATCCAAAGAAAGCAGTAAATCCTTTAACGATGTACACTTCCCAGCAGGAATGCCCCGATTGTTTTCCAACTGATAAAACGCATCGTCTCTAATAGCAGCCATCATCCATTCCCGGATAGCCTTATCAGATTCAGCATCACCTTTCGGTATATCCAAATCTACACTAAATCCAGCTTCCATCCGTTCGTACTTGCTCCTTGGCTTGATATAATAGTTCTTTGCCAATCTTTCTGTTGTCGTATCGGGGGCATCACTCTTTTTCTTTGCGTTGTATAAGTCACCGAATGAAACATCTTTTGTTTGCGCCCCTGCCACCAAAGTAACCATACCTTTTTTCTTGGGTTTGCGACAAAACACATCATCTTGGAGTCCAACACATTTTCCATCAGAGAAGCAAATCGTATCAGAACTTGCGAAAAGGCACAAGTCTTTCCATTTGCCAAGATAATAAAGATCTGACACACTGCATGGAGATGAGAACAACACCCTTTTCCCCTTGATGTCATAAACATCATCATCGTTAATGCCCACGTAGTTAGTAGTATTATCAATGGTGACGATACTTGTAGCTCCTACTTGCGGATAATAGAAGCCATTACACTCATACTTTAACAGATAGAACTGAGTCCTATCGTCAGAATGAGCACAATCCCGTACTACGAACAGGCTGTCAGTAATCCTCTCTCCTATCGCAAACGTATCACCATCCAATAGAATAGTATCCACTCCAACTAACTCACCTCTCAATCCCACTCCCATGCGCAAGCCATTACAGCCAGTAAGGGCAGCAAGTGTAAGGATTATAAACAGCAGTTTCTTCATAACGATTCCCCTAATTCGTGTCGGGCGCAACTTCCGAGTTTGTTATCTTATTCTGCGCATTCTTCCCTATATGCCATCCGTCGCACCATGCACATTTGTATACCGAGAAATGCACACCATGCTTTTTGCCCATTGCCTCAGCAGCTCTTAATGCCACCCTCTTATTCGGATAAGAAATCTTTGGATTTCCACTACGACGAGAAATATGGCTGTATTTGCTGAATATCCCAAAGGCATTGTGCGTGACAAATATATTTCGCCATGCACCTCTTCTTGTCAACTGGTTCCAAATGGCAAGAATGCTGTTCCTAAAACTTATTTTATATTCATCCATTATTTTTTTCTTATTTCGTTATTATTATCACTGATCATCCCAATTTTTCAGTTTCTCATCTAAGGTTCTTGCTCCATGAATTAAATTTTCGATGCCCTCATTGCTATTTAGAAATTTCAACAAACTATCTTTTTCCCCATAAAGGACATTTGTGGATGCGTCACACATACAATGAGGATGTAACATATGCAAGAGAAGATAGCCATAACCTTCATTATGTATATTTTTTTGTATTTCCAAAGCAACAGCCCTCGCAAACCAATCACTGGAAGACAATACAAAACTTTCGCTGATGTTATATTCTATATTTTGCATGGAAACAAGCTTCTTGGATAAAGCTGATGTTATTTGACGTAATTGCTTATAAACAAATTCATCCTCACTATTTATGGGTTCTGGTTTTTCCCGACAGAACATATTCTTTAAGTATTCAAAAAGTCTCATATCTCAATACCCTTATCCGTGTCGGGCGCAACTTCTAAGTTTCTGTTATAAATATTCTCTTACTCTCTTCCCCAAGTACTCCACCGCAAAGTCCAATGCCTTGATGATATGCGGCACGATCTCCTTGGCTGATTCTTTATCTGTAATCTTGTGGTCATAGTCCAAGTACACTTTCGCCTCTTTTTTTTCAGCCAGCAGAGCCTTGATGAACTTCACATTTCTGTTCGTATCATTCACAGCCTTCTTTAGCAATTCCTTATTCTGCGAGGGTAGACCAGCGACAAAAGGAACACAAAAGCGTATCATGCTTTCATCTTTGCCTACCACATAGAAATACACTTGGTCATTGTACTTAAAATGCCAACCTAAAGAAGACATCGGCAGCACATTACCACATATTCTACGAATCTCATTTACTATTTCGTCCTGCTTCATATTCATAATAGTTTTGTTTGACTATTTATGATAGAAGAGGGAGAAAAGTAACCATTCATATCAGTCCAACAACACTTTATTCATGGTGCAATGTTATGGTGTCTGTTGAGGTTGAGTCATTTGCAACACTATCTGCAGGCGCTTCCATTTCAAATACGTCATCTTCTTCACCACGCACATTACTATTTGTGGATTCATAAACAAACAAAGGATTTATAACAAAGAAGCCTATAACCAATACGGCAGCAATACCAGAGAACCATACCAGTTTCTTTCTGAAGTTAGACTTATCATCCCGAGTCTCATATTCCTTTTGAAACTCAGTCATGGCTTTCAGTTTATCGCCACGACTTTCAAAAGCCTTCTTTACATTCTTCGTAAACTCATATTGCTCCCTTTTCTCCTCATCTTCCTCTATTTCTTTCAGAAACTGCGCCTTGTCTTCCTCAGACATCTTGTTGCCATGAAGCAGAAATTCATCTATTCTGTCTTGAAAATCCTTATCCATAATTCTTTTCGTTTTTATGAGTTCAAATAATTGCGATAAATATCATTTGCCGAATTGCGCAACGACTCCATACATTTGTACTTCTTTGTCTTGAGCGCATTCTTCGACGTTATTGAAGTTATCTCCATCAGAATAGTGTCCAAGTCCTTCCCTTCATAATAGAACTTGCTCAATATCTTGCTACACTGTTCCGACATACGAGATATTATGTCTGCGATGATGTCGAGCATCTTGTTCTCATCCGAATCGTAAAGCATATCGGCATATTGCTTCTTGGAAGTATCTATATCAACATAAGAAGGATTCTTTCTTGCCCATTCCTTATACTTATTTTTGGCTATACTAATGAAATAAGTAAGAATGCTGCTTGTCAAAGGCTCGCCATTATTTCCCATCACTCTGCCTTCACTCACATAAATCTTCCTTTGCTCTATCTTCTCCCAAAACGTGACGAATGTACTTTGGAATATCTCCATAGCTGTATCGTCGTCAGCGAAGAACAGACCATGGCAGTTTGCCCAGAAATATTCAGAGCAGTAAGCATAGAGTTCTGACTGTATCTTCCTGTCCTTATCATACATGCCAGCAACAAGACGGGCTTCCATCTCCTGCTGCGGTGTGCGCATTTGTATTGTTTTAGCCATTATTTTCTAAGTATATCAGTTATGTTATATTTGTCTTTATCGTTACCTGTCAGTACAGGTTGCTGTGGTCGGCTACTGGTATTACGATTCACGAATTTTCTGATTCGTTTTATAAACTCCTCATTGTTTATCTTGTCGCCATTTTTCAACTCCATCCACAAGGCATATGTCAGCTTTCCGACAGCCGGATTCTTCATTTCAATATTTACCTGATCGCTCTTGCAAGCGCTGAGCGTAATCCAACGTTCTGCCAATGGTTTCGCCTTTTGATTAATGACCTTTTCCTTATCATTGTCACCAATTATTAATGACTTTACAGCCTTAAAAACATCTTCTACACCTCTCACCACTTCGTCTTCATCACCACGAGTGCCGTCGCCGCTATGGCAAGCGTCTATCACCACAAGCAGTTTTCCTTTAGCTCCTATTTTATCACGAATGGCATTGAGGTAAACGTTCAGTTCATCATCTGTCAGATGTTTCTCACCATGATATGTCTTGCAAGCCTTTCTGTAGGCATCATACGGAATCCAGCACTCGTCCAGTCCGTCCGTCTCATCATTATGCACATCCGTCATCTGCTGACCATGTCCAGAGTAGTGGATATACACCACATCGCCTTGCTTACACGAAGCTGCCATCCGCTTGAATGCTCCGATAATGCCAGCCTTAGTGGCTTGTTGGTTCACCAACGTAGTGACAGACTTGAATCCTGCGCTTTTCAACATTCCTTGCACAATAGGCACATCCTTGTCGCCATTTATCTTATTCCAAGCCTTGTCCTGCTGTTGTCCTAAACCAACGACAAGTGCTCTCTTTGTCTGTGAAGTGACAGACAAAGAGAGCAATAAGAAAAGGTATATGATTAATCTTGCTTTCATCTTATGGTAATAACAAGACAAAAAAACTTATTTTATATTCATCCATATATTATTTAAACTTTGTTGTCCTGCCCCTCCAAAGGTCGTCTGCAACATGGAGGATAACATCATATAGTTCGAGGTCTGTCTTGAAGAACTCAGGGATTGCATCATAGCCAACAACAGCTCCAAGGATGTTGCCTGTCACGGCTCCAGTGGAGTCGCTGTCACCCTTATGGTTGACAGAAGCTACTATCGCTTTCTCAAAGTTGTCGAAATACTTAACCGCACAGTAAACAGCAATAGCAAGAGTCTCTTCCGCAACCCAACCTTCACCAATTGCTTCGATGTTATCCACATCCGATGCAGGCGAATCAACAAGACCGAGAGCCTTGTCGGTCAAAGCTCTAAGTTGACTGATGCTCGCACCTTCATTTGGATAAAGAGAGAGCAACGTATCGTAGCCTTCGGACAAATAAGCCTTGAAGTCATCCACTATGGGACTGTCCTTCTGCAATATTCTGTAAATAACGTGTGCTTCCAATGCTGATGATAGCCAACCGAGAGGATGCTGGTGGGTTATCTCAGCAGCATCAGCCGCCAACATATCAACATCCTTTATGCTGGAGATACGTCCTTCAAGAGGCTCACCTTCGGGCGTGTCTCTCCACACAGCACCATAGAGTGCCACAGGAGCAGTACGCATGATGCCGCCACAACCTTTACTATTGTTGTATGTGTCTTTACCTCTAAGAATATCCTGCAAGGCAGTAATACATGTTTGGCCTGGAGCACGACGATTGTTGAGTTCAGGCAATTCGCCAATCCAGCAATCCTTATGACGACTGGATTTCCATCCGACTTGTGTGTAATACCATTCAAGATATGCCTCGCAAATAGCATACTTTGGGGCTTTGCCCTGCGCTTTTGCATTCAGCAAACCACAAGCTGTGAACAGTGTCATCTGAGTATCATCAGAAATCCATGCCTTGCCGCTATTTTCTCCATCAGGCAACCACCACTGGGTAGTGTCCAGCCTTGTGATGCCATTATCTCCATACCTCTTCTTTATACCCTCATACGAGTTGATAAACTCTATAGGATAACCAAGCGCATCACCAACGGCTCCTCCTATTAGTGAGCCTCGTATCTTGTCATTCTGCTTTATATCTAATTTCTCCATATCAATATATTTTGTTCTTTTTGCGTTGTTATTCCTTATCTTATCTCCATATTAATGTTTTACGAATAAGGCTCGTTTCAAGTGGTAAGCCTTGACAAGATACCTACATTGAAACGAGCCTTGTATTATATATGCGTATTCAAAGTGTTGGCTATCCCCTTGTCAGTTTTTTTCTTTATGTGTCATTTTAATGTAATATCATCCGTTACTTCCATATCATCGTATTCATCATTCCAGTATATCAATGGTGCCAATTCTTCCCTAAATTCAGGGAATTCATGCTCTCTTAACTTTTCCAATTTGCTTTCAACCTCATCTTTTGACTTTGCAAATACGAAGCTACGATGCCAATAATTGTCGCTGAGATAATCACATTCATCAAACCAAATATGATGTTTCACGAACTGTCCTACATATACACCATCCTTGGGTATTTCCTTACACGAATAGTCTGCAATCTCGTAAATATCCTTAAACGTAGTTCCGAGGATATGCATCTGCTCTGTAAACTTAATTTTCTTCATAACGAATTCCCTATCCGTGTCGGGAACAACTTTTATTGTTACTTCTTTCTATTCATCAACCATTCAATCAGTAGGTTCACCTCTTTGCTCAACATTCCAATTGTTGCTGGAAGTTTATGTGGACGAACAACAACCATACTGATGGTATATTTCGGATTATCAGCAGGGAAGCAACCCACGAATGTAAATTCATCAAAACATCTTTTATTGTTGTCGATTTGAAGGACATTGTACCTACCAGCCTGTTTTCCCCCTCTTTGGTTGAAAGACAGAGCCAGTTCTATGGCATTGTTCGTCTTTGTTGTTTCGATGATAGCTGTGTTACTGATAGCTGTGCTACTAATATCTGCACCACTAATAGTCCAGATATTCTTTTTGAATGGTACATATACCATGTCACCACACCAATCACACTCGTCATCCAATTGTTTCTCCAATGATGCCCATGCTAATACTTCTGATGTTGTGGCATCAATAACGGCTATTTGCCCATATATACCATCTGTTTCTAACATCATATTTCTATCTAATAGGTTATAGCATGAGTCTATAAGTTCTTTGTCTGCTAATGGACAAATTTCAACACTATCGTTGAAATAGGAAACTTCTTTTCTCTGAGCATAGACACCTACACAATAGAATGCAAGTGCTACACATACAGTAAACCGCATAGCATAAATAGCAAATACCTTGAATTTCATATTTCGATACCCTAATCCGTGTCGGGCACAACTTCTAAGTTTGTTATTTGTCTGTTTATGAGATATAGAGTATCGAAGTAACCATTTTCTATCAGAAAATCACCCCTGAGCCGAAATACTGTCCGATTTAACATTTGAAATCTTGTAGCTCATGTTCATTCAAAATTACGGTTTACAACAAATAATTGTTTTTTACGTCTGAGAAACTCTGCCTCATAGTCAGCTGGCAGCCCCAACATGGCAAGCTCGTCGGGAGTGATTGCCTTGATAATACTGTTGAGTCTGGCGGCAATATCATCGCAGCGGAACTTTTTTTTCTCCACATAGCGATGCCCTCTCATCTCCGGCACCTCATCAAACGGAACGGAAGGGTGCATCACATAGTAAAGCGCAATGGCAATGTCTGTGCGGTGCCTGCCCATGGCGCAGGCAATATAGAAACTACCATTATCCATCAACTCGAACAGCAGCGGAAGCGAGGCAATAATCTGGTGTACGTCCGTATTCTTGCTGTCGATGGGCAGACTGTGGTATTCCAAGCCAGCCTCTACCACATTGCGGTCGTAGCGGTCGGTGTGGTCATGCGTTCGGAGGTCGATGATGACCTTTACACCGGCATCACGCACCTTTGCCAACAGCCAGTTGCTGCCACGTCCCGACATTGTCCTGCCTCTCGCTCCTTTGTCATACACGGGGGCAAGGTCAACAATGGGGTATCGCATTAATGCCTCATACAAAGCATTGGGCTTATTGACAAATGAAAGGTTGTTCGCCTCAGAATTGTTCTCTTGGACAACCTTGTTTTGGGCATTCTTTCCCACATGCCATCCGTCACACCATGCGCATTTATAGACAGAGAAATGCACGCCATGCTTTTCGCTCATTACCTTGGCTGCCTTCAAAGCAACAACTTTTGTTGGGTAAGACATTTTTTGCTTTCCGCTTCCTCGTGCCGTATGACTGTATCGGCTAAAAATACCGAAGGCGTTGTGCGTCACGAAGATATTTCTCCAAGCACCATTGCGAGTCAACTGGTCATATATAGCTAAAAATAGATTCTTAATCTTCATCTCGTTAATTCTTATAAATAGTAGAAATTCTTGTTATTGAATGTGGTAAATGGAGAGTGGGCATCATCCATTTCATGGCACCCGGCATTGGCCAAAGCGTGTAGATATTTCGCTCCTTATTTCTTCCTTGCTTAATCCTTTTCTTGCCAAACATATACAGAGTGCCGTAGCCTGAGCACCCTTAATTCCTTCAGGATGATTGTGGGTACACTCTGCCGAGCATTTGGCATATAAAAGGAGATTTTCGATGGTATCGAAGGTCCACCCCATAAATTGTCCACAATGAACAGATAGCTAAATCAATTCTTAATAGTATCTTTCTCATCTTGTTTCTCTTTTATTCTATTTCTATCAATATTGCCGTATAATTGTCATCACCTTGTTTTTGACAGAGAAAGTCAAATACATCAAGTATCTCTTCCAATGGCTTGTCATCCATCATCCTTGCTTGCAAAATGTCTGGAGCCATGCTTTTATATAGTCCGTCCGAACACAGCAACACTCTGTCACCAGTCTGTAGCTGGATTTGTCGAATATCTGCTACAGCCACTTCCGGGCGGTAAGAGAAAAAGCATTTGGCAACAATCTCCCATCCGAAATCAAGCCGGATATGGTCTTTTGTCT
>OQWM01002887.1_pt1 | contig 11593 bp, 8 predicted proteins | sample 1691531 | NCBI WGS metagenome assembly OQWM01 (sample SAMN03418257, study PRJEB22391) | human gut metagenome | biome: human-gut; feature: organic feature; material: feces | host: Homo sapiens | place: Tanzania | collected 2013-01 | reverse complement strand
GCCGCAGCTGGGACAGGCGTGGCGCTTGTAGTAGTCCAGCTGGCTGCCGGGGATCACCCCGGTTTTCTCCCAGGCATCGAACTTGCCGATTTGCTCCAGGGTCAGCAGCTCGTTGATGGCACAGGCCGGGTCTTCCACCACATAGTCCTTGGGCAGGGTGTGGGCCTCCATAACGCCGCCGGTGACCACAATGGCGCTCATGTCCTTCAGCCGCCCGATGCTCATCAGCATGGCTGGCACGGACTTGTCGCAGCTGGCAATGAACACACCGCCGTCATACACGCTGGCATTGGCCTGGGCCTCCACCAGGTTGACAATGGCATCCCGATGGGGCAGGGAATAATTGATGCCGTCATGGCCCTGGGCGATGCCGTCGCACATATCCGTGGCGAAGTACCGGGCGGCCTTGCCCCCATTGTCCCGGACGGCCTCCACCGCCTGCTCCACAAATCCGTTCAGGTGGGCACTGCCGGGATGACTGTCTCCGAAGGTGCTTTCCACCAGGATCTGGGGCTTGGAGAGGTCCTCCACCGTCCAGCCCATGCCCATTTTCAGCGGGTCATTTTCCGGAGCCAATGTGCGGACTTCTTGTGAGCGTAATTGCATATTGTTTCCTCCCAAATGATGTTTTCTTGACGTTTCCTGTCAGTCATCTTATGGCTATATTATAATTCCTTAAAATATGCATTGCAAGTTATCCCCACCCGTTTCTACTTTATGTTCAAAACTTTCTTTCTCTTTGTAGCATTATCACCAATTTGAAGCCCAGTTTATCCCGAAAACCGATTCTTAGAGAGCCCATAGAAAAGATCATCAAGCAAAGTTGTCTGATGACTTTTCAGAAAAAAGAGCCCTGTCCGGGAATCTCCCGGACAGGGCGTTCATTTATCTTTCGGCAGCGGCGTTATTTGGGGAATTTTCCTCATCGTATACCTTTTTGATATAGGTCCTGTTAAAGTTCAGGTGCATGACCATGGCAGACCTGGCACCAATGGGGTCGTGGCTCGCGATGGCCTCGACGATCATCCGGTGGGTCATAACGGTTTCTTCGATCAGCTTTTTGTGGGTCACGTTGACGAACATCATCACCGCCGTATCGATGATGGGCACCAGCTGCCCCACCACCAGGTTTTTGCTGCTCTCGGCAATGCAGGTGTGAAAGGCAATGTCGTCTTCAATATACCGGTCTCCGTCACGGATCTTCTGCTCCACCCGCTCACACAACCGGCGCAGCCGCTCGATGTCCTCTTTGGTCGCGTTCCGGGCCGCCATTTCCGCAATGCCCGGTTCCAGAAGCAGACGGACATTTACAAGGTCCAAGGCCAGTGCGTTTTTATCCCGCACGGAACGCAGCCCCAAAGGGTCCGACAGCCCCTTGGTAGTAGTCACCACATAGGTCCCCGACCCCCGGCGCACCTCCACAATGCCCTTGCTGGAGAGCAGCTTCACCGCCTCCCGGACGGTGCTGCGACCAACCCCAAACCGCTCCCCCAACTCAAATTCATTGGGCAGCTTGGCCCCCGGCTCAAAGGGCGTGTCCAAAATATAGTGGTAAATCTGATCCTCCACCTGCTCCGCCAGAAGCTTGCTTTTCAGATGTGAAAATTCGCTCATGATGCTTCCCACCTATACCGCAGATTCTTTTGAAAAAATTATAGCAAATATGGGGGGCGATTGCAATCTTTTCAAAAACGCTCCAACAGCCCAATTTTTTTTCGATAGCCCAGCAGAATAGAATCCACACAGGGGATCAGAGGGTCCGCGCTATAAATCCTGTACAGCTCCTCTTCCGTGGGCAGCTTTGATACATCCAGCAGGCTCCGGTCTCTGACAAGCCGGAGCATTCTTTTTTCCGTATTCCGGAAGCTGTTTACCGCAATATCCGTAAGGTCACTATAGGAAGGCAGCCTGGGATTTTGCCAGAACATGGAATTTCCGGAATCAAAAATCGGTGCCATTCCCATAAACTTCAGTGTCCGCGTATTCCGTAGAATACCGACATTGTTGAGATGCCGGTCTGTATTGGTCAGGACAAAATCCGAAAGGATTTGATATTCCAGAAATTTACGAACAGTTTCCTCTGGAATGCCGTGCAGCGTGCAGACTTGGATGAAATGCTCGTACATGGATACGGCGTTGTCTTTTTTCTTGGATTCCACCACATCAATGGCCGGGATCAATTCAATTTGATCCGATGTAAAGCTTTCGCAGACACAGTAGATTTGCTGATGCTCGTCCATTTGCATGGTCGAATACGTTACATAGGGGACGCGCCCCTGCTTCCGGTGGAGCAGCGCAGCTGCCACTTCATTCAGGCTCTCCTGAGAATTGCTGCCATGATTTCCCTTCACCAAACACCGCTTGCCATTGGCAATGATCCATTTTTTAGTCAGCTCCCCTTGGGTAGAGGAGCTGGGAGAAAAGGCATTTGCAGGCAGTTCCAGAATATTCTCCGTCGACAGCCCAAACTGCAGGTCCCCTACAGGGTCTCTAAAGTCATTGGTGAACAGATTCACTTGCTCCCAGCCCAGCTCCATATCCAAGGGCCTGATCCAATAGTGGTCGGTCAGGCTCAGGCCGAGATTTTTCACAAGGTACTCCTGGGGCGTGGAAATGCCCAGCTGTTCCAGAATGCGCCGGATTTTTCCCTGTCCTACAGGAGCCGCTCTGCGCTGCCACCACTTCTTCAGTGCCGCAGAATCGATGCACCCACCCGGCGGCAGCAATTCGGGGCACTCCGGCTTTGATGCCCTTAGGATCACACCGGAAACCGGGTCGATGGAAACGGCACACACAATGTCATTGCGGTGCATCAGAGTGTACAGTTTTTCTTCCATGGCCATCACCAGCTTTCAAAATCATCTGTCAGACTTTCCTCTATTTGGGCCTCCATCTGCAATACGGCCGCTGCCTTCAATCCCGGAAGCGTGGCCCAAGTAAACACCGCCCGAAACGGCAGCAGATAAAGCTTTCCGTCGTAATAAAACATCGTGGCCACACTGTGATCCCCGCAGACCCATCGGCCAAAGGTTTTGTATTGGTCGCTGTAAAACCATTGGCTCTGAATGGTCTCCACGTCCAATCGGTTTGCTTCCAGCAGCGGTGCGCCCCGGACATCTTCCAGCAGCAATTCTTCCGTTGTGCAGCCCAAGGCGGTGGAAAGACGCAGCAGAATATCCCCACTGGCAGACATCAGTTTTTTATGCCCCTGTTCATAGTCCTGCAAAGAGCGAAAGTTCACGCCGCTTCTCTGGGCCAATTCTCTTTGGGTCAGGTTTCGCTGCTTTCTTCGTTCTTGTAAGGTCATAGGCCGCACCTCCCCTATCACTATTATACGCATTTTTGCGTATAATAGTCAAGTACATTTTTCCGCGCCCAAATTGCGGTACGCAGTCCCCCCTTTCCCTTTCCGTGATCCTTCGAAAAACCTTGACACACCCGATACCGGGGTTATATAATATCTCCATAATAAAAGGGAGTAACTGACGCTTTTGCACAGCGTTTGCGGTGTCGTCAGCACGGTGGAAGCATCCGGTGCCGCAAGGAAACGGTGAGACTTTTATTGCACGCAGGTGTGCAATAACGGTCTCTTTTTTTCAAGGAGGAACACAATGAATTTAAATGAGATTTCTGTCAAAAAGGCCCGGGAGCTGATCGTCTTTACGGCGCTGGTGGTGGTGGTCCTGTGGAAAATGGACGCGGTGCTGAAGGTGCTGGGGACCGTTTGGGGAATCGTGTTTCCCTTTGTGCTGGGCGGGGCCATCGCCTTTGTGATCAACGTGCCCATGGGCTTTCTGGAAGAACGGCTTTTCGGGAAAGCCAAGGGCCGGGGCAGCCGGTGGGCCGGGAAGCTGGCCAGGCCCCTGAGCCTGCTTTTGACCGTCCTTTTGGTGGTGGGCATCATCGTGCTGGTGCTGTTCGGCGTCATTCCCCAGCTGACCAAGACCCTGGGGACCCTGATGCGCAGCATTGCCGATTTTATTCCCCAGATGCAAAGCTGGATCGGAGAATTTTCCCACAACAACCGGGAGATCATGAGCCTGGTGGACCAGGTCCACTTTGACCCCAACGAAGCCATTTCCTGGGCCCTCGGATTGCTTGGCAGCGGCACCGGGAACGTGATGAACACCACCGTATCGGCGGTGGGCTCCATCGTCAGCGGCATTACCGCCTTTTTCATCGCCTTTTCCTTTGCCTGCTATGTGCTTTTCCAGAAGGAAAAATTGCAGGTGCAGGTGCGCAAGGTATTTTTTGCCTTTCTTCCCAGGAAAAGAGCCGAAGCCATCCTGCGGGTCTGCTCCCTGACTTATCGGACCTTCGCCAACTTCTTGGCAGGACAGTGCCTGGAGGCCGTGATCCTGGGCAGCATGTTTGTGGTGACCCTGGGGCTTTTTAAAATGCCCTATGCCCTGCTCATCGGCATTCTCATTGCCTTTACAGCCCTGATTCCCATTTTCGGCGCATTTATCGGCTGCGCCACCGGCTGTTTTCTGATCTTCATGGTGAGCCCCAAGCAGGCGCTGCTCTTTATCCTGCTGTTTTTGCTGCTGCAGCAAATTGAAGGAAACCTGATCTACCCCCATGTGGTGGGCAATTCCGTTGGCCTGCCCTCCATCTGGGTCCTGGCCGCCGTCACCGTCGGCGGCAACCTGATGGGCATCGTGGGCATGCTGATCTTCATCCCTCTGGTATCCGTCTTCTATACCCTGTTCCGGGAGCTTGTGTACCTGCGCCTTCAAAAACGCCGCATCAAACGGGTGACCAAAACCGCCGTGGAGGAATACACCCCGGAGCCTCCCACGGAAAGCAGCCCCGGTGAAAACGGACCTTTCGCATAACCAAACGCCCGACTCTCCAGTGAGCCGGGCGTTTTTGTCAGGTCATTCTGCCTGTGCCGCAAGGCCGGGAGCGGAGAAACAGGTTCGTTTCTTCGCCCCCGGTTTCGGTTATGTTTGGGAAGCCTTCTCTTCGTCCAGAAGAGTGGATTTGAGCTTTTCTGATTCCTCGATCATCTGGACCACCCGGTCATACCGGCCGCTGCCGGACACCAACTCCGCTGTCAATGCGGTTTTGCTTCTCGGATTTCGGCGATCCGTCCTCCATTTGCCCAACGCGGAAACGAAAGCTGGTTTTTCATGGAAGGTGGGCGCCTGAGACGGAATTTATCCAGGGCTTTTTCGCCGGTTTGCGCATTTTCCGCTAGGAAATTCTGCCGTTTTCCATTTCGTAAACCACCTGGGCTGCGCTCATAGTGGAGGCTCTGTGGGACACCAGGACAACGGTTTTCTGTCCGGCGGATTCTTTCAGGGATTTGAGGATGATTCCTTCGTTCAGGGAATCCAGGTTGCTGGTGGGCTCATCCAGCAGGAGCAGCGGGGCGTCGTGGAGGAAGGCTCTGGCGATGCCGATGCGCTGCTTTTCGCCGCCGGAGAGGGTATCTCCCAGCTCTCCCACCTCCGTGTCGTAACCCTTGGGCAGGGTCATTACGAACTCGTGAAGGGAGGCCTTTTTTGCTGCCGCCATGATTTCCTCTTTGGCAGCACCGGGCTTGGCAATGGCGATGTTATTGGCAATGGAATCATGGAACAGGTGGGTCTGCTGGGTCACATAGCTCTCCATATCCCGCAAGGCCTTGGTGGGAACGGTCTTTACGTCCCTGCCGTCAACAGATACGCTGCCCTGGGAAACATCCCAAAAGCGCATCAGCAGTTTTAGGAAGGTAGATTTTCCGGAGCCGCTGGCTCCGTGGATACCGGTGATCGTGCCGGGCCGGAGCTTCAAAGAGTAGTCCTTCAAAATCTGCTCCCGGTCATAGGAAAAGCTGACATGCGCCGCCTCCGCTCCGGAAAAGTCATGGGCAGTTTGGGTTTCCTCCCCGGGAATCTCCTCCACTGTGGGGGTCTCCTCCAAAAGGGACAGCACCCGCTCTCCGCTGGCCAAGGTCTGATTCAGGTTGTTGGACAGGCTGGAAAGAGCTACCACCGGGCCGAAAGAACCCATCATGGCAACGGTACAGGTCAGAACAGTGTCAAAGTCCGTAAGGCCCCAGCTATACAGTGTCATGGTCAGGCCCAGCATTCCGAAAGAGGCCAGCAGGATGGCCAGATTGGTATAGGCACGCTGGGTGCCTTCCAGGCGGCTCAGGGTCTCCTGCTGTTTTCCCAGGTCCTGGGAGCGGCGGGTCATTTGCGCTTCCCGGGTCTGGCCCTGGCCGTACTGAATGGTTTCGTCCAGCCCCCGCAGGGAATCCAGGGTGAAGCTATTCAGTTCTCCAAAGGCCGTCCGAAAGGCCATACCCTGCTGGCCACCCCGCTTCCCGTTTCGCATGGGAATCAGGACACCCACCGTCAGGTACGCTGTCAGAGCCAGAAGTCCCGCAAGATAGTGATAGCTTCCCAGAAACGCTACCATGATGCCGGAAGTGAGAATGGCGATGGCAATGGGAGAAATGGTATGGGCGTAAAACACCTCCAGCAGCTCAATATCTGTGGTGATGATGGAGATCAGGTTTCCCTTGTCCCGCCCCTCCAGCTTGGCCGGGCAGAGCTTGCGCAGAGCCTCAAAGACTTTCTGGCGAATAATGGCCAGCAGCTTAAAGGCAATATAGTGATTGCAATACTGTTCCAAATAATGCAAAATCCCCCGCAGCACCGCCAATGTCAGCATCAACGTAAGGATCGTTTTGACTGGCACGTCAGAAAGGACGGACAGGACCATGGGCACGGCAGCCGTCAGCCCCCGCAAAATGGCCTGCTCTGCCAGAATCGTCAGAGAGATGGCGCACAGGTACCCCGCCGTTCCAAGGATAATGGCCGCCAGCATCAAAGGCAGCAGAGGCTTTACCAGACCGATAAGGCTTCCCATGATTTGCATACCGCTTCTTCGTTTTGCTTCGTTCCGCTCCATCAGGCCACACCCCCTTTCCCGTAGCGTTCCAGTGCCATTTGACTGTCAAACAGGCGGCTATAGGCCCCTTTGGCCGCCATCAGTGCTTCATGGGTACCGCTTTCCTGAATTTCTCCGCCCCGGAGAAAATAGATTTTATCCGACTGCACCACGTTGGCAAGCCTGTGAGAGATCAACAGCACCGTCTTTGTTTTTGCCAATTCGTGGATCACCTCCATGATCAGTGCCTCGCTTTCCACATCGATATTGGAGGCCGCTTCGTCGAAGATATAAACCGAAGCCTCTCTCCGAAGCAAAGCTCTGGCAATGGCCAGGCGTTGACACTGGCCGCCGGAGAGATTGGCTGCCTTTTCCAGGAGCTTCGTTTGCAGTCCGGCCTGGGTCTCCAGGAATCCCAGCAGATTCACCTTTTGCAGCACAGCCTCCATTTCTTCTTTTGTGGCATCGGGCTTCGCCATTTTCAAGTTCTCCTCTACCGTACCCTTGAACAGGTAACTGTTGCTCCGAACCAACACCACCCGTTTCATCAGTTCGTCTTCCCGCACCTGGGAAAGAGGAATGCCGCCAACGGTGACGGAACCTGAATACCCCCGGTTTCTGCCACCAATGATTCCGGCAACAGTGCTTTTCCCGCAGCCGGATTCACCCACCAGGGATACAAAGCTTCCGGCAGACAGACACAGATCAATGCCTTTCAGAATCTCCCGGTCCGCTTCATAGGAGAAGTGAACATCCTGCAACGCCACATCCAGCGGCCCCGCCGGAAGGGTTTTCTCTCCGTCCTCCGGCTCCGGCAGGTCCAGGATGCTGAAAATTTTGTCGCTGGCCGCCATGCCGTTCATGGCGATGTGAAAGAAGGAACCCAGCAGCCGTAGGGGCAGGAAAAACTCGCTGGCCAGCAGAACGATTGAAAGTGCCTCGGAAAGGGACAGCGTTCCACGCAAAAATTCCGTCACCGCCACCGCCATACCGACAGCCGCCCCGCCATAGGCCACCACGTCCATAACGCTGGTGGAGTTGAGCTGCATGGTCAGAACCTTCATGGTGATCCGGCGGAATTTCTGGGACTCCCGGTCCATCTCCTCCGCTTTCAGCTGGTCTGCCTGATAGATTTTCAAGGTTGTAAGCCCCTGCAGATTTTCCAGAAAGGAATCTCCCAGCCCTGTGTAGGCACTCCAATATCGGTCCAGCAGCTTTTTGGCGATTTTCTGCACCACCACGATGGAAATAGGAATCAGGGGCACGCAGAGGAGCAAAATACAGCTGGCCTTGAAACTCACCGGGCTGAGCACCGCAAACAGGGTCAGGGGTGCCAGCAGACTGTAAAACAGCTGGGGCAGGTATTTTCCAAAATAGGTTTCCAGTTGCTCCACCCCCTCCGTAGATACCTGCACCACCTCCGAGGAAGACACCTGCTGGCTGTAGGAGGCCCCCAGCCGCAGCATTTTTTCGTAGATTTTTTCCCGCAGAACACGCTTTACATCCACACAGGCAAGATACGAGGCCCTGGCCTGTCTCCGCTCGCACAGAAACCGCAGAACCGGAACCAGGACAAAAACCAGCCCTGCCCGCAACACATCCTGCCGGGTGCATGTACCGGACACCATCTGTTCCAGCAGGTTCGCCATGGTAAAAACCGCCAGGATCTGGGTCAGCAGCGCCAGCCACTGCCATAAAACCGTGAAGGCAATATACTTTTTTGACTGGGACAGCAGTCCCACCAATCTTGTTTTGATCATCTTATTCCTCTCAACGTTCTCATTTGTTCCGAAGTCTGCACACCAGGTGCCAGATGGCCATTCCCGGATGATACAGCAGCATTCTTGGGCCTGAAAAAGCCATGACCTTCCGGATGCGCTGCCGCATTTCCGGTTTGTAGCAATGCACCTTGCAGTTGGAACAAAATGTCTTCTCCTCCATAAATGGACACTTCTGGCTTCTGCTTTTTGCGTATTCCAAAAGGGCCTGACAGTCAGGACAGCACGCCCTACCAAGCCCGGTCTTCCCCGGATGCTGCTTCCGGCAGTACAGCCGGATCATTTCTTCCAGTACGCGCTGCTCCCGCAGCCGCTTGTCTTCCACACAGTCCTTCATTTCGATGCCTCCAACGTCCCGCCTGCAGGTATCGTCTTGATTCGCAGCAGGAAATACAGCAAATGGCATACCCACACCGCTGCAATGCAAAGCCTGCCGATGGGGACATTCTTCATGCATGGAAAGCCCAGGGCCATTACCGCCGTCACCATGGCCATGATCCGGCATTTTGTTCCCGCCGTCATGGCCCGTTCCTGCACAAAGCTGCGCAGATGCTTTTGATAGAGCCCCGTACCCTGAAACCAGTCGTGCAGCTTCTGGGAGCTTTTTGCAAAGCAGAACAGAGTGGACATGTAAAACGGAACGGTAGGCAGAACAGGGATCACCACGCCGACGGTGCCCAGTCCCAGGCACACAAAGCCCAGCACGATCCAGAGCAATTTGAATGGATTTTTCATCATCTTCTCCCGGTATTTATCAGTATTTTGGTTGTATGATTGTTAGCTTTCGCTAACATCCATGTTATAAAATAGGCTGCCATTTTTCTGACAGCTGGAAGACCGCCGGGAGCGGAGAAACAGATTCGTTTCTTCGCCCCCGGTTTTGGTTATGTTTGGGAAGCCTTCTCTTCGTCCAGAAGATCAGTCATGTTTTTCAGACTGATGCCCAGAGTGGAGCCGTTGTGCAGCAGTGCAGAGGTGGTGGGCGGCAATATTCCTGCCACGCCCAGGGCAATCAAGGACAGGTTGAAGCCCACGATGAAGCGGTAGCTGCCGTGGATGCGGCCCATCAGAGCCTGGCTGAGCTTTCGCAGGATCACCAGCTCAAATAGGTTTTCGGAGGCAACGGTGATGTCCGCGATCTCCCGGGCAATGGCGGCACCGGTGGAAATGGCAATGCCCGCGTCCGCTTCCGACAGGGCGGGAGAATCGTTGACGCCGTCACCCACCATAATGACGGTGTGGCCCTTTGCTTTTTCGGCCCGGATGAAGGCGGCCTTATCCTCCGGCAGAACCTCGGCGTAAACCGCGTCCACCCCTACCTCCCGGGCCACAGACTCCGCCGTGCGGCGGTTGTCGCCGGTCATCATAACCACGTTGGCAAAGCCGCTGTCATGCAGGGCCTTTACCGCTTCCCGGGCCTCCCGGCGCAGGGGATCGTGAATGCAGAGGACCGCCGCCAGAACGCCGTCAATGCACAGGTACAGGTGGGAATAGGCCGCCGGAATGGCATCGAATTTTTCCTGCTCCCCCTCCGGGACACGGCAGCCCTCGTCCTCAAAGACAAAGTGGGCGCTGCCGATGATGACCTTCTTGCCCTCCACCATGCTGGAGATGCCGTGGGCCACCACATACTGCACCTGCGAATGGTACTCCTCGTGGGTGAGCCCGTGCCGCTTTGCCTCCGCCACCACGGCGTTTGCCATGGAATGTGGGTAATGCTCCTCCAGACAGGCGGCAAGGCGCAGCATTTCCGCCTCATCGTGTCCGCCGAAGGGGATGACCGCCGCCACGGTGGGCGTCGCATAGGTCAGCGTGCCGGTCTTGTCGAACACAATGGTGTCCGCCTTGGCCACCGCCTCCAAAAAGCGTCCGCCCTTGACGGAGATGTGATAGCCGCTGCTCTCCCGCATGGCGGACAGCACCGCGATGGGGATGGCCAGCTTCAGGGCACAGGAGAAGTCCACCATCAGCACCGAGAGCATTTTCGTCACATTCCGGGTCAGAAGATAGGTCAGCGCCGTGCCGCCCAGCGTATAGGGCACCAGTCTGTCCGCCATCCGGGAGGCTTTGTCCTCGGCGGTGGATTTCAGCTTCTCCGACTCCTCGATCATGCGAACCACCCGGTCATACCGCCCGCTGCCGGAGGATTTCTCCACGGAGATGACGCACTCGCCCTCCTCCGCCACCGTCCCGGCATAGACGGGACTGCCGGGGTGCTTCGCCACAGGCATGGACTCGCCGGTGAGGGAGGACTGGTTCACCATGGCCTCTCCCTCCACCACCCGGCCGTCCAGCGGGATCATGCCGCCGGTGCGGATCACGATACGGTCCCCCGGCTTCACATCGGTGATTTTCGTCAGCACCTCGGTGCCGTTTACCTGCTGCCAGACGCTGTCCACCCGCAGGCTCATGGCGGAGGCGAGGTCGGCAACGGACTTTTTGTGCGTCCACTCTTCCAGTATTTCGCCGACATTCAAAAGAAACATAATGGAGCCCGCCGTCGAAATATCCGCTCTCAGCATAGCGGCTCCGATTGCCGTTGCATCCAACACCGGCACTTCGATTTTATGCTGCCATAATGTCTTTAAACCTTTTACAATATAACGCACGGACTGCGCCGCCGTGAGCACAAATCTCACCGGATAGGGTAAAAACAGGCGTTTTCCGTAATGCAACACCACCGTGGAAACCAGTTTTTCCTTATACTGTTCGTTCAGCTCTCTGCCGGAATTTTGGAGAATATCCTCCGGCACCGAAGTCTTTTCATAGGAAAAATTACGCAGGGCGGAAATGACTGCCCCGCGTTCTCCCCGGTACACAACCACTGCGTCCTGCGTTTTTTCATAAACCTTTGCCTTTTTCACAAAGGAAAGCGTTTCCAGATAATACAGGAGAGTGTCAGCCTCACGACAGCTCATGCGGTTTACCGC
>OQWM01002886.1_pt1 | contig 11593 bp, 12 predicted proteins | sample 1691531 | NCBI WGS metagenome assembly OQWM01 (sample SAMN03418257, study PRJEB22391) | human gut metagenome | biome: human-gut; feature: organic feature; material: feces | host: Homo sapiens | place: Tanzania | collected 2013-01 | reverse complement strand
GGGATAAATCTTCATAGAACATAAAAGAGGCCGGAACGGACATCATACCCGGGCAGCATCATAAAAATACGATAACAAGACTGCTGCAAGCCGAGAACCTGCAGCAGCCGCGTATTCTCAATGGGTTGATTCAGCGTCCGCCGCATCCTCCGCACGGAGGGAATCGACGTTTGTTTTGAATTCACAAAACACAAGCTGAACTGTCGGAATGCTGCGACCGGGCAGGGGAAGGCAGCGCACAACACGTTTGGAATCGCCTTCAACGCCCTTGCGTGAACGTGCCTCGACCGTTTCAACGCGGTAGCCCGCACGCTCAAGAATTGCAGCGGCCCGATCAAGCGGATAACCGAGTATGTTCATCAAACGGCAAGAAGCTCCTTCTCTTTTTCGCTTGCAATGCGGTCAATTTCTTTAATGGCATTGTCGGTGGCCTTTTGAGCCTTTTCTTCAAGCCTCTTCTGATCATCCTCGGTGATAGTGCCGTCCTTGCAGTCTTTTTTGATGGTTTCGTTTGCTTCGCGGCGGATTGCACGGACAGCAACTTTGGATTCCTCGGCTTTTTTGCGGACGATTTTAACAAGCTCTTTGCGGCGCTCCTCGGTCAGCTGCGGGAAGACGAGGCGGATGACGCGGCCGTCGTTCTGCGGGTTGATGCCGAGATCCGAGGTCTGGATGGCCTTTTCAATCGCCTTGAGGAGCGACCCGTCCCACGGCTGGATGACGAGCGTGCGGGGGTCGGGGGAAGAGACGGTGCCGACCTGGTTGATGGGGCTCGGCTGGCCGTAATACTCGACCGTAATGCGGTCAAGCACCTGCGCATTGGCGCGGCCTGCGCGCACAGCGGCAAAGTCGGACGCGAGAACGTCGAGCGTTTTTTCCATTTTGCGCTGGAATTCCTTGAGATCTGCCATGTTATAGTTCCTCCTTTACAATCGTGCCGATCGGCTCGCCCATCACGACGCGCAGGATGTTCTGCGGGTCCTTGAGCGCGAAGACCTGAACGGGAATATGGTTATCCATGGAAAGCGAAGTCGCCGTCGTGTCCATAACGGCCAGATGGCGGGCCAGCACCTCGTCGTAGGTGATGGCGTCGTATTTGACGGCGCTGGGGTCCTTGGCGGGGTCGGCGGAGTAGACGCCGTCGATGTTCTTTGCCAGCAAAATCGCGTCGGCGTTAATTTCCGCCGCGCGCAGCACCGCGCCGGTGTCCGTTGAGAAGAACGGGTTGCCCGTGCCGCAGCCGAAGATGACGACGCGGCCCTTTTCCAGGTGCCGGATGGCCCGGGAGCGGATGTAGGGCTCGGCCATGGCCCGCATTTCAATGGCGGTCTGCACCCGGACCTCCACGCCCTTCTGCTCCAGCACGTCGGCCATGGCCATGCAGTTCATGGCGGTGGCCAGCATACCCATGTGGTCGGCACGGGTGCGCTCGATATGCCCCTCGCCGTCCTTCACGCCGCGCCAGAAGTTGCCGCCGCCGACGACGATGCCCACCTGCACGCCCATTTCCACACATTCCTTGATGACATCAGCCACCCGGCCCATCACCTGAAAATCCAGGCCAACGTGCTTGTCGCCTGCCAGCGCCTCACCGCTGATCTTAATGAGTACCCGCTTATACATTGGCTGCTCCATCGCTTTGCCTCCTGATTTTTTCTCCCTGCTATTCTACCTTATTTCTCCCGTTTTGCATAGGGGTAAAAAGAAAAAATTTGTTTTTTCCCCGCCGTGGTGTATAATGAGGAAAACTCAGTTTTCCGGAGGGGAATCGCCATGGAACTCAAGCACATCGTCGGCCGCACATGGGTGGCGGAGGGCTCCACCGCCCTGCTGCCCGTCTACTTTCTCACCGACCGGGACATTGTCCTCATCGATACCGGCTACGCCAAGCTGGATCGCACCGGACTGACCCATCTCATCGACGACAATGGGCTGTGTCTGCGGGGCGTCATCTGCTCCCACGCCCACTTTGACCACACCGGCAACGTCCGCTGCCTCCAGCAGCGCTGCGGCTGCCCCGCCGCCATCCAGCTCATCGAGGCGGGCATCTCCGTCAACACCGACAGCTACCGCGCCAACTATGTGGCGCTGACCTACGGCAAGAGCCGCCAGCTCTTTTTGGAGGAGTGCTTCACCGCCGACATCATCATCGGCCCGGAGGACGACCATCTGGACATGGCGGGCGCCCGCTTCGGCATCATGCAGCTGCCCGGCCACTCCGCCGGTCACATCGGCATCGTCACGCCGGACGGCGTGGCCTATGTGGGCGACTGTCTCATCGACCATGATCAGATTGCCGCCGCCAAGCTGCCCACCAGTATGTTCATCGCCAAGGATCTGGAGAGCAAGGAATACCTGCGCACCGTGGACGCCCCGGCGTATATCGTGGCCCACAAGCAGGTGCTGACGGACCGCGCCGCTTTCAACGCCCTCATCGACGAGAATATCGCCTTCATCCACGCCAAGGAGCGGGAGCTGCTGGACGACCTCACCGACGGCATGACCTTTTCCGACTGGATCGCCGCCTTCTGCAAGCGGGAGAATGTCCGCACCCACAATGAGCTGAAATTCAGCATCGTGGAGCGGAATTTCTCCAACTTCGCCGCGTGGCTCACCGATACGGGCCGCGTCACCGTCCAGCGGGAGTTCTGCGCCAAAAAATACTATCACGCCTGAGATGCAGGTATTTACGCCTGACCTCCCACGCAAAAACCGCCGGTCTGCCAAAAGCAGACCGGCGGTTTTCCTATACAGTTATCTGCCGCAGCCGTCGCTGATAGCCGCCAGCAGCTCCGTTTTACCCGTCCCCTTCTCTGCGGAAAATGGAATGAGCAGCGTGTCCTCGCCCAGCTCCAGCGTCTCGCGGATGCGGGCCATGTTCGGCTCGATCTCGCTCTTTTTCAGCTTATCCAGCTTGTTGGCCACCACGATCACCGGGCAGCCGGTACCCTTGAACCAGTCGCACATGGTCACGTCGTCGGCGGTGGGCTTGTGCCGCGCATCCACGATGAGCACGCCCAGCGTAATGAGCTCCGGCTCGGCGAAGTAGCTCTCCATCAGCCGTCCCCACCGGTCGCGCTCCTCCTTGGACACCTTGGCATAGCCGTAGCCCGGCAGGTCGGTGAAGTAGAGCTTCCCGTCGATGTCGAAATAGTTGATCTGATTGGTCTTGCCGGGGGTGGCGCCCACCCGGGCAAAGTTCTTCCGCCCCAGCAGACGGTTGATGACGGAGGACTTGCCCACATTGCTGCGTCCGGCAAACGTGACCTGCGGTTTTCCGTCACGGATAAAGGTACTTGCCTTTACAGCCGACAGTACAAATTCCGCCTTGTTAAAGTTGATCGCCACAGCGCACCTCCTGTCGCTCCATACCGGCTATGGCGGTGAGATGCTCCACCGCCGCCTCTTTCTTCGGCAGCGCCAGCGCGTGGGCAAATACGGCGTCTACCGTCTCCGCCGTCACGAACCGCAGCACCGCCCGGACGGTCTGGTCGATCTCCTCCAAGTCTTTTTCGTTCTCCTTAGGGATGATGACCGTGCGGATGCCGCTGCGCTTGGCAGCCATGGTCTTTTCCTTCAGCCCGCCAATGGGCAGTACCCGCCCACGCAGCGTGACCTCGCCGGTCATGGCCACATCGTGGCGCACCGGGCGGCCGGTCAGCGCCGACAGCATGGCGGTGGCGATGGCGATGCCCGCCGACGGCCCATCCTTGGGTACCGCGCCCTCCGGGAAGTGGACGTGGATATCCTTGTTCTTATAGAAGTCCTTGGGGATGCCCAGCTCTGCCGCACGGCTGCGCAGGCAGGTATACGCCGCCTTCACGGATTCCTGCATGACCGTACCCAGATTGCCGGTCAGCTCCAGCTTGCCGGAGCCGTCCATGACCCCGGCCTCCACCTCCAGCAGCTCGCCGCCCACCTCTGTCCACGCAAGGCCGTTGACCACGCCGATCTGATCCTGCTTGCTGCGGGAATTGTCCTGATAGTGCGGCACACCCAGCAGCTCCCGCAGGTCTTTTGGTGTAATGTCTACGCGCTTTACATCCGTTTCCACCAAACGCATAGCGGCTTTCCGGCATAGTTTGCCCAGCAGACGCTCCAGCGTCCGGACGCCGGACTCTCTCGTGTAGTCGGTGATGACGGCGCGGATAGCGTCGTCGCTGATGCGCAGCTGACTTTTCTTCAGTCCGTGTTCCTTCAGCTGCTTGGGCAGCAGATGGGTCTTGGCGATCTGCAGCTTCTCCTCATCGGTGTAGCTGCTCAGCTCGATGACCTCCATCCGATCCAGCAGCGGCCGGGGGATGGTGGAGGTGGTGTTGGCCGTGGTGATGAACATCACCCGGCTCAGATCCACCGGTACCTCCAGAAAATGGTCGCGGAAGGAGGTGTTCTGCTCGCTGTCCAGTACCTCCAGCAAAGCCGAGGCCGGGTCGCCCCGCATATCGCTGGCGAGCTTGTCGATCTCGTCCAGCACCAGCAGGGGGTTCATAGCACCGGCGCGGCTGATGGCCTCAATGATGCGGCCGGGCATAGCGCCGATATACGTCTTGCGGTGGCCGCGGATATCCGCCTCGTCCCGGACGCCGCCCAGACTGAGCCGTGCCAGCTTCCGGTTCATGGCCTTGGCCACGGAGATGGCCACGGAGGTCTTACCCACACCGGGAGGACCTACCAGACAGAGGATCTTGCCCTTGGCATCGGGGTTCAGCTGGTGGACGGCGATGAACTCCAATATGCGCTCCTTCACCGTTTCCAGGCCATAGTGATCCCGATCCAGCAGCTTCCGCGCCTGCTCCACATCCGCCCGCTCCCGGGTGTACTTGTTCCACGGCATCTCCAGACAGACGTCCAGATAGTTGCGGATAACGGAGGCCTCCGCGCTGCCGAAGGGCTGCTTGGCAAGCCGCTCCACCTCTTTTGTCAGCCGCTTATGTACCTCCTCGGGCAGATGGGCGCGCTGGATCTTCTCTGTGTACTCCGCCAGCTCCTCGTCGCCGTCGTCGCCCAGCTCGTGCTGCAAGACCTTCACCTGCTCCCGCAGGATCATGTCCTTCTGCACCTGTGCCACCCGCTGGCGCACCTTCTGCTCCATCTGCATCTCCAACGACAGCACATCCACCTCGTGGGTCAGGATGTCGTTGACCAGCTGGAGCCGTCGGTTGGGCCGCAGCTCCTCCAGCACACGCTGGCGATCCTGATGGCGCAGCGTGATGTTCTGGGCGATGAGATCGGCCAGATGCCCCGTGTCACGGCAGTCCAGCACCGCCGCGATAAAGTCGTCGCTGAGCTGCGGCACCAGCTCCTTATACTCGCCGAACAGGGCGTAGGTGCGCCGCAGCATGGCCTCCACCCGGGCTGTGATCTTGCCGGGGAATTCCTCCTCCAATATCTCCACATTGGCCTGTAGGAAGGGCTTCCCCTGCCACAGCCGCAGCAGCCGGGCGCGCTCCTCGCCCTCCACGAGGACCCGGACACTGCTGTCCGAGGTCTTGATGATCTGTAAAATATGGCAGACCGTGCCTACACTGTACAGGTCGTCCTCCATCGGCTCAGCGGTAGAGATCTCCCGCTGCGTCACGAGGAACAGCCGCCGGTCGTTCTCCATGGCGTTGTCCAGCGCGTAGATGGAGATCTCCCGCTCCACATCGAAGGACAGCGTCTGGCTGGGGAAGGCCGTCAGACCACGCAGGGCCAGCACGGGTATATTCATGGTGATACGTTCCATATGTACTCCTTTCCTCTTGGAGAAAAAAGAGGAGAAGCTGCCGCCTCTCCTCTTTGCCGGATCGTCAAGAGGCCGGTGCGGTTCGTTTTTCCGCCGTCCCGGTCTTGAGTTTTGCCTTGCGCGTGACCTTTTCCGGGTCGCGCTCCACCACCGGCTCCGCGCCGCTGTTGACGCAGTCCGCCGTGATGGTCACCTTCGTGATGGTGGGGTCGGAGGGGATGTCGTACATCACCTTCGTCAGCATACCCTCCATCACCGCCCGCAGTCCGCGGGCACCGATATTGCGCTCGATGGCCTTGTCCGCCACCGCCTCCAGCGCCGTCTGCTCAAAGGCCAGCTCCACGCCGTCGTAGGCCAGCAGCGCCTTATACTGCTTGACCAGCGCATTCTTCGGCTCGGTCAGGATGCGCACCAGATCCTCCCGGGTCAGAGCCTCCAGCGGCGAGATCACCGGCAGACGGCCCACCAGCTCGGGGATGATACCGAACTTCAGCAGATCGTGGGGCTGCACCTGCTTCAAAAGCTGGCTGGTACCCATTTTATCCGCCTTGCTCTGCACCGCGTTCTCGAAGCCGATGCCCTGCTTGCCCACGCGCTTCTCCACGATCTTCTCCAGACCGTCGAAGGCGCCGCCGCAGATAAACAGGATGTTGCTGGTGTCGATCTGGATGAACTCCTGATGGGGGTGCTTCCGCCCGCCCTGGGGCGGCACGTTGGCCACGGTACCCTCCAGGATCTTCAGCAGCGCCTGCTGCACGCCCTCGCCGGACACGTCCCGGGTGATGGAGGTATTCTCGCTCTTGCGGGCGATCTTGTCGATCTCATCCACATAGATGATGCCCCGCTCCGCCAGCTCCACGTCGAAATCCGCCGCCTGCAAAAGCCGCAGCAGGATGTTCTCCACGTCGTCGCCCACATAGCCGGCCTCGGTCAGCGTGGTGGCGTCGGCGATGGCGAAGGGTACCTTCAGCACCCGCGCCAGCGTCTGGGCGAACAGCGTCTTTCCGGAGCCGGTAGGCCCGATCATCAGGATGTTGCTCTTTTGCAGCTCCACATCCTCGCTGCCGCCGAAGTAGATGCGCTTATAGTGGTTGTACACGGACACAGACAGGGCGATCTTCGCCCCCTCCTGTCCGATGACGTACTGATCCAGCACCTCTTTGATCTGCTGGGGCGTCGGGAGGTCCTCCACACTGTCGAAGCCCTCGCTGACCGCCGCACTGTATCCGTCGTCCAGAATGGACATACAGAGCTGCACGCACTCGTCGCAGATCCGCACGCCCGGCCCCTGGATCATCCGGTGTACCTGTCCCTCCGCCTTGCCGCAGAACGAGCAGCGCAGGGACTTTCTCTCATCTGCCATGCCGTTACCTCTTATAAATGACCTTATCCACCAGACCGTACTCCCGCGCTTCCTCGGCGATCATCCAGCGATCCCGTTCGGAGTCGGCTTTCACCTGTTCCACCGGCTTGCCGGTGTTCTCGGACAAGATCTTGTTCAGCCGCTGCTTGATCTTCAGGAAGTGCTCCACGTCGATCTCCATGTCCGTCACCTTGCCCTGCGTACCTGCGGAGGGCTGGTGGATCATGATCTCGGCGTTGGGCAGCGCGATGCGCTTGCCCTTGGTGCCGGAGGACAGCAGGAACGCGCCCATGCTGGCGGCCATGCCGATGCAGATGGTGGACACGTCGCACTTGATATACTGCATGGTGTCATAGATAGCCATGCCCGCGGTCACGCTGCCTCCGGGGCTGTTGATGTACATCTGGATGTCCTTATCGGGATCCTGCGCCTCCAGATACAGCAGCTGCGCCACGACCAGACTGGCGGTGGTATCGTTCACTTCTTCGCCCAGGAATACGATACGGTCGTTGAGCAGACGGGAAAAGATATCGTAAGACCGCTCGCCGCGGTTGGTCTGCTCCACAACATAGGGAACTAAGCTCATAGAATAAACCTCCTGTAAAAGATAGCTACCAGATTATACCCACCCGCATATGATTTTCAAAAGCGCTCTCTCTTATTCTGCGTCTTTTTCCGCATCCTTCTTGGTGGTCTTCTTGGCAGCGGGCTTCTTGGCGGGCTTCTTCTCGACGACCTCGCCCTCGGCCTCCAGCTCGGCCTTCTCCTCGGCGGGCGCCACAGCCACGGCGCTGTCCGCCACGACCTTCACGGCCTTCTCGCGGATGACCTGCTCCTTCACGTCCTCAGGACGCAGATACTTCTTCACGGTCTCCAGATCCATGCCGTACTTCTCGGCCACGTTCTTCAGCTCGTTCTCCACGTCCTCGTCGGTGGCCTCCAGACCCTCGGCCTTGATGATGGCCTCCACAGCCAGATCCATCTTCACCTGCTCGGCGGCGGGGCCGTCAGCCTGCTTGCGGAAATCGGCCTCGGTGGTGCCGGTCATCTTCAGATACTGGTCGAAGGGGATACCCTGTGCGGCCAGCTGCTGCTTGAACTGCTCCATCATGCGCTCGGCCTGCAGCTCCACCATCTCGTGGGGGATCTCGGCCTCCACGCCCTCGGCGACCTTGGCCATCAGCACATCCTCAAAGGCACGCTGGGCAGCCTCGGTGCGCTCGGCGGTCATCTTCTTCTTGATGTCGGCCTTCAGCTCCTTCAGGGTGTCGAACTCGGACACGTCCTTGGCGAACTCGTCGTCAACGGCGGGGACCTCCTTGACCTTGACCTCGTTGACCTTCACATGGAAGACCACGGGCTTGCCGGCCAGCTCGGGGGCGTAGTTCTCGGGGAAGGTGATGTCGATATCCTTCTCCTCGCCGGCCTTCATGCCGATGAGCTGCTCCTCAAAGCCGGGGACGAAGCTGCCGGAGCCGATCTCCAGATCGAAGTTCTCACCCTTGCCGCCGTCGAAGGCCACGCCGTTGTCGAAGCCCTCGAAGTCGATGTCGGCGGTATCGCCCTTCTTGACGGCGCGCTCCACGGACACCAGACGGCTGTTGCGGTCTGCCATCTCCTTCAGGCGGGCGTTGACGTCGGCGGCCGCCACCTTGACCTCGGCCTTAGGCGCCTCCAGACCTTTGTACTGGCCCAGCTTCACCTCGGGATACACGGCCACGGTGCACTTGAACACCACGCCGTCCTTGGTGCAGGACTCCAGCTCCACCTCGGGATAGCCCACCACGTCCAGCTTCTGCTCCTTTACCGCGTCCTCATAGGCGTCGGGCAGAATGATATTGACAGCCTCCTCATAGAAGACCTCCTCGCCGTACATCTTCTCGATGATCTTGCGGGGGGCCTTGCCAACACGGAAGCCGGGTACGTTGATCTTACCGCGCATCTTCAGATACGCCTTGTTGACGGCAGCCTCGAACTCCTCGGCGCTCGCCTCGATGGTCAGAGCGACTCTGCTCTTCTCCAGTTTTTCACAGCTTTTCACAGTCATTTGTTTATTCCTCCGTTCCGCACCGGTCCGTATTCATAGCAAAACCAATGCAATATAATATGATAACAGAAAAGAATGGGAATTTCCACTGTTTTTTCTCTTATTCACAAATTTTTTTGGGGACGAAATCCAGCCAGTCTCCCGCCACCAGCGAAAACGCGGTGCCGTTGTGTATTCCCTCCAGCGCCCGCTTGTGGCTGGCGCCGTGGAGATGCCCGTAGAAGCACCGCTTTACGCCGTAGCGCTGCAAAAGCCGCAGGATCTCCGGACACTCGTATCCCTGATACAGCGGTGGATAGTGGAGGAAGCACAGCTTCTCCCGATCCCCCGCCGCCTGTAGGGACGTCTCCAGCCGTCCGGCCTCCCGGGCCAGCATCTTGCCGTTGTGGGTACCCTCGTTGTCCAGCTCGTAGAACCAACCCCGCGTGCCGCACAGTGCCTTGTCCTTGTAGAACAGACAGTTGTTGTGCAGGATCTCAAAGGAGTCCAGCCCGTGCTGGTCAAAAAAACGCTGCATCTTGGATGCGGTGTTCCACCAGTAGTCGTGGTTGCCCTTCATCAGGATCTTCTTCCCCGGCAGAGCGTGGATGAACTGAAAGTCCGCCAGCGATTCCTCCAGACTCATGCCCCAGCTCAGGTCGCCGCACAGCACAGTCACGTCGTCATCATGCAGTGGTGCGAAGCCCGCCTTGATCTTATCCACATACCCGTGCCACTTCTCGCCGAAGATATCCATGGGCTTGTCGCTGTTCAGCGACAGATGCAGGTCTCCGATGGCGTACAGCGCCATGGCGTCCCTCCTTTCTCCGGCTGCCGTCTCACAGCAGCCTGCACAGATTGTTCCAGAATATGTCCTCCAGCAGGGTCTTTCCGTACCCCCGCTTCTCCAGCGCCTCGTACAGATGTGGTATGTCCTCTACCCCCTGCATCCCCGCCGCCAGCGCCTCACAGCCGTCCAGATCGCCGCCGATGCACAGGGTCTTCTCCCCGTCCAGCGTCAGGAAATGCTCGATATGTGCCACCAGTGCGTCCATGGACGTACCGCCCACGAAGTCCCGGTACAGGTTGATGCCCACCACGCCGCCGGTATCCCGGATGGCGCGGAACATATCGTCCGTCAGGTTCCGCCGGTGGGGACACAGCGCCCGCGCATTGGAGTGGGACGCCACAATGGGCCGCTCCGTCATGCGGAACAGCTCCCAGAAGCCCGGGTCGGACAGATGGGACACGTCGGCGTAGACGCCCAGACGCTCCATCTCCCGGATAAAATCCCGGCCCTGTACCGAAAGACCCCGATCCGGTTCCTCGGCGCAGCTGCCGCTGAGGGCGTTGGCGTTGTTCCACACCGGGTTCAGAAGGCGCACGCCCCAGTCTGCTACGGTGTACAGGTTCTCCACTTTACAGTCCAGCAGGTCTGCGCCCTCCACGCTGAGGAACGCTGCCATCCTCCCGCTGCGCACCGCTGCGTTGGCCTCGTCTCCGGTGCGGCACAGCATGACCATGTCCTCATTGTCCGCCAGCTCCCGCAAAAACCAGTCGTGCATCTCCCGGCACCGCTGCCACGCCGTGTCCGGCGGCAGGCTCTTCACATCGTCGTATAGGGCAAAGAACTGGCCCCGCCGGGCAAAGCCCCGGCCCCGCTCCAGATCGACGTGCCCGCCGTTCTGCCGCAGGCTACCGCCGCTCTGGAAATAGGCCCGCTGCTCCGCCTCCGTCTCGCCGTAGTCCGCCACCGGCTCTGTCACCATGCAGCGCCAGATGGTATCGCAGTGCGCGTCAAAATATGGTATTGCCATGCTGTCACTCCCCTATTCAAAGGCGTTTTCCAGATATTCTATGCGGGCATTCTCCCGACTGTACGGACTGTCCGCGTAGACCTCCGCCACGTCGAACCGTGCCGGACAGTCCAGCGCTTTTTCTTGCAGATAGTACAGCGCCGTCTTTTTCAGCCGCCGCTGCTTGGCGGGTGTCACATACTCCCGGGGCAGCGCCATGTCCGTATTGGTGCGGGTCTTGACCTCCACGAAGCACAGGATATCCCCGTCCCAGGCGATAAGGTCGATCTCCCCAAACCGGCATTGGTAGCTATGAGCCGCCAACCGGTAGCCCCGCTGCCGCAGGTAGTCCGCCGCCAGCGCCTCGCCCCATGTGCCCTCGGCCCGTCCGCCCTTTTCCGGCGCAGACCGCGCCCCGCTCATCGCTTTGCCTCCCACTTTTTCAGGAAGCTCCTCCGATGCTCCGGACAGGGACCGTACTTGTCCAGCATCTCATAGTGCAGCTTGGTGCCGTAGCCCTTGTGCCGGGCGAACTGGTACTGGGGGTACGCCTTGTCCAGCACCTCCGTCACATAGCGGTCACGGCTGACCTTGGCCAGCACCGACGCCGCCGCGATGGACGCGGATATCCCGTCGCCGCCCACGATGCACCGGTGCGCCGTGGTGATGGCGGCGCTGTGTCC
>OQWM01002883.1_pt1 | contig 11602 bp, 5 predicted proteins | sample 1691531 | NCBI WGS metagenome assembly OQWM01 (sample SAMN03418257, study PRJEB22391) | human gut metagenome | biome: human-gut; feature: organic feature; material: feces | host: Homo sapiens | place: Tanzania | collected 2013-01 | reverse complement strand
ATAGCGCGATAGGCGAAGCGTATTGTGCCCAAAGGGCGCAATAGCGAAGCCAAAAAAGCCCGTATTGCCCAAAGGGCAATGCGGGCGACAAGAGCGCGTATTGCCCAAAGGGCAATAGCGCGATAGGCGAAGCGTATTGTGCCCAAAGGGCGCAATAGCGAAGCCAAAAAAGCCCGTATTGCCCAAAGGGCAATGCGGGCGACAAGAGCGCGTATTGCCCAAAGGGCAATAGCGCGATAGGCGAAGCGTATTGTGCCCAAAGGGCGCAATAGCGAAGCCAAAATAGCCCCATTATGAACGCTTTGGCAAACCGCGAATCAATTCTTTGAGAATGCCTTTGGCGACGTCGCCTGTCGTCGTTGGAGCGACGGGGTGGGCGGCGCGGCGGGCATCGCGCGTGGCGAAACGTTCTTTGACTTCGTAGACGAAGTTTTCGATGACGACGGGGTCGACGGGGTCGCCGTTGAGGTGGAGCGTGTTGGAGTAGAGCCCCATGTCTTCGGCGACGTGGAAGAATTGCGCTTCGGCGATTTTCGATGGCATGCATTCATGAGGGCCGAGCGACATGACGGCGTCGATTTCGTGGTGTGTCCACTCGTAGATGCCGCCGCCCAGGGTGAGTCCGGCTTCGCCTTCGAGTTGGTATCGGACGTAGTCTTCGGCAACGGCGAGTTGGTCTTTGGCGCGCGCGAGGTGCCCCCAGCCCATGATTTTTGCCGCCGTGTTGAAGAGCGTTTCGAGGATGAAGAGTTGGAGTTTTGCCGAGAACCACGACGCCCATGTCTGTGGAATGCCGACTTGTGTGTTAATGTATTCTTGATAATCGAGCCATTCATAGAACGGTGCGAGTTTGACGCGGATGCCGCGTTTTTGGATTTGATCGATGACGAAGTCGTTGGCGAATGGGTCGCAGCGGACGTAGATTTCGCCGGTGACGAGGACGGTGGGGAGATCGCCGGGGCGGCTTATCGCTTTGAAAGCGGTGGCGGCGTCGGCGAGGAACTTTTTGAGCCCATAGAATCGCTTGAGTGCGATTTCGCGTGCGGCAGCGGCGACGGAACCGTCTTTGGCGGCTTGAGCTTCGAGCAAATCGTCGAGTTCATTGGCGAGTTTTTCGTAGAGAGCATCGACGGCACCGGGCTGGATTTCGGCGGGTCGCGCATCGTAGCGCATCGAGAGCAAGATGTCGGCGGCGACGAAGCCGCAATAGGCGAGTGCGACGGTTCCGCCGGGAATGCCTTCGAAGTAATTGTTGTCGGAGGGCGACCAAACGTCGACGCGATTGTCGAGCCCGAGTCGCTCGAGAGTAATCTTATGAAGCAGATTGTAGTTGCCGAAGCGGCAGGGGCCGCGCCCAGCGGGCATGAGAAATGCGAATTCGCGCTTGGCATCGGGGTCTTCGGTCACGCGTTCGATGAGCGATCCGAGTGTAATCGTCATGGGGACGCATTCTTTTCCCGATGTATATTTGCGCCCGATGGCGAGTGTTTTTCGCGTCGGCACGGCCATGGCCTCGGCTTTGTAGCCTAGCCCGCGCAAGCCTGCAGCAAGCGTTCGAGCCCCTGGCCCTAGTCTCGGAATGATGATCGTCTTGCCCTCGCGTCCGGCTCGCAACAACGACACGTTCTTTTCTTCGATCGACAAGAATTCGTTTGGCTTGCCCAATTCGCCGCCTTTGTCGATGTGCTCGCGGACGCAGTGCAAAAAGGCTTCGATGCGCGTTCGCGTGCCTGCATCGCCCGAGTGACCATCGGTTTCGATGACGGCGTATGGCTTCCCTTCCATAATATAATTGTAGAAGTGGAGCGTGAACGAGTCGGGGCCGCAGGCGTAGTTCGAGCACCAGACGGCGTAGACGTTTTTCATGCGGCGAACTTGGTGAGCGGCGCGCAAATTGCGCTGTCCGTAGCCCCAGAATATCGAATGGAACATGGGCACATCGGAACCGAGTCGGTAGGCGTCGATGGGGATGGCAATCGCACCTTGTTCGCGCAAAATCGCCGGAACGTTTGAATTGAGCACCTTATTATAAATCGTATAGGTGCGCCCGAGGACGACGACGGCGGGAATATCGTGCGCTTGGCAATAGGCTAGGGCTTCGTCGCCGCTGGCCAACAGGGCCTCGTCGTATTCGCGTTGCGCTTGGAGTGCTTTTTCGAAGGCGTCTTCGAATCGCGCGGCGACGTCTTTTTCGGAGCTTTCGAGCAATTGAGCGACCATCTGATGGCACGTCTTTTTGAACTGCTCGGAATCGAGTCCGCCGGGTTGGAAATCGATAATCGGCGAGAAAAACCGCGTCGCCTTGAGCGCCTCGGCGTGCGCCGATTTGGCATCCCAATAATTCATCTTGGGCGCGGCTTGGACGATGGGGCAAAGAACCGATCGGTCTTCGTCTTGCATGGCGGGCGTGCTCAAGAGCATGGGCTGGAACAAGATATCGGGCTTTCTATCGAGGAGATTTGCCGTAATCCCGTGGAAGAGCTGCATCGGTGCGCAGAACGGGATATTGGCCTCTTCGATACCGCGTTTGAGGATCGATTGATCGGCGCGGCGGAAGATGTCGAGCCGGAACCCCAATTGTGCCAAAATCGTCGCAAAGAAGGGAATGAGCCCTTTGAGCGTAAACTCTTCGCTCATGGCGATGAGCGGTGCGCCATCGTTTTTGGGCAAGTTGGCGATGAGCTCTTCGACGCGCTCATCGCGAGCGCGGAAGGGATCGGGCGCGCGATCGGGGAGTTTGATGCGCCCAGTGCCCTTATCATAGAGCGAGCATCCGCCGCCCCATGTAAAGCGCGATTCCTTGCCCTCGAGGCGCGTCAAGATGCGATCGATGCGGCATTTGTTGCCCGCGCCGCCGCAACCCTTATTCGAGGCACAAACAAACGTATCTTTTTTGAGGATTTCGGCTCCCAAAAACCGCGACATATCGAGCGCGGGCAAATCGGGGTTGCCTTGGACTTTGTATCGGCGCGCCAATAGCGCAATGCCTTGTGCCCCAATCGTGCCAGGATTCGGCGGCACGATGACTTCGCTCCCCGTGCGGCGAGCAACAGCCGCCGCCAAAGCATCGCTCGCAAAGGGCATGCCTTGGCAAAAGATGACTTGCCCAACCGTTCGGCTACCTTTCACGCGATTGAGGTAGTTCTGAATAATCGAATCGTAGATGCCGGCGATGATGTTTTCTTGTCTTTCGCCCGAGGCGACGGCTTCGTCGATGATTTCTGCCATAAAGACCGAGCAATGCTGCCCCAGCGAGCATGCGCAATCAGCGTTTTGGGCAATGCGAGCCAAATCGCGCACGTCTTTGACGCCTTGGAATCGCTTGCCTTGCTCTTCGATAAACGATCCCGTTCCCGCCGAACACGCTTCGTTCATCGCTGCATCGATAACCCTACCGCCATCGATCCGAATATATTTCGCATCTTGCCCACCAATTTCGAATATCGTATCGACTCTCGAATCATACGACACAGCGCCTTCGGCATGAGCGGCGATTTCGTTCAGAATATACACAGGCGTCGCCGTATAACAAACGCTCAACAGCGACCCGACGATTTCGCGCCCCGATCCCGTTGCACCGACGGCGACGACGGGATTCTTCGCCCATTCCGACGCCAAAAACTGCCGCGTGAGGTCTTGAGCGGCGCCAATCGGGTTGCCCTTCGTGTTTTCATAGGCATCCCAAAGCATATCGCCTGCATCGGCATCGATGGCGACGACTTTCGATCCCGTCGATCCCATGTCGTAGCCCAAGATAATCCGCGCATTGGGGCGACTCTGAGCCGTCGGCAATTCGGGCTTGGGGATGCGCCGAACGCGCTTGAGCGACGCCGCAATATTATCGATGTGCTCAATGCGTTTCTCGGTCACGACCGAAAAGACGTCGTCGAACGCCGCACACGGCTTGGCATTGTGCGAGGCCGCCAACCGCGCACACCCAATCGCATCGATATAAAGCCCCAAATCGTCGGGCAAACTGAGCCGTTCAAAATCGTTCTTTTCGCAAAACTTCGCAAAGTGGTTCTGAATGCGCACGCTTTGCATCACGCCACCCGTCAACAACATGCGATGCGGGCAGAGCGCCGGCTTGATGAGAACCTGAACATTTTCGCACACGGCATCGTAGAGCCCAGCCACGATGCGCGCATGACTCTGCCCTGCATTTGCCAAGTGCGTCATATCGGTCTTGAGAATCACTGGGCATCGCCCCGACAGCGGCGCCGGCTCCGTCACATCCTCGCACAAACGACTCGCCTCTTCGACCGTCATTCCAAATCGCTCGACGAGTTGCATCAAAAAGTTCCCAGTCCCTTGGCTACAACGCGTATTCTCGCGGTAAACTTCGTGCGTCTTGTCGCGCAATTCCAGCACCGAAAACCCATGCGACCCAATCGAAACGATCGTCGCCGGCTCATCGTCGACCAAAAACCGAAATCCCTCGGCGCGCGCCAATTTATCGGGGATTTGCATCACCTTAAACATGCGCCCAAGCCGCCCACAGACGCCTATCGCATCGATCGTCTCGTACGACATCGCCGAGAGCACGCCACGCAGTGCCGCCTTTGGGTCTTTGTGGTGGGAAATGCGTTGTTTCGAGGCGATCGAACACTTGCCGTCTTCGTCGCGCAACTCGACGACTTTGAGCGTTTCTGCGCCTACGTCGATGCCGATATACCGTTTTGTCATTGTCATGCCTTCTGTTATCGAAATCCATTGCCCCAAGGGCTTGCCTTTGGGCACCAATCCTGAATCGTATCGTTGTTTGTGCTTTTTTTGGGGGAGGGGGAAGTCTCCCCCTGAGCGTCTATGGGCTCCGCCCATACGCCGCTACCCCCTCGACGTACCCCCGCCGCGCTCCGCGCGCCCCCTTACGCAGGGGGTGGGGAATATGGCGCACTTCGTGCGCCAATGAGCCTATGCACGCCCCCTTACGCAAGATGCTGATGGCGAACTTCGTGCGCCCAAACCATCAAGACGCCTAGCGCCAAGGCGTCGATAGACATCGATACGCAAAGTGCGCCCGCGCTCATACGCCAATGAGCCCATTTTTCCAATCTTCGAGCGAATTCCACTCGCAAAGACCCAAAAAAGAACGCTCAAGGGGCGCTCTTTATAACCATTTACGATCGTTTTTCATTCAAAATTGGCTTTTTTTTACATCTCACCTCGGATCAACCAGCCATAAGCGCTTGGACTTCATCGATCGAAAGCCCAGTTGCTTTGGCAATGTCGCTTTCTGGCATGCTCATGGCGATGAGATTGCGGGCTATCGACGAAGCCATTTCTGCTTTGCCCTCGTCGAGACCGAGCTTTTTGCCCTCGTCGAGACCGAGCTTTTTGCCCTTCGCCACGCCCTTATCCCAGCCGAGTTTTCTCCCCTTTTCAATCAAAGCCGAATCGTGTTTTTCAAAGAGTTCGCACATCGTAATCCTCCGCTGAAGTTTAGTGAATCTACGCTTTTCCTGCTTAAATATTTTGTGCCCCGTGATTTCGTGGAGTAGATCGAGGACTTCGGGCACATAAGTGATTTCTATATCGGGCCAATCGTCGAGCTGTTTGAGTCGCATCTTGCGCAAAAACACAGCCAGAACTTTGAGATCGCCCGTCAATCGCTCGATCTGCTCATCGCTAAGCCACGCCAATTCGATCACTTCGACCTTATAGTCTTGGAACCGTGATGCGAATTTGGGCGGTATAACGCACAGATCGCTGAGCTTACAGACCGATCCCCATTTTCTATTGTATCCAAAATAAAGCACGCGCGTAAATATCGGAACAATTCTTCCGCCATTTTTGCAGTTCTGGCTTTGGACATAGTAGCCCAAAGCATCGTAAACCATGACGCGAATTGCCATATCGAGCTTGGGTTCCGTTTGGTTTTCGAGCCCAAATAGCGCGACGCTGAGCCCGAACTCATCTCGACACAGCTTGAATACATCGCGAAACCGCTGCAACACACTATCTTTGATGATCGCTACCATCTCCGGTGAAACTTCGGTCAGACTATTGGGGTCTAACCGAGTTTCACCATCTGCTTGAAACGAACCGTCGCCATCGAGATCATTCCAAACCGAAGTAAATACGTCATTTTTCGAAAACAAATGCTTTTCACGTAAATCTTTCGCTCCCATACGACGTCCCCTAAGCATGAGATCGATATCGGTCGACGACTTCATCAACCGACTCGATCAAATCCTTTGTTCTGATATCGTAGCAATAAGTGAAAGTATTTACAATGAACAAAAGAAAATAATGAACGTATCAGTTTATTTTTTTGCGCACTGCTCACACGAATCTATTTGCCGTAGACGAGCAAAACGCGTTCGTGAGCGAAGGTGACGTACATCTTACCGGGGGCAGGGAATTCGTCGACAATCCCCGCGCCAAATTTGACGTGTTCGATGCGATCGCCCAATTGGTAATCGACCGATTTGATGCTGTATGGACGAACAGGGCGAGCATTTGCCGAAACGAGGGGAGTGACGGCTTTCGGTTCGGATGATTTTGAAGACTTTGTCGATTTCGATTTTGGCAATGGCGAACCCTCAACTGTTGATGCGGCGATTGCCGTTTTCGTATTCCGCTTTAGGCTCATGCGATCGGTCGCGATGGGGCGATATTTATGGTAGCCTCCGCACGATTTGCATTGAACTTGGGCTATCTTGCCATCCGAAACGGCGACGATGACGTGCCACGATTCGCCGCATTTGCTACAAACGGCTTCGATATCTTTGGCGACGGCAGTATCATCAAAAACTGGTAACATGTAAGATCCTTCAAAAAGTGGTCTGCCCCTCCCCATCAAAAGCATGGGGCTGTATCGAGTTCGACGATGCGCCTGCGATATCCATGCACTCGTGCAAGGGGGGCAGAAAAATCAAAGCGCCTCCAAACGAAGGCGACGAGAAACGCAACTCCGGAGCACGAAAAACCGCCATTTAGCGGTGCATTTCGGTCGCTCCAAAAGCCGGCGCGTTTTAGTCTTTCTGCATGATTTAATCAAGATTGATGCGCGAAGAATGCAGAGTTTTTCGGGCAAAATGTGCGCAATTTCGTTCGAAATTGTCGAGCAAAACGGATATAAGGTCGAACCCAAAAGGCGAACTCATACGAGATTGCTTTTGCTGTAGAAATCAGCCATTTGGGGTTTGTTTGATTCTTCAGATAATTGCGAAGCATAGGAGTAATATTATGAAGAGACATCATCTGGGATTGTTCTTTGTCTGCATAGCGGCCGCTGCCTCGGCATCTTGTAGCGAAGGAACCGACAACAGCACGTGTACCGATGGCGCGTATAAATGCGTCATCAATACGCTCAATAAATGCGTCGACGGCCAATGGCAAAACGAGACGACGTGTAGTGCAACACAAACGTGCAATGAAACAGAGGGGCGTTGCGTGCCAAACAGCGCGGAACAACCCCCAACCACCGATCAATGCTATCCAGATGGCGTACGTCAATGCGTAGGTAACACCGCCGTCAGAGAATGCCGCAACAAAAAATGGGAAACCGTTGAAACGTGTAACAACGACCAAACTTGCAACGATATCACCAAATCCTGCACTTCCAAAGCCAATCCCGATCAACCATCCACCGATTCATGCCCACAAGACGGCATGAATCGATGTATCGATCATGCGCTCCAAGAGTGTATTGGCAATAAGTGGAAAACCATTCAAACGTGCAACGACGACCAAACTTGCAACGAATCGACCAAATCTTGCGATCCCAAGACCAATCCCAATCCGGGACAAGACACCGATCCCCCTGCGCAGAAAGAATGCAACAATGGCTCTTTCAAATGCGAAAAGCTCGCCGTTTATGAATGCCGCAACGATCATTGGGTTCACGTCAATACGTGTGTAACAGGCACAGAAGTTTGTAATGCCCAAACGGGCAAATGCGATCCCGATACCCAACTCTGCACCGATGGTCACGAAAAGTGCAACGATGATTTGTCGGCAGTCGTCGTATGCAAGGGCGGCGCCTTTGTCGAGAAAGAAAAATGCGACACGGGCAAAGCCTGCTTGGGGGCGCAATGCATCGAAACGACGACATGCGACCCCACGACAAAAGACACATGCGATGGCAATGTCAGCGTCCAATGTCGCAATGGTGCGCTCGTTCGCCAAGATTGTGGCGACGATGAATGCGTCGTGCGCGGCGACAATGCGACCTGCGAACAACTCGTCTGCGAAGACGGCAGCGTCGATTGCAAAGACGACGGCACAAAACGCGTTTGCCAAAATAACGCTTGGATCGAAAAGGCATGCAACACCGACACGGAGATTTGTAGCGCCGGCGCTTGCGTCGAACGCACATGTAAAGAAGGCGCAAAGCGTTGCGAAAACAACGCCGTCGAAGTTTGCCAAAACAATGCATGGACTGTCGAAACGCAGTGCAACGACCAAATGTGCCAAAATAATGCCTGCGTCAACGTCGTCTGCTCGACGGGCGACATGCGATGCGACGCCAAAAGAATCCAAACCTGCGACAATAATCAATTCACTACGACGAAGACATGCAGCAAGAACGAAGTCTGCATTGAAAACGGCAAACGCGCCGAGTGCAAAACGAAGACATGTACGAATGGCACAAAGAAATGCTCGGGCAATAAACTTCAAGTATGCCAAAACTACGAATGGACCGATAAAACAGACTGCGCCGCGACTAACATGATTTGCGATAATAATAGCAAATCGTGCAAAGCACCAGAATGCACAGAAGGCGCAAAGAAATGTAGTACCAGAAAAAAAACGGTCATGATATGTAAGAATGGACAATGGACAGAGGGCGACAAATGCTGGGCAATGACGCCAAATCAAACATGCAAAGAAGAAAACAATACGGCAACATGCGTTGCCCCCGCTCCATCGGCATGCACCGAAGGTACGACTTGCGAAGGCAATACCCTCGTCATCTGTACCGGAGGCCAAAAAACGACGACAGACTGCTCGACACAACCAGCCCCAGGTACGTGTGTAAAGAGCGGCACAACGGCGTCTTGTAACCCTTACGAATGCACGGGCAACGGATACAAATGCTTTGATAACACGCTTAAACAATGCAATCCACAGCATAAATACCAGAAGATTAATGATTGTAAAGCCGATCAAACGTGTAACGAAACGTCTGGAAAATGCGACGATCACGAGTGCTCGGGTGATAACGTCTTTAAATGCGATGGTAACGTCCTTAAAAAATGCATCAATCACAAATATGAAACGGTCAGTGCGTGCGCTCAAGACACGACGTGCGACGCTTCGGCACCTGGATGTACGCCAAATGCATGCAAAGCCAATGAATACAGTTGCAACGGCAAAACGCTCCGCGAATGCAAAAACAACCAATGGAGCGACAAACAGACTTGTACCAATAACCAAGAATGCGATAGCGCGAAAAAGACTTGTGTCGACCACGAATGCGAAGGAACTTCCTACGCATGCGATGGCAAAACCCTCAAACGTTGCGAGAATTATAAACTCGTCGAAGTCAATACTTGCACCGATACACAAGAATGCGACAAAGCCCTAGGCAAATGCGTCAATCACGAATGCGAGTACAAAGAAAGGCACGCCTATTGCGATGGTCAAACGCCTAAAGTATGCGAAAACTACAAGATCACTTCGGGCACTACGTGTACATCAGCTCAAATCTGCGATAATTCCAAAGGCCAATGCATCGCTCGCACTTGCCAAGATGGCAATTATATGTGCACAACCGACAATAAACTCCAAAAATGCGAAGGGAACGCCTGGAAACTCGAAAAACAATGCCAAGCCACCGAAACGTGCAATGCCACGCAAAAGAAATGCGAACTCAAACCCGTTTGCACCAAAGACGACATGCGATGCAATGGCAATGAAGCACAAAAATGCAATGCCCAAGGGCAGTGGCAAAATGATACGACTTGTAACGCCAATCAAGTTTGCGAAGTCAAAAGCAAAACTCAAGCCCAATGCACCGATAAATGGGAACTTCCGGGCTGGTGCATATTCCAAGCCATCGATAAATTTGGGCGCGGCTACGGGCGCATCCGCATTCCCGAATCGGTCGACGCTTCGAAGATCAAAGCCGAATTCGTTTGCGGCAGCGCAACACAGCCCGTCTCGACATGGAAAACCATCTCCAATGGCATCGACAACCCGAATTGCAACAATTGCGGTCCTAACAAAGAGTATATGACGCCGTCGATCCCACTCGCGCCGGGCAACTACGCATGCGCCTTTAGCTTCGTCTTGGGCCCCGAAACGATCTACTGCCCGACAGCCGATGTGAACAAGGGCTGGATCATCAAAACAGACGCGCTCGTACTCGATGCTCAACGCACCCTAGCTCACAGCGTCCGATCCATCGCCGATGACGACGCCATCGCTTGGTGCAAGGGGGGCACCGTCAAAGAAGGCGAGAACGCCTATATTCAAGCACTATTACCAGGCGACATCCGCGGATCACAAGCTCAAGCCAAGATCATTTGCGGCGATAAAGATAAATTGCCCAGCACGTGGACGAAGACTATCGCTACGCACGAAAATCTCCTCTGTAACGAATGTGGCGATAACATCGAATACATGACCGATGCGATAACTGGCGCCAAAGGCAATGCTTGTGCCACGATCATCACCTTCGGCAAGAAATCGTACGCATGCAAAATCAACGGCGGCACACCCGTCGAATTCAAAACGTCCGAAAAACTCGCCGATGATTACTTGAGCATCGTCGCCCAATAACGACGATTCACAATTTTTTCGTTATACATCGTATCGTTTTGCACTCCGTTCATAGCCCCCGTGCCATGCGCCAAGGGGCTATGGACTCGGTGCTAACTCTACCCCATTCATCTACACATTTCACCATTTGTCATGATACCCGTATTTGAACCATCGCCCGAAATCGGCACACCACTCGATAAACACTTTCACATCGTCCTCGTCGAACCCGAAATTCCCCCCAATACCGGCACTATCGCCCGGCTCTGCGCCGGAACAGATACGCATCTGCACATCGTCAAACCGATGGCATTCGAACTCGACGACTCCAAACTCAAACGCGCCGGGCTCGATTATTGGCCCAATGTCCACTTGAGCATACACGAGAACTTCGACGAAATCGTCGCCCTCTTCGGACGCGAACGCCTCCATCTCTTCACGACGAAAACCGAACGACGCGTCTCGGATGTCAAATTCCGACTCGGCGACGCCCTCGTCTTCGGCCCCGAGACGCGCGGACTCAGTCTAGCCCTGCGCACACCACTCCAAGATCGTTGCGTCACACTCCCCATCCGTAAAGACCACATCCGAAGCCTCAACCTCGCCATATCGACGGGCATCGGCCTATACGAAGCCCTGCGACAAGTCGACTACGAACCGATCGACAACATGCCCGCCGATGCCGTACTGCTCGATAATCCCGAGCATTTATATGAGTGACACAATCGAAATATATCGATCACTCCACACATTTTGCACATATCGATGACGATATAGATTTGCAACTTGTCGAAAAAACCGAGGCGTATGCGCGCAACGCAAGTGAGCACATAGCCGAGGCAGTTGCGCGTATTGGCTTGCACGCCCAAAACCGTCATCATACTCGCCGAAA
>OQWM01002878.1_pt1 | contig 11622 bp, 6 predicted proteins | sample 1691531 | NCBI WGS metagenome assembly OQWM01 (sample SAMN03418257, study PRJEB22391) | human gut metagenome | biome: human-gut; feature: organic feature; material: feces | host: Homo sapiens | place: Tanzania | collected 2013-01 | reverse complement strand
AAAAGTCCTGCCAGAATCAGCATAAAATTGCATCTGCTTAAAAATGAAATCGCAACAGCTGCTTTTCTTTTCTGAAGATACTTTTTTGTGGCGCGATAATCGCAGAGCCATTCTGCTAACTTACTTTTATTCGTAAAATTATACTTATTAAGTTTTACATTTGATGCAACACTATAAAACTGCGGACGTTTTTCATAAGATGTTATGCTAACATCCATGTCATGTTCTGCAAAATTTGCCGCCAAATTTGTCAACACATGTTCCGCACCTCCGCTAGAAAGGCTGCTTATGTAAAAATCCACTTTCATGCTTTTTCCCCACTACCGCATTCTCGTTCTCTCAGTACAGTATCGTAATCTACAACATCACCTGCATACACACGTAACATCTGATCAACAACAATATCCCAACTATACCTTTCTAAAATATAAGGTGCAGCTTCTGTCTTATATTTTTTCACAAGTTCAGAATCATTTAAGAGCATCTGTAGTTTTTTCTGCAAATCCTTTGCATTTTCTTTTTCAAACCACATCGCTTTCTCATGAACCACTTCAGTATTTTCTGGAATATCACTAATCAAACAACAGTTTCCATAACTCATTGCTTCCAGCAACGCATTTGCCATTCCTTCCAAGTTGCTTGGCAATGCAAAAATATAGGAATTGCTATAAAGTTCTTGTATCTCTTGTCCATACACATAGCCTGTAAAAACAATTCGTTTATCACCGTCAGCTAATTCTAACAGTTGATTATAATAGTCTTTGTTTGATTCTGAACCACCAGCAATCACAAGCTTTTTATCAGTTTTACAATTTTTGAACGCTTCAATCAAATATTGCAATCCTTTTTCTGGAACAATTCTTCCCAACGAAAGGATGTAGCTATCTTTTTCCAAACCATACTTATCTCTGATAATATCCACATCATGATTTTCCGGTTTATCAATGCCATTAGCAAATAAAACTGAATTTACTCCATATTTTGTATCAATATATTGTTTCATATTTTTAGAGAGAACCAGACATACATCTGCCTTTATATTCTCTCAGTTTCTTTCCATCAAATTCTTTTCCAAAAACATTATGACCGCCACGGTTATATACTGTGACATCATTTCCATTGTCCCCCTCTTCACTTCATGATTTTTTCTGAACTCCATTTTCGCAGATAAACCTTAAAAACCCGCTGTGATAAATCTTAATATTCTTTTGTCATATTACATGCTTTTTCTGAATTTTCAGTTCATCAACGGAAATCCATCGACATCCGTTTCCATCCACGATATAATAGCCATAATAAAAAGTACATCAATTCAAAGGACTAATTGTTAAGTAACCAAAAACATAGAAATATGTTTATAAATATAGATAAAAGTGGACATACGAAATCTCTTATCTATAGCTTAACAATAGGTCTCAAGCCTAAGTGACTGCTACTGTCGAAAGACATGTTGCAGATAGGAACTATGTTAAGTAGTAAGGTAAAGACACACCTTTAGATGTAATCTTCAGTCTGAAGCTCTGTGAGTACAAACCAGGAAACAATGCTAATGTCCTGCATTGATAACAGGGAAACACATATCCTCTACTTAACTTTGGCACGAAGAGCAATTCTCCGAAAGGAAGGTGTCAGAAATGACAAGTTATTCTTTTGTATTAGATGCGAATGGGAAACAATTAGCACCGACAAAAGAACAAAAAGCATGGTTTCTTATCCGTAAGAAACGGGCAGCATTGGTAAGCAAATATCCAATGGTAATACAATTGATGAAAGAAATTCCAGAAAATGAAATCTGTCAGGATGAGATTCGCTGTGGAATCGATGATGGCGGACTCCATGTAGGGATTGCGCTGGTTCAGAAATGTAAAACGAAAAATAAAGTTGTTTTCAAAGGAACCATGGAGCAACGCAAGGATGTAAAGCATCTTATGGAAGTCAGGCGAGGTTATAGACGTTACCATCGTTATCACAAAAGATACCGGCAGGCAAGATTCGACAATCGTAAATCTTCTAAAAGAGAAGGACGAATTGCCCCAAGTATTTTACAGAAACGACAGGCTACAATAAGAGTGATCCATTGGCTTAATAAGTGGATAAACATAACAAATTATTGGCTGGAAGATGTTTCTGTTGATATCCGGGCATTAACAGATGGGTATCAATCGTATCGTTGGCAATACCAAAAATCCAACAGACTGGATGAAAATATCCGTAAAGCAGCTATTCTAAGAGATGGCGGCAAGTGTATCGAATGCGGAAAATCTAATTGTAGATTAGAGGTTCATCATATTAAGCCAAGAAGACGAAATGGTTCTGATACGTTAGACAATCTGATTACATTATGTGAAAGCTGCCATCAGAAAACCGAAGGCCAGGAAGAATTATATATGGATCGATATTTCTCCCTGTTAAAATCGTCTGACAATAAAAACCTGAATTATGCACAACATGTAATGATTGGTAAGATGTGGCTTCGAAAACAATTGTCAGGTTTGGGAGTATTATATCTGACGAGTGGTGGAGATACAGCCAACAAACGCATTGACTGGAATATCGAGAAATCACATGCCAATGATGCTGTCTGTATTACGGACTTGCAGCCTGATACCTGTGATATGAAAGAATGGACAATGAACCCCATGCGCAGACAAAGCAAAGCTAAAACCGATCATGTTTTAGGAATTCATCATAGGGATTTGGTTGAATATACATTCAAAAATGGTGAAACTCACAGAGGATATGTAACAGCACTATACCCGGAACAAAAAGCGATTAATTTTCAAAGCCCAACAAAACATTGTAAAAAAGTTAATGCGAGAAAGTGCAAATTACTATGGAAATATTCAAAAATCTATTGGTTTGAGAATGCGAGCTAAACACACTTGTCTATGATTAGATGTAATTAACTATATTATTTTAGGGAGGAGACGAATATGATGAATCTGGAAGAAATCGGAACAAGAGCCCGCCAGGCGGAGCCAGTGCTTCGAATCATGGAGACGGAGAAGAAAAACTGTGTGCTGAAAAAAGCAGCGGAAAATCTTGTGGCAGACGCCGAAACGATTATCGCGGCCAATGCGCTGGATATGGAGCATGGAAAAGAAAAAGGCATGTCTCAGGGACTTCTGGACCGGCTCTTTCTGGACAAAAGCCGGATTGAAGCAATGGCAGAAGGCATGTGTCAGGTAGCCGAACTGGATGACCCAATCGGGGAAGTGCTGGGAATGAAAAAACGCCCGAACGGTCTTCTGATCGGACAGAAACGTGTTCCGCTCGGTGTTGTCGGCATCATCTACGAGGCACGCCCAAATGTGACGGCGGATGCATTTGCACTCTGCTTCAAAACGGGAAATGTCGTGATTTTAAAAGGCGGAAGCGATGCAATCCACTCGAATACGGCGATTGTTGCCTCTCTTCGGAAAACACTGAAAGAGGAGCAGGTGCCGGAAGACGCCCTGCTTCTGATCGAAGATACCTCCCGCGAGACGACAGCGCAGTCCCCCTGCCCCACGTCGAGAAAATAGCACGCCAGCGGCAGCGGACGATATTGCTGGTATAGAACAGTCGCTGCCAAAAGCAGAGCGCAGCAGCCAATCGCCACGCACCGCTCCGCATTACGCAAAAGCTGCAGCCAGCCAAAATCGGCCAGCAAAGCCAGCAGTGCATAATAGAGCACCAAAGAGTACGCTGGCAGCTCACCGACCACCAGCGTGCTCCAGGGCAGAGCGGCGAAAAAGCGAGCCTGCACCACGACCTGCGCCGTCAGCCACGCCGCAGCCTGCAAAAGCCACGCGCCAAGCACAGGCAGCAGCGCGCCGACCAGCGCCAGCTGCGCCGCCAGCTCCAGCACCGGCACCAGCAGGATATTGCTGACGAGAGCAATCAGCGAAAACTGATGAAAATAATAAACCTCCAGCGGCAGCACAGCCAGCTGTGCCGCCAGCGTCACCGCCAAGCCTTCGCTCACAGGCTCGGGCAACGCCTCCGGCAGCACACGCTTGCACGCAGGCAGCAGCCACAGCAGTCCCGCCGCCGCTGCAAACGAAAGCTGAAAGCCGATATCCTGCAGCCATAACGGCTGCCAGCAGAGCAGTCCTGCCGCAGCCAGCAGCAGCAAGCGCCCACGCTCCGCGCCGCTGCCGCCCAAAAGCAGCACGCTGCTCATAACCAGCGCACGCAGCACAGGCGGACGCAGACCGCAAAGAGCAGCATAGGCCATAAGCAAAGCAACAACGCTAAGCCTGCGCCAAGGCAGAGGCACAGGCCGCAGCACTGCCAAAAGCAATCCCGTCAGCAGCAAAAGATGTGTGCCCGACACAGACAGCAGATGCGCCAGGCCGTTATTCGTAAACAGCTCGCGCGTTTCCTCGTCCAGCCTGCCGCTGCCGCCCAGCACCATGCCGCTCAAAAGTGCGCCATCCTCCTTGCCCGCCGCCTGCTCGATGCTCTGCGACAATCGCTTATTCCAGAGCGCAAAGCGCTGCCACCACAGTACTCGCGGCTGCACATGCACAAGCTGCGCCCTGCTCACGCGTCCGCCCAGCTCCTGCACGCGGTTATAAGCCTGCGCATCAAAGCCACCGGGATTGCGCAGACTGACAAGCTCCTCCAGCGTACCGCTGAGCTCCACGCGCCCGGCCTCAGGCAAACCGCCCTGCAAGCTCACGCGCAGGCGGCCACTATAGGGCACTGGCGCCGGTGCCTCCCCGCCGTGCAAAACCTCCAGCCGCCTGCACCGCACCACAACACTCGTAAAGCCGCCGCTATCGCGCACGCTCAACGGCTCGATGTCGCCGGTAACCAGCACCTGTCTGCCCACATAAGCTGCCAGCAGCTGCTCCGCTGACGGCGGCAGCGTCAGCAGGCGGAAGGCTAGCAGCGCAAGCAGGCACGCCAACAGCAGCAGCCGAATTTTTCTGCTCTTCTCCATCTTCAATCCACCTCAACATAAGCACGCATTTTCTCCAGTTTCGCCTTGCCAATACCAGATACGCGCAGCAAATCCTCTGCGCTGGCAAAACGCCCTCTGCTTCTTTCAGCAATAATACGCTGCGCCAGCGCCGGCCCTACGCCCGGCAGGCTCTGCAGCTCGCTGGCGCTCGCACTGTTGATGCGCACGCGCCCTGCGCTGCCCTGTGCAGAAGCCTTGCTGCCGCCACGCTTATCCGCCGCATTTTTGTCAGACGCATTAGCAGCATTGCCAGACGCATCCTTCTTCCCAGACGCATCAGTACCTGCCGCACGCTGCACAGCCTTCTTCCCGCCGCCAGCCTTCAGCGCAGGCACCTTTAAAAGCATACCATCGCGCAGCTTGCGCACCATATTCACGCGCTCCGTATCAGCAGCCTCCGTCAAGCCTCCTGCCGCCGCAATCGCCGCCTCCGCCCTGCTGTCTGCTGGCAAATCATAAATCCCTGGCTCCAGCACCGCGCCGCTCACCTGCACGCGAATCGTCTTGCCCTGCGCCTTGCCGGAGCGCTGACCGCCAGCGCTCTGCACCCCTGCACTCGAAAAGCTGGCAGCAGGAGCCAGCTCCTCCTTATCGCTGCTAAGCAGGCTGGTGGCAGCGCAGCCTACGAGTAAAAGCAGTAGGAAAATGATTTTTTTATACTTTGCGTTCATTGGTGTACCTCCTAAAAAAACAAAAAGAGTCCCCAAGAATAACAATTACGTTATTCTCAGAGACTCTGAAAATGTAAGCGTTATTTAGTTACTACTAAATAGAATTAAATAGAATCGAAAAACGATCCGTCCTGCTTATGTTGTTGTAAAGGAAAAGGTAAATGGTCTCACTTCGCTACGATGTTAACCAAGCGTCCCGGTACGCAAATAACCTTGCGGACAACTGCATCACCGATATGTGCCTTAACATTAGCGTCAGCCATAGCAATCTTCTCCAGCTCTTCCTTAGTTGCAGCAGCCGGAACAGTCAGGCGGCCACGAACCTTGCCGTTAACCTGGAGCACGATTTCTACATTATCAACCTTCAGTGCTTCCTCGTCGCACTCAGGCCAGCTTTGGGTATGTACGCTCGTCTCAGCGTCAATAGCACCGCGCCACAGCTCCTCAGTGATATGCGGCACAATCGGGCTCAGCATTCTGATCAGTGCAGAGATTGCTTCATAAACAAGGCCTGCATTCGGCTCTTTGGCAGCTTCTTTATAAGCATACAGTGCGTTAACCAGCTCCATGAGCGTGGAAATTGCAGTATTGAAGTTGAAGCGGGTTTCGATATCGCTCGTAACCTTTTGAATGCTGCTGTGCAGAACACGGCGCAGCTCCTTATCGGTATCATTCAGGCTGCTATGGTCATAGCTGGTAACCTTTTGTGCCAGCACCGGCTCAAAGTGCTGTACAATTCTCCAGATACGGTTCAGGAAGCGGAAGGAGCCCTCCACGCCCTGGTCGCTCCACTCCAGCTCTCTTTCAGGCGGAGCAGCGAAGAGAATGAACAGACGCGCAGTGTCAGCGCCATATTTGGACAGAATTTCTTCCGGAGAAACGACGTTGCCCAGAGATTTGCTCATCTTAGCGCCGTCTTTAATAACCATGCCCTGAGTCAGCAGGTTGCTGAACGGTTCATCGTAATCAACCAGGCCTGCGTCGCGCAGAACCTTGAGGAAGAAGCGGGAATAGAGCAGATGCAGAATAGCATGCTCGATACCACCGATATATTGGTCTACCGGGCCCCAGTAGTTGTTAACGTCCTTAGCAAACGGCAGCTTGTCGTTGCGTGCGTCGGTATAACGCAGATAATACCAGGAGGAGCACAGGAAGGTGTCCATGGTATCGGTTTCGCGGGTTGCATCAGCACCGCATTTCGGGCATTTGCAGTGAACGAATTCTTCAGAGGTAGCCAGCGGAGATTTTGCGCCGGCAGTGAAGCTTACGTCCTCCGGCAGGCGTACCGGCAGCTGATCCTCCGGAACCAGAACCTCGCCGCAATGCGGGCAATAGATGATAGGAATCGGAGCGCCCCAATAACGCTGACGGCTGATCAGCCAGTCACGCAGACGATAGTTTACGCGGCGTTTGCCGAAGCCCTCCTTCTCTGCCTTATCCATAATAGCGCTCATAGCAGCATGCATTTCCATGCCGGTGAATTCGCCGGAGTTAACCAGCATGCCTTCTTTTTCTTCGTAAGCGCAGGTCATTTCTTCCAGCTTCAGCTCTTTGCCAATCGGGCAGATGGTAACGATTTTTTCAATGCCGTATTTGTCGGCAAACATCCAGTCACGTTGGTCACCGGTAGGAACGCCCATAACAGCGCCGGTACCGTAATCATACAGTACATAGTTGGTTACCCAGATTTCTACCTTGCGGCCGGTGAACGGGTTGATGCAGTATACGCCGGTGAATACGCCCTCTTTTTCGGATTCGCTGGAGGTACGTTCAATTTCGGACTGATTGCGTACACGCTCGCAGAAGGCGTTGATTTCGTCAGCCTTCGGATTGTTTTCGCAAATCTTTTTAATCAGCGGATGCTCAGCAGCCAAAGCCATGAAGGTTACGCCGTAAGCAGTATCAGGACGGGTGGTGTAAACAGCAACGGTATCGTTCAGCGCCGGGATTTCAAAGGAGAATTCCAAGCCTTCGCTGCGGCCGATCCAGTTGTGCTGCATGGTTTTTACGCGCTCGGGCCAGCCAGGCAGCAGGTCAAGATCCTTCAGCAGCTCATCAGCATAATCGGTAATTTTGAAGAACCATTGGCTCAGATCCTTTTTAACAACCTCATGGTCGCAGCGCCAGCATTTGCCGTCGATAACCTGCTCGTTAGCCAATACGGTGTTACAGGTGTCGCACCAGTTTACGGCAGATTCCTTTTTAACTGCCAGACCGCGTTTGTAGAACAACTCAAAGAACCATTGAGTCCATTTGTAATAATCTTCCTTGCAAGTAGTAACCTCGCGGTCCCAATCATAGGAAAGACCAAGAGCCTTCAGCTGACGAGTCATGTTAGCGATGTTTTCCAGAGTCCATTTTTTAGGCGGAATATTGTGTTTGATAGCTGCGTTTTCAGCAGGCATACCAAAGGAGTCCCAGCCCATCGGATGCAGAACGTTGAAGCCCTTCATAGTGCGGAAACGTGCGATTACGTCGCCGATGGAGTAGTTACGCACGTGGCCCATGTGCAGGTTGCCGGACGGATAGGGGAACATTTCCAGAACGTAGGATTTAGGCTTATCCTTATCCATCTCTACTTTAAAGGTTTTGTTTTCTTCCCAGTATTTTTGCCATTTAGCTTCAATATCATGGGGAGCATACTTTTCTTGAATCATTTCATTACCTCCCAGGTATTATTGTTGGTCGAAAATAAAAAATCCCCGACCTTAAAGAAGGTCAGGGACGAAAAATTCGCGGTACCACCCTGATTGCGGCTACAGCCGCCACTCAATTAGCCTTAACGCAGCATCACGTCCGCACATTTCCTTGCGGCTTCTTCACGGTGAGTTCATCTGCCCTAACTGCCGGCTCGCATCAACCGCCGACTTTCTGAAAAATACTGCAGACTACTGCTCCGCTTCACAGAATTTGAATAAAAATATCTTGTATATTATATAACGCCAAACAGGAAAAGTCAAACTTCTGTGTCAGCGTTTATTTTTTCTTTTTCTTCGGCACCAGCTTCTGACCCAGCTGTCCTTTGACAATAATCAGCTGGTCACGCAGCTCGGCCGCCGCCTCGAAATCCAGCGCCTTGGCCGCCTCCTGCATCCGTCTTTCCAGCTCGCGGGCCAGCGTATTCAGCTCCTTAGTTGATTTCTGCTTCAGCTTCTTGCTGCTGCCATAGGCTTCTGCTTCTTCCGTATCCGCAACCTTCGTCAGCTTAATCAGCTGGCGCTGCTCCTTGTAAATCGTCTTAGGCGTAATGTGGTGCTCCTCGTTGTACACCTGCTGCTTTTCACGGCGGCGGTTTGTTTCGTCTATCGCCCGCTGCATGCTGTCGGTAATACGGTCGGCATACATAATAACACGACCGTGAGCGTTACGCGCAGCGCGTCCGATAGTCTGAATCATTGCCGTATCACTGCGCAAAAAGCCTTCCTTATCCGCATCCAGAATCGCAATCAGCGATACCTCCGGCAAATCAAGACCTTCGCGCAGCAGGTTAATGCCTACCAGCACATCAAACTTACCCGCACGCAAGCTGTCGATAATCTCCGCTCTTTCAATCGTGGCGATTTCCGAATGCAGATAGCGCACACGCACACCTGCCTGCTTCAGATATTCCGTCAGGTCTTCTGCCATGCGCTTCGTCAGCGTAGTCACCAGCACACGCTCACCTGCGGCAGCAACCTTGTTGATTTCGCCCAGCAAATCATCAATCTGTCCCTTAATCGGGCGGATTTCAATCTGCGGGTCCAGCAGTCCGGTCGGGCGGATAATCTGTTCAACGACATTGTCCGCCTGCTCCAGCTCATACTTCGCCGGCGTAGCAGAAACATAAATCGCCTGCTTAATCTGCGCCTGAAACTCGTCAAAGGTCAGCGGTCTGTTGTCATAGGCCGACGGCAGACGGAAGCCATGCTCCACCAGCATCTCCTTACGCGAGCGGTCACCGGCGTACATAGCACGAATCTGCGGCAGCGTTACGTGCGACTCATCCACCACCAGTAAAAAATCCTTGGGGAAATAATTCACCAGCGTAAACGGCGGCTCACCGGCCTTGCGTCCTGCCAGATGCCTTGAATAGTTTTCGATGCCGGAGCAGTAGCCCATCTCCTGCATCATCTCCAAATCGTAATTTGTGCGCTGCTCCAGACGCTGTGCCTCCAGCAATCTGCCATGCTTATTCAGCTCATCCAAGCGCTCGTCCAGCTCCTCGCGGATATCATTCATAGCACGTTCAAGATTCTCACGGCTCGTAACATAGTGGCTCGCCGGGAAAATCGCCACATGGTTGCGCTGCGCCAGAATCTCGCCCGTCAGCACATCAAATTCCACAATGCGGTCAACCTCGTCATCGAACATTTCAATGCGCACAGCCTTCTCGCCGTAGGCCGCAGGAATAACCTCAATCACATCACCGCGCACACGGAAGGTGCCACGCTTAAAATCAATATCATTACGCGTATACTGAATCTCCACCAGCTTATGCAAAATCTTCTGGCGGTCGATAATCTGCCCCAGGCGCAGTGACAGCACCATATCATAATACTCCTGCGGCGCACCTAAGCCGTAAATGCAGGAAACGCTGGCTACGATAATAACATCCTTGCGTTCAAACAAAGCGCTGGTCGCACTGTGGCGCAGCTTATCAATCTCATCGTTAATCGAAGCATCCTTCTCAATATAAGTATCCGACTGGGGAATATAGGCCTCCGGCTGATAATAATCGTAATACGAAACAAAATATTCCACCGCATTCTCCGGGAAGAACGCCTTCAGCTCACTCGCCAGCTGCGCCGCCAGCGTCTTATTATGCGCAATCACCAGCGTCGGCTTGCGCACCTTATTGATTACCTGCGCAATCGTATACGTCTTGCCCGTACCCGTTGCGCCCAGCAGCACCTGCGTGCGCAGGCCCTGCTCCACGCCCTCCGCCAGCTTGGCAATCGCCTGCGGCTGGTCGCCGGCAGGCTCAAAAGGAGCCTGAATTTTAAAATCCATACTAATCACCAACTGTAAAATCAAAAACCTTAAAAGGCTAAACTAAAACGAGCAATTGCTATATCGTGTAATGAATAGCAATTTTAGCAAATGAGTGTCTGGAACCACAGAAGGGGCGCAATGTCTGAGCGCTATGCCCAATTTTTATAGTAGCATTTGTCAGCATAGCGCGAGTTTTGCGCCGCTTCGTCTTGGTTCCACACGAAATTTGCGTTAAGAAATTGCTCTGATTGAAACGATATACAATTGCGACGCCAGAAATTCACACATCCAGCTCAACGCTTACCGGACAATGATCGCTGCCGAAAACCTCATTGTGAATCTCCGCACTCCGCAGCTTATCCGCAATCCTGTCCGACACCACAAAATAATCAATACGCCAACCCGCATTCTTCTCGCGCGCCTTAAAGCGATAGCTCCACCAGCTGTACTTAACCTCCTCCGGATGCAGATAACGGAAGCTGTCCGTAAATCCAGCAGCCTTCAGCTCACGGAACTTAGCGCGCTCCTCATCCGTAAAGCCTGCATTCTTGCGGTTAGTCTTAGGATTCTTCAAATCAATCTCCTCAGCCGCCACATTCAGATCCCCGCAGACAACAACCGGCTTCTTCGCATCCAGCTCCTGCAGATAAGCACGGAACACATCCTCCCACACCATGCGGTAATCAAGACGCGCCAAGCCATCCTTGGAATTAGGCGTATACACCGTCACGAGGAAAAAGCTCTCAAACTCCAGCGTAATCACACGGCCTTCCTTATCGTGCTCCTCCTGCCCCAGGCCATAGGTAACAGCCAAAGGCTTAACCTTCGTAAAAACAGCAGTACCACTATAGCCCTTGCGCTCCGCACTGTTCCAATACTCCTCATAGCCAGGGAACACAAAATCCGCCTGCTCGCGCTGCATCTTCGTTTCCTGCAGACAAATAATATCCGGCGCTGCCTTCTGCAAAAAATCGGCAAAGCCCTTCGTCATGCAGGCACGCAAACCGTTAACATTCCAGGAATATAATT
>OQWM01002873.1_pt1 | contig 11627 bp, 8 predicted proteins | sample 1691531 | NCBI WGS metagenome assembly OQWM01 (sample SAMN03418257, study PRJEB22391) | human gut metagenome | biome: human-gut; feature: organic feature; material: feces | host: Homo sapiens | place: Tanzania | collected 2013-01 | reverse complement strand
GGAGATGTATTGATGGAAGTGGATTTCTATAGCGCACTTGAGAGTGTTCGTGAAAAAATTGAACGTGGAGAAAAGTACTACGCACTTCTGAATGATAAACCCAAGTGGAATCAGTATTGTGCTTCGCTATATGCCATTGAAGATGCACAATGCGCAATTGAGGCATACACAAGTTATGAATTCCCGACCGACATTAAAGGAAAGTATCTATACATATACGGACTGCTCCAAGCTCTGTTTTTACAACAAGATGCGGCAAATGGCATTTCAACCGCATTATTGGGTAAAAAAATTGACTTTAAACAAGAGTATCCAAGTTTATTTGAAATCAGGGAAATCAGAAACGACACAGTTGGGCACCCTACACGCAGGGGACAAGCAAATTGTAACAACCAAGCGTATATTCCGCTAATTGTTCGTACTTCGTGCCAGGACGTCCGTAGTTGGCATAGGGATAGATGCTAATGCCACCACGGGGAGTGAAGAGTCCTGTTACCTCAATGTACTTAGGATTCATCAGTTTGATGAGGTCCTTCATGATGATGTTTACACAGTCCTCGTGGAAGTCACCATGGTTGCGGAAACTAAAGAGATAGAGTTTGAGGCTCTTGCTCTCCACCATAAGTTCGTCGGGGAGATAAGAAATGCGTATTTCAGCAAAGTCGGGCTGTCCTGTGATGGGGCATAGACTTGTAAATTCAGGACAGTTGAAACGTACCCAATAATCGTTGCCAGGATGTTTGTTGACAAAGGTTTCGAGCACTTCGGGGGCATAATCGCTCTTGTATTCTGTTTTGCGACCAAGAGCATTTAGGGTTAAATCTTCGCGCATAATTTTATAAAGTGTTAGGAGTAATTGAAAAGTTGGCTTTGTGCTTGTTTACCCCTTGGTACTTAAATATTCTTCTAATCCTTTTCTTCTAAGCATACATGCAGGGCAGTGACCACAACCATCGCCTACAATGCCATTGTAGCAAGTGAGGGTGCGGTAGCGTACGAGGTCGAGCACACCAAGTTCGTCGGCAAGTGCCCATGTTTGGCATTTGTTTATCCACATAAGAGGGGTGTGGATGACGAATTGCGATTCCATGGCGAGATTGAGGGTGACGTTGAGCGAGCGGATAAAAGTGTCGCGACAGTCGGGGTAACCAGAGAAGTCGGTTTGCGAAACGCCTGTTACAATGTGGCGTATGCCATGTTCACGGGCATACACGGCTGCAATGCTAAGGAAGAATAGGTTGCGACCAGGCACGAAGGTGTTAGGCGGTCCGTCGGCGGGCTTCACTTGATCCATGGGAATGCTTGAATCGGTAAGCGAGTTGTGGGCAAGGTCGCTGATGAAACTAACGTCCATTTTGTGGAAGTGTACGCCAGCTTCGGCAGCAATGCTTTCGGCTATATCAACTTCGTGGGCATGTTTTTGGCCGTATGTGAAACTTAGGGCATAAACTTCGTCGAAGTTTTTTTTTGCCCAAAAAAGACAGGTGGTGGAGTCTTGACCTCCACTGAATACTACAAGTGCTGCAGACATGATAATTAAGAATGAAAATTTATAATGGAGGAATTATAGATCAAAGATTTTGAAGATGCTGTATGAGATGTTGTTGTCGTATACATCTTCGCCTTCAATGCGTTTGAGGCATCGCACTACGCGGATGGTGATGGGGAGTACGATGATTTCGTAGGCAGTTTTGAGTATTACTTGGTTAATCATGAGAAAGGGCATGACGTGCCAAGGAATAACTCCGCCGAGTGCGAGGGGAAAGAATACGATGGAGTCGGCACTTTCGCCTACGAGGGTAGACATGATGGCTCGGTAAGAGAAGTGGCGTCCATTGTCAGAACGTAGTTTCATGCGACTCATTACGTAGGCATTAAGGAAAGAGCCTACGAGAAAGGCGATGAACGAGGCTGCACAAATGCGAGGTGCCAAACCAAAAATGGCGTGGAAACCTTCTTGTCCGGTCCAATAGTCGGCAGCAGGGAGAGCATCGGCAGCAAGACCAAAAAGTACGAAAAGAAAATTCATTGCAAAGCCTAACCATATAATGAGTCGTGCCCGTTGGTAGCCCCAAACTTCTACCATACAGTCGTTGATGATGTAAGATACGGGGAACACAATAAGGCCTGCGGTCAATTCAAGCGGACCGAGGCAAACTTGTTTTGTTTCTAATAGGTTGGCTGCAATTAAGCATACGCAGAAGAGCACTCCGAGTAGCATGAACGGAATGCTCACCACAGTACGCGACTTGCGCTCTGTGGCGGAAATGTTGTTTTGTTTCATTTTCTTGTTTTTTACGAGGTTTATCAAGCACTCGGGGCGCTGGCGTTATCACAATAACGCGCCCAAGCTTTCGGGGTGCAAAGTTAGTGCAAGGTGAGAGAAGTGCAAAATAATTGTAGTTAATTTTGTGTTTCATTCTCAAATAGCTGAGGTTGCTAGACATTGCGCCAAAGTAGGTCTTTGTCTCATTTCTAATGTTCGGCATATTTAAATTTTCGGCATAACTTTCGGCATTAGAAATTTAATTTCTATTTTTTCCACTACGTCAGATTCTACCTGATTCTCATGTGGTTGCAACGAAATGTTTTTCAAACAATATGTCTGACAATGTTCGGCATTCGGCAGTAAAATCTTTATATGCCGAAGGTTTTGCAGGGTATTATAGAGGCCGTCATCTAAAAGAAATGTTCCAAAATTGACTTTTATTAACTCCTGAAAAATCATTAACAATGAAACAGTATCGCAGTTCAACCAACAATTCCAATGGTATACTTTCCGTATTGTTCTCCGTTCGTTCTCCGTTCGTCCTCCGTTGATCCTCCGTTCATCCTCCGTTGATCCTCCGTTCATCCTCCGTTCGAGCTCCGTTCAACCTCCGTTCGAGCTCCGTTCAAGCTCCGTTCAAGCTCCGTTCAAGCTCCGTTCGAGCTCCGTTCAACCTCCGTTCAACCTCCGTTCGAGCTCCGTTCAACCTCCGTTCGAGCTCCGTTCAAGCTCCGTTCGAGCTCCGTTCAAGCTCCGTTCATCCTCCGTTCGAGCTCCGTTCGGGAATCGAAGAATGATCGAAGAACGAACGGAGAATCATCGGAGGCAAGACGGAGATGTATCGAAACTCTAATGGGAAGCCAAGGGAAAGGCGACCCGAACAAAAACTTTATTTTTAATCACTTAAATTCAAATTATTATGGCAAGACTTACTCCTGACTTCATCACTTTTCTGCACCATCACATAGCGCGTATTCTTTATATACAGCTCATGTCTGATGGCATGAGAAGAGAACTCGTGTATCTGTCTTCATATGCAACTAATCGCTATTTTATCCCGAATTGGGGTATAACATAGCGAAATCCCCGGCAATACAGACGATTGCCGGGGGATTTATGATGTTTACCATCGACATCAGCTTGATGAGGATGTTGAGCGACGGGATGATCATCTCGCACTGGGCGCTGCGGGTGTTATTGTCTTCGGCGAGACCGTTTCTGTTGGTCTTTTCCAGTTATCTGATGTGTTGCATGTTTTGTTAGTTGAACATCATCTTGTAGCTTGCACGTCCGCCGTCCGTAAGTTCAATGCTTACAATCTGGACACCTGACATTATCTTTGTCATTAGACGCTGCGAGCCGTCGCCTTGCACCTTGCTTATCAGACTACCACTCGCATCGCGCACTTCCACGCTCTTGAGATTTTCAATGGCTGACTGCACTACGGCGTACGAGCCTTCCTGCATGATGCAGACGTTATGCTCGTTTCCTTTCTTTTCGTCATCAGTGCCGTTAAGCTTTCTGATGACGAAGCGCCCCAAGGATGTCTCTGCGTCCGACACCACCACTTGCGAACCTATCTTGTAGTCGATGTCCGTGAGATTGTCATGCAGCACATACTCTTCGGCGTCCGTTCCCTCCGTCGGCACCACCTCAATGCTGATGCTGTCCTTATGGTTAAGGAAGATGCCCAGCGAAGTGCTCTCTGCCATTGGCATGATGTCATAGGCGTTGCTCTTGCTAATGCCGAACACCTTGACATCTGGCTTAACCTCGTTGTCCATCAAGGTTGGCACGGCTGCCATGTCATCGTCAGCCATCATCAACAGCGATGCCGACCTGCTTCCGTTGGTAAGGCTCTCCACGTTCACTCTCAGTGCGCGTGTTGTCTCGCCCTTGTTCTCACCCTCGGCAGCAGGCTTCTTCGTTCCGCCTATCATCTCTGTTGTCAGCAATATGGTAAGCGATGTGCTCGGATCAGCATTGCTCACCACTTTGAATGACTGCATAGGCTCAATGCTCGTTGCGTCGCCCGTTGTCACTACGCTCTCTCCTGCCTTGGCAATGGTCTGTTCGCCTTGCGGAGTCTGCACAATCACGCTGCCCACATTGTCGTTAGCCTTTAAGAACTTCTGTATATCGATGTGGCTCATGAACGGGTTACCCAGAAGAAAGGTCTTCGTCGGCTCGTCAGCCTTAAGCGTAATCTGATACGAATCCTGTCCAACGAATACGGTGCGGTCCTCGGTAATATCCTTGCCGTCAGCCTTATACTCGTACTTCATGGTCATATTGCCTGGAGCCGTTCCATCCTCATATACGAAACGGTTCATCTCATTCTCGTTTCTCGTCAAATCCTCGCTACCCAGTATCTCCTCATCATAATCAGCATAGTAGCGGTATGTTGTGTGAGTCTTAGGCAGACGTATGCGAAACGTATTGGTAGCCGGCAGTTGTCCGTTGTCCACCCACAGCGAGAAACCTTCGCCCTTAGCGTAAGACTTGGCTACTGCATTGAAGTGGCGCGACCATTGTGTCTCCAGCACGCCCAGCGTATTGTCGCCGAGAGTAATGCCTCCCTTGCCGTTCTTCGATACAATCTTGCCAGGAGCCGTGGTAGCCCAGAGACGCTGGTAAATGCTCGGATTGAAGCGGCTTTCGGCACAGTTGTCTTCAGTCAGCGGCTCGAAGAGGGCTGCCGTAATGTTCTTCGGCACAAACATGTCGCCCGTATAGGTCTGCTTCAGCGGTGTGCTGAGGTTGTAGTACATGTTTGGCTTCAGCTCCATCTCCACCCAAGCCTTGCGATAGTTGAGCGAAGTGATATTTTCCACAGCCGATCGCGGCTCGAAGAAGATGTCCTTGCAGCAGTAGTCGGCAGGATGTTCCACTGTTCCGAGCACGGGAAAAATCTTGGCATCCGACGAGATTATGGCGTCGGTGCAGCAGTATGGCGAGCCATTGCTCCAGTTGTCCCACTTGTTCCAGTCATTGTTGGAAGCCGTAGTGAGCCATCGTGTCTGCAACGGATGCACCTGATAAACCACTGAAGAGAGCGGTGTGCCGCTGCCGTCGAAGAATGTCAGCTGGAATTCGCCAGCCTTCTTGGTGGTGTATTCGTATTGGATATTGTTTTTGGTTTCTGACGAAGCCACCAGTTCTACAATACCATTGGTGCCAGCACTCTTGTCGCCGAAGCGCAGATAGTATTTAGCTCCCGTATTGCCTGTGGCCACAACCTTCACTATATCGCCTACGCACACGCGGCTCACATCGATGTCTTTCACACCGGGCACGCACGAGCAGTCGTCCTTACAGTCAGGAATGCCGTTGTTGTTGATGTCGCCTCGCGTCACGATGCCGTAGAACTTCTGCACATCGAGCGCTCCCACAATACTTGCCAAGGTCAGTCTCACCTCGTTGTAAGCATTCTTCGGCTGGAAGAAGAGGATGTTCTTGTCGCCGAAACCAGCCACGTCAGCACCAATGACCTTCCAGTCGGTGAACTTGTCGCCGGTAGGTTCGCCGTCCATGAATGTCTCTACGGTGAGCCAGTTGCCCACCTTTACGGCTGCAAGGAATGTCTTGTTGTCGACAATAATGCCCAACTGATGGTGATAGTCGAGTATGCGTCCCATGTTTACGGCAATGGTATGACCCGAACCTACGCCCACTGTGTTGGCTATTGCCATATATGTATCGAGGTCGCTGTCGATGAAATTGCACAGATTGTCGTCTATGGTGAGCACGTTCACCGTTCCTCCGAACTTCGTCTCGTCGGCATTGATGGTGGTGTGCGATTTCTTCTGCGACATGACGAGGGCGTCACAGGCCAACGGCGAAGAGCAGTCGCTGGCAGCCTCTTCTATGAATGCGTAATAGATGCGCAGATTGGAGCCACCGAGATCGAGCACGCCGGAGTTCCACAACTGGAATTCGTCCATCTGCATAGTACTGTCCTTACTGTCTTTGGCAGGCACCTCAATGGAGTATCTAATCTTCTGCAGCTTGTCTGAACCGCCCACACCGGCGCTGATGGCGTTATTCTCGTCAATAAGATGACGATATACCTCCTTGCCGTCGTGATAGCAGCGTATCTGCAGGAACTGCAAAGCATGCAGATTGAGCACCGTTGCACTCGCTTCCACTACAAATCCTATGCGCTTGGGCTGCACTCGCGTCAAAGAATCCACTTCTGTCTCGCCGTCCTTTCTTTTGGGGTCAGCATCATACATCAGTTTGCCATCCTTGCGATGTATGCCGACTACACACAGATTGTCAGCAAGACTGAGTCCACCGATATATTCGGCATATTGGTTGTAATCGTCTTTAAGGATATTTTCGGAATTCCTCAGTTTGGATATGGAAAGCAACGATCCCGACGTGCCGTGTATCTTCGGCGAGAGTTCGTATATGTCGCCGTATTTGTTGGTGACGGGACTGCCGCACATATTGCCGCTTTTGCCCATGTCTCCCACGGTGATGGTGGTCTCGTCATAGCATCCGTCTTTTGCCGTAGCACGGAAGGTATAGCGGCCCACCTGCATGTGCGTGACGTGTCCGTCTGGCGTCACTCTCACGGGAGTGGTGGCCATAATGTCGTTACCTTCCAAATCCCATGCGCCTGACAGCGCCCATGTAACACTGACCTTTGGGTTTGAACGCAATACAAACGAGGTCTGCGAGTCGCATATATTGCTGCTTATCGTAGGCTTGATGGCACAGCGATGTGACACGTCGGGTGACATTCTCACAAATCCGTAGTGGATGCCCATACCATCGACGTTAACGCCGAGCACCGTAAGAAACCGGATTTCGCATCCCGAGAACGGCACCTTAGCCTTCACGCTCACCGTTCCGTCGCCTATCTGCACCAACGACAGATTGAGCACCTGTGCCGATATGGTTTCTTCCTGCACCTTCTTTCCGTTGCGGTCGAACAGAAGCACATTAATCCAAGTGCCCGCCGTAAGACTCAGCACGGCGTCCATCTTATACTTGAAGCCAGCCTCCATACCAGCCTCGAAAGCCTCAGCATTGGGATTGGTGTCGTTCTTCATCATAAACTTGGCACCTCCCTGGTAGCCAACATTTAGGATTGGAGTGATTGTAGCGAAGTTGTCCAGATTGTCATCGGTCATTTTCCTCACTTCTGCGTTTACGAAGGGAAATGGTATGCCGAGCAACACGGGGTTCCATCCCTGCATCTTCTTGAGCGATATGGTAGGCTTGTTGTCGAAGAAGTCGTTAAACTTCTTGATGCCACCGTCGGTGATTGTAAACTCAGTAGGTTCGCCAACGAAGGCATACTTTATCTTCATCAGATTGGCAACATCTGCCTGAATACCACCAGAGCAGTCAAGACTTATCTCGTCAAAGAGCCAGTCGCTCTCTGCCGTAAGCATGGCACAGATCTTGTCCGAACCTGGAATCTGAAGCAGCTTGAGCGTAACGCCCGAACCATTCTGACCTTCTCTTACAGGCACAACACCTTGCAATTTGCCGTCGCGATAGAATCCGATGGAGAACGCCTTTATGACATCGAGGCTAAGCACGCTGCTTCCCGAACCTGCCACGATAGCATATCCAGCTACAGTGCCCTTGGTGTAATAGTTCTGCATGTCCTTCACGCTCACCATAGGGTCAACGGTCACACCGGCTTTTACCACTGCGTTCACCTGAGCATAGTTGTCGAGGTCTTCGTCGGTGAGCGCACCGAGTTCCTTCGCCCAGCTGCCTACGCCCACCACGCCAATGAGCTTGTTGACGGTGCATTCCTCTCCTGTCAAGGCACGTCGGTTGCGCAGACGTCGGAACGTCATGTTGCCGTATTTCAGATTATTGTCGAACTTCACATAACCTTCCTTCTTCTTATCAGCAGGGAGGTCTTCCCAATTATTGGTCCAGATGGGTTTGCTGCATTTCACGAACGAGTCGCGCACGGCTGCACTCTCAAAGTACGGACTGGTATTGTCGTCCTGCGGCTGTGCAGCCTGCATCGTAGCTGGAAAGCCCTGCACCAACGCCAATACCATATATATATATCGTATAACAATAGAATGATGTTTCATAATTCTGTTATTTTCGTTTATGGTTGTACTTGAGGCTACTATCTTAGTCTAAGATATGCGACTTATCCAGTAGCAACCCCTGGTCGGTGTACGTAAGCACGTATTTATGGTTGCGGCGTAGATAGAACACGTCGTTCAATGCATCCACCTCAATCACGCCCGTAGCACTTTCGGACGAAACTACGTCCTTGGCCTTAATCTGACCGTTCAATATCCAAGGATAGGCAGTAAATATCACTCTCACAGCAAGACGCGTCTTGGCTGGCAACAGATATGCCTTCAGCTTAACCATGTCGCCTTCCTTGACAAACTTCTGGCAAGCAATGGCTGTGTAAGTTCCCTTGTCACCTTTCTTAGGCACCCAAGGCTCCACAGGCTCGCTGCCCTTCTTGAAGTCGTCGTAGCTGGTTAGTTTTGTCTTTGTCAGCACATTGTCGGCAAGGAGGCAATACCATTCGGTTTTGGCTATATTGTTGTAATGCTCCGATTTGATGTTCACTTCCACTTCAGCCATACCTCTATACAGTGTGCCGGTGAGAGTAGTCTGGGCTATTCCGTCCACTACATACTTGTTATAGCCTATAACGGGATTCTTGTTGGCATCGCTTGCCGCATATATGGTGCCATAGAACAACTGCGGGATTACCGTAAGACGATGGCTCAAGCAATCTGCATTGGTGGTGGCACCTATAAGATTCGGCCACAGATAATGTCCCCAACTGTTGGAACCATCTTTTCCTGTATTAGGATCAAGATAATCCTTAAACTTTGCACAGAAGTCCTCATAGGTGGTGCCTGTGCCTACATTGAGCATGCCGTCGTATATAACCTTATTGTGTCCGTACTGCGGATAAGGCAGAACCTCATCCTTGTCATAGGCTATGGCAACAATGCGATACTCAAAACCCTGACTCAATCCGAACTGTCCCGTTACCACACGATGCTTGTGCGGGGCATTAGGATAGAAGCCGTCGGTGCGGTATTCGTCGGTAAATTTGGTCAGAGTCATGTCGTTTCGTGGGTCGTACTCGAATGGCGAGAGTCCGTCGCCGCTGTCTGCCTGACCGTTTTCGTCGTCCTCTTTGGCTGTAGCTCTGCGGCGGAAGGCTATCACTCTCACGGCATTAATGCTCTGCGACTCAGTGTATCCGTCGTCGGTTAAGCCTGGTGTTGAGCCTATTCCGGGAGGCAAGGCACGCGTGTCGGCATCAGACTGTTCTGCCTCGCCATATCCCCCCAATGCTATCTTGATGGGGATTTGTGTCACCACTTCTTTGGTTTGTCCCGTATTGGCATTGCCGGCATCGCTCAACTGGCTGTCGTCACTTGTACATCCAGCCGCCAAAGCAATCAGAAGGCAGAACGCAGCAGCAACGCTTGTGTAGTGTATGCTAAATAGAGATTTCTGCATATCGCTTATATCGTATTACTCGGTCTCAAATTTGTGTTTCTTCTCGAAGGCAGGTTCCAAGTCGATGGTCATGTCCATCATCGTCGGCTGATAATTCTTATTCAAGTCAAACGGCTCGTTGGCATGAGAAGTCTTTATGCCTAAGCTGTACAGATGGTTTGCCTCGATGGGGAAAAGGATTCGTTCGGTATTCATATCCTTTATATTGTCGTATCGGTGATGACCGGCATTGTCGCTGTAGTGCAACATGAATGTCACCTTCGATTTGTCGTAGTTCTTGCTCTGAAGCATATATTCCACGGGCGTAGGAAGCATGAAGTTGCTCACCATATAGCTGTTGGCCAGCCATCCCTTGTCCGTATCTTCGGGGCGGGTGAACACTTTCTTAGTGTCGTCCTTACTCCATCCGTTGGCAGAAGTAAGTTCGATAACGCCCAATGTAAGGTATCCCGTAGCGCTTGCAATCTTGTTTACGAGGTTGTCGGCATCGCTTGGAGCGGTCTTTCCGCTGACCATTGTTGCGCCTTCTATGCCAGTCACCTCTATAGAGAGCTTGGTTGGGGTGAACGATACGGGGGTGGTGAAGTCTTGGGTGTTGTCGTCCACCACAGTGGGAATGTTCGTTACATACATTATCATACCCGCTACGTTGCGTGTTGCGGTAAGAATGCAGTTGAAGTGTTGGGCTCCCTGCTCTACGAGAATCGGATTGTCTGCCTTTGTTTTCAGGTCTTGCAGACGGCCCGAGAAAAACTCCGTGCAATTGAGCACTCCCAATTTGGCGCTATTGACGGCTGCATCGGTGAGGGCAATCTTTACATCCTGCAATGTGGTAGTACCGTCCGTGAGTCTTAGCTCATTCAGCTTGCGCTCGGCAGAAGCCATATACTTGTCGTCTCTGCCTACAGCTAGAAACTGATAGTAGTAGTCGTTGGGGAGATATGGGGTGATTTCGTATGAATATTGTTGGGGCTTGTTGCCGTGTAGGTATGAGTAATAAGGCTTCTTATTGTCGAAAGCGGTTACAGAGTAATAGCCTTTGTTGGCGGCCTTAAGGTCGTCAGGAACGTAATAGGTAAATGTTTCTTCGGTGGTATTCTTCTTGTCTTTAGGACAACGGAATACATATATGCGCATATCATTCACCTGCTGTGCGCCATCCCATGTGGTCAGGTCTCTCGACACGACGCCTCCGCTCACACCCACTTTCATCTCCACCGTCACGGCACGCGTGTCGTCCGGATGAGGCGTAAGCGAATCGTCAGTTCCACTACAGCTTGCCAGCATACCGAGAGCAAGGCTGATATATAAGCTACGTTTCATCGATTTTCTAATCATATATGTTTTCGGATGGTTCAGTTAAGCATTAATAGAATGGTAATATAGCATAAGTGTTATATGAAAGAGGGTGTGCATAAAGACAAAGAACGCACACCCTCATATATGTTATTACTCCAATCCCATCTGGTGGATTGTCTCCCAGTTGTCGTTAACCTTCAGCACGAGGTTCTGACCCTTTGACAAGTCCTCAGGCTCGTCTACATCAGGTGTAGGATCCACTGGATCTGGACCGGGTGTAGGATCTGGATCTGGATCCGGCTTGCCTGGCTCAGGCTTAATGTTCTGGTCTACCTTAATACCGAGGTTGTACATATGGTTACGTACAACGTTGAAGATAGAAGCGCTTACGTCCTGAACGCCATTGCCTTCTGCTGTGTTAGCATCGGGAATAGTTACGTTCCAAACCTTAAGAATATTCTTGTCCTTATCCAACAGCTGAAGCTCCATAGTGTTCTTGCCAGTTGTCAAAGCGAAAGGAACGATGAACTTACCAGCAAATACAGAACCCTTAACCAAGGCAACCTTAACAGAAGAA
>OQWM01002870.1_pt1 | contig 11631 bp, 14 predicted proteins | sample 1691531 | NCBI WGS metagenome assembly OQWM01 (sample SAMN03418257, study PRJEB22391) | human gut metagenome | biome: human-gut; feature: organic feature; material: feces | host: Homo sapiens | place: Tanzania | collected 2013-01 | reverse complement strand
AAACATCTTTAATTGACGCAATTTTTTGGGACGGCAGTGCACAAAATGCGGTGCCGTCCCGTATTTTAACTTTTCGAAAGGAAATAAATCTATGAAAAAAATTCTTGCGGTGATTCTTGCCGCGGTGCTCATGCTCACATCCCTTGCGGCGTGTTCGAATACCGAAAAAGAGCCGGAAAGCATATATGATACACCTGTAATGCAGGTTGGCGATATGCAGTATACGCTCAACGACATCAACTATATGTATGTCAGCATCTTTAACCAGATTTATACCCAGATGTATAACTATCTCGGCAGCAATATTTCAAGCTATGTCGATGTAAAAAGCCCCCTTACCGAGCAGAACGTCAGCGAGGATCAGACTTGGGATGAATATATCCGCGAAAACATCGAATACAGCCTCAAGGATATGACAGCGCTCTACATTGCCGCAAAGGAAGAAAACTTCGAGCTTACCGGCGACTACAAGGACGCCCTTGACAGCCTGCAGTCCGACCTTGAAAATGCCGCTGAGGAATACGGCAGCGCAAGCGTGGAGGAATACATCACCGCCATGTATGGCTCCGGCATGGACTATGACACCATCTACAAAATGTCCGAAATCAGCTATTATGCGGCAGCCTATGCGGACAGTAAGCAGAATACTCTTGAGGTGACAGAGCAGGAAATGCGGGACTATTACGAGGCGCATAAGAACGATTACGACACCGTAACTTTCCGTTTTGCTTCCTTCTTCTACGCCGATGACATAGAGAATTACACCGACGATGATGTTGCTGCATACCGCGCAAAGGCAGAGGCAGTTGCCTCCGCAAAAACCGAGGATGAGTTTGTTGCCAATGTTATAGAAAATGTTGCCGAGGACAAAAAGGCAAACTATGAAAAGGACAGCGCAACTCTTTACACCGGCGCAAAATATACCGATATAGGCTATGACGGCCTTGGCGATTGGCTCTTTGACAGCGCACGCAAGCCCGGCGACACCTATGTTTATCAGGACGAAACCAACGGCGGCTTCATTCCGGTTATGTTCGTGGAGCGTGTAAGCGCCGATTACGAGCCTGTTGACGTTCGTCATATCCTTATTATGCCCGAAAAAGGCGAGGACGGCACCGCCACCGATGAAGCATGGGCGGAAGCTGAAAAGAAAGCCAAAGATGCGCTCGAGGAGTTCCTTGCCGGCGATAAAACCGAGGAAACCTTTGCTGCTCTTGCCGAGGAAAAATCCGAGGACGGTGGTTCCAACACCAACGGCGGACTTTACAGCGGCGTGCTAAAGGGTCAGATGGTTGCTCCGTTCGAGGATTGGTGCTTTGCAGAAGACCGTCAGCCCGGTGACACCGACATTGTAAAGACCAGCTACGGCTATCATGTTATGTACTTCTCCGGCCGCGGCGAAAATAACATTTATTCCACCCTTAAGAGCACTCTTATCAACGAAAAGTTTGATAGCTGGCTCGGCGGCCTCAGCGATGCCCTTGAAGTGAGCAAATTTGACGCATTTGAGCAGGTTGGCGGTATGATTGCCGGCATTGCAGAAGCGGCAGAAGCCCATGAAGCGGCGAACAGCTCCGAATCTGAAGCCGAATCCGACGCTTCCGGCAACGAAAGCAGCGAAACTGCTTCCGACGGCGCAGAAAGCTCCGCCGAATCCGAAAGCGGCGCGGATAGCGCAAGTGCTTCTACCGAAGGCTGATATAGTTTAGTATAACGACAAAAAACTGCATTTCATCAGAAATGCAGTTTTTTTTGCGGTGAACTGTGCATAAGCAGCTAAAGCGGACTATTTGCACAACGGCGTCCGAGAGTGTTCCGCAAATGTTTCGTTAAAAACTTGCACAGGAGAGCCGAGATTCGTCTGCCATTTCCGGGCTTCATTTATTCCCAAATATAAACCAGACCGTAACGGCGCTGAGCACAGCGGCGGCAAAGTCTGCGCACAGCGCGGCAAAGGCGGTGTTCCGCGTCTTTTTTATGCCAACAGCGCCGTAATAGACCGCTATGGTGTAAAATGTCGTTTCACTGCCGCCCATGAGCACCGAGGCGACCCGCGCCGGGTAGGAATCCGGCAAGAGCGTTTGGCAAAGCTCCTCGTAGTACGCCAAAGCGCCGGAGCCGGAAAACGGCCGTAAAAGCGCAAGAGGAAGCACTTCTGCCGGGAATACGGTTTTATTAAGTAGGGGAGAAAGAAACACGGAAAGCGCCTCCAAAGCGCCGCTGGCGCGCACCATGCCGACGGCAGTCATAAGCAGGCAAAGCGCGGGAAGAATTGCAGCGGCGGATTTCAGCCCATCTTTTGCACCGTCAATAAAAGCGCCGAAAAAATCCACTTTTTTATATACGCACCAGCCTGCAACAAAGGCAATGAAAAGAGGAACAATAATGTCTGAGTTCATTTTGCACCGCCGCGGGAAAAAAGCTTTGCCGCGCAAAGTCCGATAAACAGTGAGCATGCGCTTACAATCCACACCGCCGGAAGAATATCAAGCGGCGCTGCGGCACCCGCCTTCATGCGAAGAACCGCCACCGTTGTGGGCAGAATTTGAAGGGAAGCTGTGTTCATTACCACAAAGCTTACCATCTCTACCGTGGCGGCGCAGCCGCTTTTGGAGAGAGCTTTAAGTTCCTTCATGGCGGCAATGCCTAGGGGCGTTGCCGCGTTCCCCAAGCCAAGCAGGTTTGCGGTGACGTTCATGGAAATCGCGCCAAGCGCGGCGCGATTTTGCCGCAAAGCCGGAAAAACAGCACCGAGCAGAGGTAAAAGTGCTGAGCATATTTTGTCCGTAAGACCGCTGCGCTTGGCGGCTTCCATAAGTCCGCCCCAAAAGCACAGCGTTCCCAAAAGTTCGATGGAAAGGGTGACTGCGTGCGAAGATTCTTCAAGCGCAGCGCGGGAAACAGCAGGAATATTCCCGCTGAAAAAACCGAATATCAGTGAAAATATGGCGGCAAAAAAGAAAAAATAACTCAAACTTCACCGGCTCTCTGTAAAAGTTATATTAAAGTCGAAAAAAAGACTACAGATTTTTGACAATTTGTGATAATATTTGCCTAAACCCCTTGACAAAATCGGTGTAAATTAGTATTATATTGTCACTGGACAAATTGGTGTTTGAAGGAGTAAAAAAAGATGAAATCTACTGGTATTGTACGTAAAGTTGACGAACTTGGACGCATTGTTCTCCCTATCGAGCTTCGCAGAACCCTCGGTATCAACGAGAAAGATGCACTCGAAATCTATGTTGACGAAAACACTGTTATGCTTAAAAAGTATGAGCCCGCTTGCATTTTCTGCGGCAGCGCCGACGGAATTGAAGTTTATAAGGGCAAAAACATTTGCGAGCATTGCCGTGCAGAGCTTGAGAAAAGATAATTTCTGAGCCGCAACAAAAACGAAAAAAGCCGCCCTTGTCCGGGAGCGGCTTTTTATTTTTGCGTTTTTTTCAGCTCAGCATAATTTCTCTTGCGGCGTCACTGATTTCGTTCGTTTTGTGTTCGGCAACAAATTCTTTCGGAATAATTCCCTTGATGTCGAAATTTACGGTGCAGCGCCGCCACAGCGGCTTTTTAAGAATGCGCTCCGCGCCGGAAAGATGCACCACAACAACGGGTGCTTCGCCCTTTTTGGCAATGCGGAATGCGCCGTGGCGGAATTCCTGAAGTTCGCCGGTCTTGGTGACCCAGCCTTCGGGGTAAATTCCGATGGCGCAAACGCCGTCTTTCAAAAATTCGGCGGCTTTGTTTATGGTTTTAAGCGCTTCACGGTTATTTTCTCTGTCAAGGGCAAGGCACGCCGCTTTATAGAGATATTTGTTCGCGATGGGGTAGCTGTAATTTTCCTTGCGGCTGATGAAAGCAATGTGATAGCGCCGCAAAAGCACAATGGCAATGGCGGGGTCAAGCCAGGAAATATGGTTGCACACAAGCAGAAATTTTCCGTCCTCAGGAATGTATTCGCGTCCTGTCACCTTGATGCGAACCCGCATTATTTTTAGGAAAAGAACGGCGGTCTGCGCAAGAATTTCGTAGAAAAATCTGTTTTGCGTGTGTATCGGTTTGTTAAGGTTGACGAAAAACGAAAGAAAAGTGCAGATTGCAATGTGTACCAGAACGCAAAGGTCGAACACAAGCAGCGTGCAAAGCGCTACCGCCCACGGCCAGAACCAGTTGCCCACAAAGCTTTGCACCGTGGTGGCGGTAAGTGCAACAAAAAGCCCGATTGCAATATAGAGATAGTACAGCATATCTTCACCCACATAAGATTTCATATATAACATATGTAGTTTAACACGAAAAGGCGAAAAAAGCAAAACAAAATAAGTAAAATTTCGGGTTGAATCTGCGGCGAATTTGTAATAATATATAGAAAAAGGAAAGGACGGCGTTTTTTTAATGAGAAAAAAGCTTGTAATGGCGGTGCTGACGGCGGTTGCCGCCGCAGTAACTGTATTTGTCGGGCAGCAGGTTTACAGTGCAGGGTATAACGCCGGACTTGACGAGGGACACGCCGGATGGTACGACAAAGGATATTCCGAAGGCAGCGAGGACGGCTACGAGCGCGGCTTCGCCGCAGGTGCTTCTGCTTTGAGCACGGATTTGAGCACGGCAGAATCGTCCGCGAGCACTGATGAGCACGCGGAAAACAACTCCGAGCACACAAACGGTGAACTTGAGCACGACACAAGTCAGCCGGCACCGGCGGATGAGTACGAATCGGAACAGCAGGAAGAATCAAATGAGCAGGAGTGTGCCTTCGTGCTCAACAAAAATTCGAAGCGATTCCATAAGCCGGACTGCAAGAGCGTCGGCAATATGAAGGAGAAGAACAGAGAATATTACAGCGGCAGCCGCGATGATTTAATATCAAAGGGCTATAAGCCCTGCGGAAGCTGCAAACCGTAATAAAAAAGCCCGGCTTTTGCCGGACTTTTTTGCTTATTCTTTTTCGCAAAGCGCGTCTATGTCGCCGGACTGAATGGCGGGAATGGCGGCTTTGATTTTTTCATAGTCCCAGTCCCACCACTTCAGCGCAAGGAGCTTTTCGACGGTTTCGTCGTCAAAGCGCTTGCGAATGGGCTTTGCGGGCACTCCGCCGACGATGGTATAGGGCGGAACATCCCTCGTTACCACGGCACGCGCGCCGATAATTGCGCCGTCGCCGATGGTCACGCCGGAGAGAATCACCGCGCCGTAACCGATCCACACGTCGTTCCCGATGGTGATGTCGCCCCTGTTGTCCCACGCCGACGCAATATCTTTTGCGTCAAGATCCCACTCATCGAAGAAAATAGGGAAGGTGTAGGTGGAAAGCGAGCCGAGGGCGTGGTTTGCGCTGGTAAAAAGGAACTTTGCGCCGCAGGCAATGGAGCAAAATTTGCCGATTTTAAGGCGGTCGCCGTTGACGGGGTAGTGGTAGAGCACATTATTTTTCTCAAAATCGACAGGGTCGTGCTCAAAATCGTTATAAATGGTGTATTCGCCGACTTCGATGTTCGGGCCTTTTATAACGTTACGAAGATAGACCGTTTGAAAGTCCCCTTTGCGGGGATAAATTTTGTTTTCCGGAATCGTCATGTTCCCTCCAAGAAGAAAATTTTATTAGAAGATTCCGGCAATTACAATGCAGCGCTTCACGCAAATCACTCCGATTCTATTATCGCCTTCCAAGATAGCGGAAGACTTTTTTCTTATATTGCAGATAGCTTTCGCCAAAGGTTGACTCCATGTATTTTTCCTCCTGCAAAATCTGCAAATGCAGCATAACAATCGCAAAAATCGAGAATGCTGCGGTCAGAATATGGAGGTACATAAGAGCAACGCCGATGTACATAAAGTCAAATCCTAAAAATGCGGGGTTGCGGCTGAAAGAATATATTCCACCGGTGACGAGCTCGGTTTTGTCTTTTTCGGGAATGCCGGCGCGCCAGCTGTCCTTCATGCACAGTACGGAAATAAGAAAAATTACATCGCCGAGCATACCGATGCAAAAGCCGGTAAAGTGCGCGCCGGAGAGCAGAACGCTCCAGCCGAAGGCGATGGAAGCAAGCTGTGTCGGAACGATGCAGAAGGCAGCGATTAGCATCAGCGTTTCTACGGTGTGAATACTGCGTTCCTTGCGGATACCGATTTGGTGGGTACGTATTCTGCGACGCTTTTGCAGCAGTATTCATGTAAAATAGATTCCGTAAAAGAAGGAGAGCACAAGCAGCGCCGCCTAATAAGGAAAAAATTCTTCAAATCTATTATGTACCGGTATGGTTCTGTATTTTTTCTGTTGGCAAAATCAGCGGCGACCGCCGCCGAAGGTGCTCCAAAACAGCTTTATGTGGGCGTCAAGCATTTCAAGGCACTCTGATTCCATTTGCGGTTCACGGTCGCAAATTCCAATAAGCGTGATGACGGGGGCAACATATAAAAGCGCAAGAGAATCGGGATTTTCCGCCGCTATTTCGCCGGACTCCATAAGCGGTCGAAAAATTTGTGCATGGTATGAAACAAGGCGCTCCACATACCTGCGGGTGTATGCTGCGGCAAGCTCCGGCGAACGAAACTGTTCAATTGTCATCATTTTTCGCGTTTGGCTTACGGTTTCGTCGTGCAGCGAATACAGGAAAATTTTCTTTACAGTTGCAGCAAGGGACTCCGCCGAAATGTTCTCGAAAGACGGAGCATCTTTTTTGGCATTTTCCATGTGCAGGGAAAGGCTGACGGCAAAATTGTCATAATGCTCAGCGCTTTCTTTCAAAATTGCGTCAAAAATCGCCTGTTTGCTCTTGAAATGATTGTAGAGCGACGGCGCTTTTATGCCGACAGCGTTAGCAATTTGCTCAACGCGGACGGATTCGTATCCGTGCTCGGAAAAAAGCCGCAGTGCGCATTTCAGAATTTTCTGCTTTGTGTATTCCTGTTTCATAAGATACCGTCCTTGGAAGCTAATAAATATTAGCATAATTATAAACCATGTCCGTTATAAAGTCAACGGATATGAATGATTCTTGCCAGTTCTATTGCCATAACTTTAAGAGTAACACCGCCGGACATAATGTAAAAGCATATTTCGCGGAACTGCTGATTTTTTGAAAAAAGTGTGGCAATGCCGGAAAGTACAATTGCTGCCGCACCGATGTAGGCTGCAACGGTGGGAACACTTATTAAAGAAAATATTCCTCTGGCGCAGCTTCCGTCGATGGCATTCTGTACGGTTTTGTCAAATCCGTCGCGGGCTGCTGCAAAGCAGCAAATGACTAATCCATAAATTGCGAGCACAAGGGTTCTTCTGCCCCAGAACTGGATATTTGCGCGGTTGTATACGGAATATCCGATGCCTGCATACATAAGAATAACCATAAGAGTTGTAACTGTGCTCACGGTGTTTCCAAAATAAAGCTTCATTTTTCATTGCCTCGATTTCTGAATAATTTCTGATAACTAATATTCGTTAGTATTATAGCCGATGCAAACCGGTTTGTCAATAGAATTTTTTGCTGAAGCAAAAAAAATTGAGCACGGGCCAGTCATAAAGAAAATAAAATTTGAGCACGGAGCAAAAGTTCCGTGCTCAAACGGGATTTACCGGCAGTTGCTTTGTACTAAAAAAAGCAGGGGAACACAGCGGATTTGCGCTCGAAATGTTGCAGCAAATAAGAATTGAGCACAGGCGGCAAAATGCCCGTGCTCAAATTTATGCTCAAATATATTTTTTGAATTCATTCGCTTCGGCTTGCAGCTTTTCAAAGAATTTTACAAGTTGCCAACCATTTGCATCGGAGTGGCGGCAGGTGACGGAGAGCGGCATAAGCATTTTGTCGCCGCCCGGTGTGAATTTACGGCAGGCGGCGATTACATTTTTATTATAGCGCATTGACATACCGAAAATTTGCTAAAATGAGGGGTAATTTTCGAATGCTTCGGTGAACCGTTGAAAAACGCCGAAACTTATACTATAATTTCCTTGAGAACGAAAAAATTTTTAACAAAACTGTACTTATGTACAGTGCGCTTTATAAAACAACATATTATAATAAGCTTGGGGGTGGACGACATGAAAATTTTTAACCGCATGAAAAGCAATATTTCCGTGCTGCTCTGCATAGCCCTGCTGTCCGGCTGTGCGGCGCTTCCTCTGCCTCTCGGAGAACGCAAAAATTCTTCGTCGGAGGGGAATACGGCCTCCGAGGAGAATATGTCATCGGCGGAAAGTGCGGCTTCGGCGGAAAGCTCCTTCGGAGCGGGAAGCTTGGCGGGAAAATTCGACAAGGAATTCGAAAAACAAAACGAAAATTCTTCCGCAAACGAAAAGGATATAGAAATCGCATACGGCGTTCTTGCCGAAAACGAGGAGATAAAAAGCCTTTTGGAAAGCGGCATGGTTATCGCCTATGCGGGATATACCGAAAACATAGACGGAAGAGAATGTTATGTTTTCGTTTTGGGAACAGACCACGAGGATCATATCGTAAACGAATATTTTTATGGAGTTTGCGATAATCTGATTTATGTCTACGACGTGTTGGACGATTCGTGGGACGCGGTTTAACACAAATCTATAATAAAGAAAAGGAGGGCGACAATGAGAAGAACAACACAGGGCAAGGGCTTTTTTCTCTGCCTTTTGGTGAACATGCTTATGAATCTCGAAGGACCTCTCGCCGCGGCGGTGCTCATAGCGCTGCATAGGTGGCTCAGATGGCCGCTTTGGATTGCATTTGCCGTGCTCGGAGTATGGATTTTATGTATGCTGATGTGGACGCTCCTCATCGGCTACGCAGGGAAATGCGGAAGCGAACGCACTCCGCCGAGGGAGAATAAAAATCCGTACTCGGTAAAGGAAGAGCCTTACGGCCAAAAGCTTTAACATAAATTTTCCGAAAGGGGACAGACATAATGGGACTTATAAAAGCAATCGGCGGCGCAGTAGGCGGCGTAATGGCAGACCAGTGGAGAGAGTATTTTTACTGCGATTCCATGCCTGTTGACATTCTCGTGAGAAAAGGACAAAAGAGAGTGGGCGGCAGAAGCAGCAACACCAAGGGAGAGGACAATATCATCTCCAAGGGCTCCATCATCTCCGTTGCGGACGGCCAGTGCATGGCAATCGTCGAACAGGGCAAGGTCGTGGAGCTCAGCGCAGTACCCGGCGAGTTCGTTTTTGACTCCTCCACGGAGCCGTCCATCTTCGCGGGCGACCTCGGCAGCGGTATTCTTGACACCTTCAAGACCATCGGCAAGCGTTTCACATTCGGCGGCGACACCGCAAAGGATCAGAGAGTTTACTATTTCAACACCAAGGAGCTTGTGGGGAACAAATACGGTACTCCCTCCCCGGTTCCGTTCAGAGTAGTCGACCAGAGAGCCGGAATTGACATAGACATCGGCATCCGCTGCTTCGGCGAATACAGCTACCACCTCTGCAACCCGATACTTTTCTACACCAACGTGTGCGGAAACGTTGCACAGGACTATAACCGCTCCGAAATCGACAGCCAGCTCAAGAGCGAGCTGCTCACCGCTTTGCAGCCCGCATTTGCGCGCATAAGCGAAATGGGCATCCGCTATTCCGCTCTGCCCGGACACACCACCGAGCTTGCGGAGGCGCTGAACAAGGAGCTTTCCGCAAAATGGCATGATCTTCGCGGCATCGAAATCGTTTCCTTCGGCGTTTCCTCCGTCAAGGCGAACGAGGACGACGAGCAGATGATTAAAGAAATGCAGCGCAACGCGGCATTTATGGATCCCACCAGAGCCGCGGCTCACCTTGTGGGAGCGCAGGCGGCAGCCATGCAGTCCGCCGCCAAAAACGAGGGCGCAGGCCCCGCTATGGCGTTTATGGGCATGAATATGGCAGGCAGCGCAGGCGGCATGAACACTCAGAATCTCTACGCCATGGGTCAGCAGCAGGCGGCACAGCAGCCCGCACCCGCACCGGCAAACGGCTGGACCTGCGCCTGCGGAAACGTGGTTTCCGGCAACTTCTGCCCCAACTGCGGAGCGAAAAAGCCCGAACCGAAACCCGCCGAGGGCGCATGGAAATGCAGCTGCGGAGCCACCGCAAGCGGCAAATTCTGCCCGGAATGCGGCAAGCCGAAGCCCGCTGAGGAGGCAGGCTGGACCTGCTCCTGCGGAGCGGTAAACAAGGGCAAGTTCTGCCAGAACTGCGGAGCCAAAAAGCCCGCCGACGCACCTCTCTACAAGTGCGACAAATGCGGCTGGAAGCCGGAGGACCCCAAAAATCCCCCGAAGTTCTGCCCCGAGTGCGGCGACCCCTTTGACGAAAACGATATTAAATAACGGATAACGGATTTTTCCGAAAACTGTGTTTTTTCGACAAGCTGACGGCTTCGTTCCCCGGGACGGAGCCGCCGTTTTAACAGGAGAATTATCATGCTCAAAAAAATTCTGAAGGTGCTCGGCGTGCTCATCGCCGCCGTGCTCATTTTCGCCGTCGTGCTCATCGGCTGGCTTTCCGTCACCGAGTACAAGCCCGCCGCCGTCGAGGAGGCGAAAACCTATGATTTCGAGGCGGCAAAGTCCCTCTCCAAGGAGGAAAATATAAAGCTGCTCAGCTTCAACACCGGCTATGCAGGGCTTGGCGAGGAGGCGGATTTCTTCATGGACGGCGGTAAAAACACCACCACCGGCGACGAATCCACCGTTCGCAAAAACCTTGACGGAATAAGCGAAATTATCGCTTCCTCCGGTGCCGACATCTGCCTTTTGCAGGAGGTTGACGCCGATTCCAAGCGTTCCTACGGCATTGACCAGCGGGAATACTACCTCTCCGGCGCAGAGCGCCCCGCCGCCTACGCCCTGAACTATTCCTGCGCCTACGTTCCGTTCCCCCTGCCCACCATCGGCAAGGTGCACAGCGGCCTTATGACGATTTCCGACTACGAAATCGCCGCTTCGGAGCGCGTTTCCCTCCCCTGCCCCTTTAGCTGGCCGATTCGTGTGGCGAACCTCAAGCGCTGCCTGCTTGTCAGCTACTGTGACATTGAGGGAACCGACGCCAAGCTCGTTATAGTGAACCTGCACCTCGAAGCCTACGACGACGGCGAGGGCAAGGCCGCCCAAACAAAAATGCTTCGTGAATTTTTGCAGGCGGAATACGAAAAGGGCAACTATGTAATCGCCGGCGGCGACTTCAACCAGACCTTCCCCGGCACTCTTGAAAAATACCCGGTGAAGGATCCCTCCCTGTGGGTTCCCGGCGTTTTGGAGCAGGAGCTTCTGCCCGAGGGCTGGAGCTTCGTATATGACGACTCCGTGCCGTCCTGCCGCCTGAACAATCAGCCCTATGACGCGAATGACGAAGCCACACAGCACTATCTCATTGACGGATTTATCATCTCCCCCAATGTGGAGCTTCTCTCCGTGAACACCCTTGATAAGGGCTTCGTCTTCTCCGACCATAACCCGGTCGAAATGAACGTAAAGCTGAAATAATGAGCCTTCGTGCTCAAAAAGCCCCTTCGTGCTCATTTGAGCACGAAGGGGCTTTTAATTTACAACGCATAATTGCGCGGGAACCTGCTCACCGAGTAAGCCGCAGCTTCACGCTGCTCACCGAGTGAGACGAAGCGCGAATCTCGTTCACGGCGTATCAGCCGAGCAAGGAATGAAGCGCAGTGA
>OQWM01002868.1_pt1 | contig 11635 bp, 7 predicted proteins | sample 1691531 | NCBI WGS metagenome assembly OQWM01 (sample SAMN03418257, study PRJEB22391) | human gut metagenome | biome: human-gut; feature: organic feature; material: feces | host: Homo sapiens | place: Tanzania | collected 2013-01 | reverse complement strand
TCGCCCTTCAGATACTTGTAGTAGTGGCGTGTAACGGTGCCGTGAGCAGCCTCGTACTCGTACTTGCCGTCCGGCGAAACGAGCACAGAAGTCATCATTGCCAACGAGCCGAATGCGGTAGAAACCATGTCGGACATAACGTCGCCGTCGTAGTTCTTGCAAGCCCAGATGAAGCCGCCCTTAGAGCGGATAACGCGTGCTACAGCGTCGTCGATGAGAGTGTAGAAGAACTCCAGACCGCGCTTCTCGAACTCCTCCTTGTACTCCTCGAATACCTCGTAGAAGATAATCTTGAACTGTGCGTCGTACTTCTTAGAGATGGTGTCCTTTGTAGAGAACCAGAGGCTCTGGTTGGTGTCGAGCGCGAACTTGAAGCAAGAGTGTGCGAACGAACGAATCGACTTGTCGGTGTTGTGCATTGCCTGGAGCACGCCGGCGCCCTTGAATGTGTGAACCACAACCTCCTCATGCTTGCCGCTCTCGCCGTCGAAGACGAGCTTAGCTACGCCCGGCTCGTCGGCACGGATCTCAACGCTCTTGTAAACGTCGCCGTAAGCGTGACGAGCGATGGTGATAGGCTTCTCCCAGTTCTTCACTGCAGGATGGATGCTCGGGATAGTGATAGGTGTGCGGAATACGGTGCCGTCGAGGATAGAGCGGATGGTGCCGTTCGGGCTCTTCCACATCTGATGGAGCTTGTACTCGTCCATGCGCTGGTGGTTAGGTGTGATGGTAGCACACTTAACGGCTACGCCCAGACGCTTTGTAGCCTCGGCTGCGTCCTTTGTTATCTGGTCGCCGGTCTCGTCGCGCTTAACGAGTCCCAAGTCGTAATACTCTGTCTTGAGGTCAACGAACGGAAGGATAAGCTCATCCTTGATCATCTGCCACAAAATACGGGTCATCTCGTCGCCATCCATCTCTACGAGTGGAGTGGTCATCTGAATTTTTTCGGTCATAGTTATTTGGATTTAAGAGTTTATTTCTTGTTCTTATAATAGTTCATCAAGCAGCCGTCTGCCAGAATCTGACGCTCGTCGGCGGTGAGGTTCTGGAAGAAGAGGTGGATAGGCTTAACGCCGTCGCGAGCGATAACCTGCGCGTCGATCTCCTCCTTGCCAGCGAGGATAGCCTCGCGGATGCCCGGCACGAAGAGCTTGTCGCCCGGCTCGAAGTTGAACTCAACGTCCTTGGCGATGGTGAACGGCACGATACCCCAGTTGATACAGTTAGAACGGTAGCGCTTTGTAGCGTACTCGTAGCAAACGTTAGCGTCGCCGCCGAGCACCTTCTGGCAAGAAGCAGCCTGCTCGCGAGCCGAGCCGTCGCCAGGACGATTAGCGAATACGCATGAGCCGAACGATGTCTCCTCAGCCTTTGCGCCTACCTTTGCGAGAGCCTCTGCGATGTTTGCGCTCACCTCACCTGCACGGCGTGCGAGGTCCTGCTTCTGAATCTCCTTGCTCAGACCTACGTACTCAGGCACGCGGCGAGAGAGGGCGAACTCAGAAAGCTTCAACGGGTTAGAACGGTAAGAACTTGTCTCGCCAGACGGGATAAGCTCGTCGGTAGTTGTAACCGGGTCGTGGATAACAGCTGCCAACTCAAGCAACATGTTCTCCTGCATCGGATACATTGTAGGCCAGTCCTTGATGTTCGGACCGTAGCGGAGCTCTGTCTCAGGACGCGGTCTGCCGTAGCCGTTGTATACGCGGCACTTGTATATCTTGTCGTCGTAAGCGTATGGCTTGTGAGTGTTCTCGTACTCTACGTCTGTTGCAGCCGTAATCACGCCGCCGTTGGCTGCTGTAGCAGCGATAGAGCGTGCGTCCATAAGCGCAACGAGAGAGAGCTGACCCTGACCAGGCTTAGAACCCTCGCGGTTGGGGAAGTTGCGTGTGGTGTGGCGGATAGACAGACCGTTGTTAGACGGAACGTCGCCTGCGCCGAAGCACGGACCGCAGAATGCCGGCTTCATCACAACGCCCGCCTCGATGAGGTCGGCTGTGATGCCTTCGCGTGTTACAGCCATTGATACCGGTGTCGACTGCGGATAAGCCGAAGCTGTGAAGTAGTCGTTGCCGATGCTCTTGCCCTTAAGGATAGCGCCAGCCTCTGCGAGGTTGTCGTATGTACCGCCCGAGCAGCCTGCGATGATACCCTGGTCGGCGTATACCTTGCCGTCAACAACCTTGTCGACGAGATGCACGTCTACCTTGTCGCCGAAACGCTTCTTTGCGTCTTCCTCGATGCGTGTGAGGATGCCCACCGGGTCGGCCTGAAGCTCGTGGATAGTAACTGCGTTCGACGGGTGGAACGGCAGAGCGATCATCGCCTCCTGAGAAGAAAGGTCGATGCGGATCATCATATCGTAGTAAGCTACGTCGCCCGGCTTCAGTTCCTTGAAGTCCTGCGAACGCTCGTGTATGTCGTAGTGGTGCTTCACCTCTTCGTCTGTAACCCAGATAGAGCTCAAGCAAGTGGTCTCGGTAGTCATGATGTCGATACCGTTACGGAAGTCGATAGGCAACTCCTTAACGCCAGGACCTGCGAACTCGAGCACCTTGTTCTTCACAACGCCGCTCTCGAATGTAGCCTTAACGAGAGAGATAGCCACGTCGTGCGGACCTACGCCCTTCTTGGGCTTGCCCTCGAGCCATACGAGCACCACTTCCGGTGCGTTGATGTCCCATGTGTTCTTGAGCAACTGCTTCACGAGTTCGCCGCCGCCTTCGCCAACGCCCATGTTACCGAGCGAGCCGTAGCGTGTGTGAGAGTCGGAACCGAGAATCATGTTGCCGCACTTCACCATCATCTCGCGAGCATACTGGTGGATGACAGCCTGGTTGGCAGGAACGTAGATGCCGCCGTACTTCTTAGCTGCTGACAGACCGAATACGTGGTCGTCCTCATTGATAGTGCCGCCTACTGCGCAGAGCGAGTTGTGGCAGTTTGTCATAGCGTAAGGCAACGGGAACTCTTGCAGACCGCTTGCACGTGCTGTCTGAATGATTCCAACGTATGTGATGTCGTGTGACATCATTGCGTCGAAGCGGATGCGCATCTTCTTTCCCTTCGAGCCGTCCACGTCGTGAGAGCGGAGGATGCCGTAGGTGATAGTGTTCTCGCGAGCTTCGTCGGGTGTCATGCCTTCGTACTTGTCGCAAACTTCGGTACCGTTGAGGAGATAGACTCCGTGATTAATAAGTTCTACCATAATGCCAAGGTTTTAAGTTATTAGTTTGTTTAATTATTAATATTCTTTTGTTGTTAGTATGTCTGTGTACTTCTATCCTTTGTCGTAGGATGTCTGTATTCTTTTATCTTCTTCTTTGTTAGTATGTCTGTATGCTTCCGATGAACACGGTGAGCGATAGCATGTCTGCTGCGCCTCCTGGCGAAATGTTCCGCTCGGTGTAGCGGCGGTCCATATCTTTGAGAGCGAGAAGTTCGGCTGATGCGCACTTCTCTTCTATGGCTGATGCGCACTTCTCTTTGTCTTCAGCGGCGTATGCCTCTTCGAAGCTGGCGAGCAAAGCTCTTGCTTCCTGCTTCACTTCTTCTGCCGTGGCGACGTTGGTGCGATAGATTACGTTGGTGTCGTCGAGGTCGCACATGATGCGCAGCAATGTCTTGTGCAGAGCGTGCGCATCGTGGCTCTTTCTGCGTTCGTTGTAGAACGGCAGCCATTCGGCGAACAGTTTTTCGTAGCCTTCGCGAGCGTTGTCGAGCGCTCCTTTTATGGTTGTTGTGCCGTTGGAGAGCTGCTTTGCCTTGCTGCCGTGCGTGCCGCTGGTATCGGGGAAGCTGGCTGCGAGAGCCTTTATTGTGAGCTGGAGTGAGGATAGAGGGGATGTTAGGCTTTCTATGGGGGCTAGGCTTTCTATAGAGACCAGGCTATCTTCTCTTTCTTCTTTTCCTCTTTCTTCTTTCCCTCTTTCCTTTCCTTTTTCTTCTTTTTTTCTTTCTTCTCTTTCTTCTTTGTTGGCTGCTTCTTTTTTCTCCTCGTAGGCTGCTGCTACTACGGCTAAGCCCATTGAGAAGAGGGCGCCTTTGTGCGTGTTTACGCCGTTTGTGGCTGCGAGCATAGCCTTTTCGGCTTCTATTCCGGTGTCTCTTATGGCTGTGTGAGACGGGAGAGTGTCGGCGAAACCGAGGAGTGCGAGACGCACGAAGTAGGGGTGGAGCGTGTTGATGCTGAGTTGCATCAGCGCATGATCCATGTCGCGGTGCGCTCCGTTATTGTCTTTGTCTACAAGACCGGGCTTCGGCGTGGTGTCGAGCTCAGCCTGCAACGCTTGTGTAGCGAGGTGTGCTATTATATAAGGTAGGGTGGTGGGCGGCACGAGCTGTCTTATTGTGTTCATGTCGCCTTCTTCCATTGCCTTGCGGACGCGCGATGCGCTTACTGCGTTGCCGTCTTTCTCCAGTCGGTCTGTCTCGCGAACGTCTTTGAGCACCTCGTGCATCAGTTGGTTGTAGCGTCGTGTGAGCTGGTCGGTCGGCTCAGTGCCTACAAAACGCACGGTTGCGCCGAGAGCTGGCGCGATGTGACGACGGAACAGATCGAGGTCGAGCAGCATCTGCGTGTCGGCAGCGTCGTCGAGTCGCTTCAGGAAGTAGGTAGGGAACGTCGCGCGACTGATTGCATAGTCGCTGCCGTCGATTACGGTGACGTTCTTGATGTCTGCAACGCCTTGCTCTACCATCGCTTTGCGCTCTGTGTAGGCGAAGAGCGAGCAGTCTTCTCTTACTACCATTACGTACAACCGTTCCACTTGTTTGGCGGCTTGCTCTATGAGGTAGCGGTGGCCGAGGGTGAAGGGGTTGCAGTTCATCACCACAACGCCTCCACGAGGCGGTGTGGTGATGAGATGTTGAGGTGTTGTGGTGTTGAGATATGAGGTGTTGAGGTGTTGAGATGTTGAGGTGTTGAGATATGAGGTGTTGAGATGTTGAGGTGTTGAGGTGTTGAGATTTGTTTTTCCTTCCTCTTTACATTCCTTACTATCCTCTTTACACTCCTTATTGTATTCTTTATACTTTTCTGATTCCTCTTTTATCTTTTTCAGAGCCTCGACCGTATTGCTGATACCTCCGATGCCGGTCTCCATGAGTATTGCTTCGGGGGCTTCGGCGAGCAGGCGGAATGACAGACTCTCGAAGAGTTGACGGTTCTTGGGCTTTGTGAACAGCTTGATGCAGCAGTAGCCCTCCTGGTTGGCGTGCGATATGAGGTGCGAGACGAGCGTGTTGGCTATAGCTTCGCCTTTGTGCGCATCGTCTACTGCAACGCACTTTATTACGTCGTCCTTCAATCCGCCACCGGCTATCATCTCGCCGTTGTCGTCGAGCACTGCGGCGTAGTAGTTCATGTCGTCGATGCGCAGTCCGTTGCGTTTGAGGAACGCTTCTATGCGTTGGCGCTGACGGGGTGTTGCGGGGTTGAGGGTCTGTATCTCCATAGGTTTAAGTATTAAGATTTGTGGGCTTCGACGTAGCTGTCCACCATTTCGTTGATCTTCGCCCATATCTCTTCTTGTGTGTGCCATCGCATCCTCATGCAGTAGCGTGCTTCGTGGTCGCAGACGAGACAGCGTCGTGGCTTTTCGCCGATGGCGTCTCTTGAGACGGGCACGCCGTCGGCGTTGATGATGTCGATGTCGAAGAGGCGTCCGAGTGGGTGGGTGTCTTCGATGTTGACGGCTATGCGCTTGGCTTCGAGGAGCGGCATCGGGGTGATGAGGTAGGCTTCGTAGCCGGTCTCGAGGTCGAGCTCGAGGAGCTGCTCTTGACCGAAAGCTTTGCGCATGGCTTCTACAGCGGCGTGTGCTGCTGTGAGCGACTGATGATTACGCTTTACGCTTCCTGGCATGATGACAGTAAGGCACACCAGTGTCTTTCCCGAGTGTTCAGCCAGCAGCTTCTGCTGTGTGGCATGGCGTGCGTCGCGGCTCGCCAGAAGTTCGTTGAGCGTAATCATTGTTATGGGTTTTATGGGTTTGGGCTATGGGGCCTTTGGTTTCTTTTTATCAGAGCTGATAATGGTGCGGGAGTATGCAGTAGTCTGTTGACGGAAAATCCACGTAAATACGACAACACTCCCTTCCAAAACGCTGAAGAGATCAGCACGCTTTCGGCGCGCTGTTATGTTCTCAATACTTACGCTCGCGCGAGTAGTATGGGTAGATTTTAGGTTGTGTCCGCACAATAGTGGCATCGCTTCTGCGGACTCTTTATTTCACGGCGTAAAGATACATATTTCTACTGATAAAAGCAAACTTTTCGGGCGAACTTTTTCGCAGAATCGTCGTTTTGCAAAAATATTGTTTTTGTCGCTGCGTGAGGTGTTAGCAAAAAGGCTGCAAGCAATCGTGCTGCAGCCTTTTTTCGATCGTTTAGCTTTGCGAGTAGTCGTATTTTAAATTCGCAGAGCGTTGTTTTCTTCTATTGTTCTTAACCCTTTTTCCTAATCCTTGATGTTCTTGATAACATCCATCACGCTTCCGTCGCGGTTCATCACGACGCCTACCACCTTGTCGCCGAATGGCAGCGGTGCGGGGTTGCCGATTACAGAGAGTGCGCGGTCGCGTAGCTCCTCGAGTGTGACGAGCTTCAAGCCGGCAGCCTTCAGGCGTTCTGCTATCTCCGGGCGAGCCGGATTGACAGCGATGCCGTATTCGGTTACGACCACGTCTACGGTGCGACCCGGAGTGATGAGCGTAGTGACCTCGTTAACGACGCACGGTATTCTGCCGCGGAGCAGCGGGCAGACGATTATAGAGAGTGCCGAGTCTTCTGCTGTGTCGGGGTGTCCGCCGATAGCGCCGCGTATGATGCCGTCGCTGCCTACGAGCACGTTCACGTTGAAGTTGACGTCCACCTCAAGTGCCGAGAGTATCACGATGTCGAGATAGTGAGTAGCAGCGCCCTGCTCGTGCATGCTTGCGTATTCGCAAGCCGACACCTCCTTGTGTTTCGGGTCGTTCTTGAGCGACTCTGCAGCCACCTTGTCGAACGACTGCACGTCGATGAGGCGCTCGATGAGTCCTTCCTCGTGCATCTTCACCATGTGAGCGGTGATGCCGCCGAGGGCGAACGAAGCCTTGATGTCCTGGTCGATCATGCTCTGGCGGATATACTTGACGGCAGCGAGCGAAGCGCCGCCCGAACCGGTCTGTATAGAGAAGCCGTTCTTGAAGTAGCCGCTGTTGACGATCACCTTCGCAGCCTGCTGAGCGAGCAGAATGTCGCGCGGGTTCTTTGTGTCGCGGATGGCGCCCGAAGCAATCTTCGACGAGTCGCCTACCGACTCAACCTCGACCACGTAGTCGACGTCGTGCTCCGAGATAGAGTTCGGAGTGTTAGGATAAGGCACGAGGTCGTCGGTGAGAATCACCACCTTGTCGGCGTAGTGAGCGTCGGGCAGTGCGTAACCGAGCGAACCGCAGATGCTCTTAGCGTTCTCCGAGCGCGAGTAGCCGCAGGCGTTGCCGAGCGGGTCTGAAGAAGAAGCGCCGAGGAACGCCACGTCGATGTGCAACTCGCCCGAAGCGATAGCCTCGCCGCGTCCGCCGTGCGAGCGGAACACCACCGGCTTCTCCATCAGTCCGTGCGAAATCTCCTTAGCCAGTTCGCCGCGCAGACCCGATGTTGAAATCTCTGTAATTACGCCGTTGCGAATGTGCTCGATGAGCGGTTCGTGCACGTCCTGCAAGCTCGAAGCTGCGAGGTGCAGATCCTTGAATCCCATCTCTGCGAGCTTAGCCACAACCATGTTCACCACCTTGTCTCCACCGCGGAAGTGGTGGTGGAACGATATTGTCATGCCGTCCTTCAGTCCCGAGTGGCGAATAGCCTCTTCGAGCGTCATGAGTTTGGGGCTTTTCTGCTGCAGTTCGAGGCGCGGCGTGATGTCCTTGTGTGCCTCTACATTATTATATACGCTCTTTCCCATAGCCTGAGCCACCTGCTCGGCGAGGGTATGTCTTTCGTTCAGTGTGCTCATGCTATGTCCTCCTGTTTAATTACGCCCGAAGCCAGTGCCAAGTCGATGACGCGCTGTGCGCGGATAACCACTGGTCGGTCAACCATTTTACCGTTCACGGCGATAACGCCCGAACCCTTCTTCTCAGCCTCCTTGATGGCAGCGATAACGGCGAGCGCCTTGTCGATAGCCTTCTGTGTCGGCGTGAACACCTCGTTGATGATTTCTATCTGGCGCGGGTTGATGATCGACTTACCGTCGAAGCCCAACTGATGAATCAGCTCCACCTCCTTGCGGAATGTCTCCATATCGTTGAGGTTAGAGTAGACGGTGTCGAGCGCGTCGATGCCTGCAGCGCGTGCAGCCACCACGATAGTCTGGCGTGCCATGAGCAGCTCCATGCCCTCGGGCGAGCGCTGTGTCTTCAGGTTGGCGCAGTAGTCCTCCGCACCGAGCGCTATGCCCATCATGCGCTTAGAAGCGGTAGCGATGGCGTATGCGTTCACCACGCCGAGCGTGCTCTCGAGCGCAGCCATAATCTGCGTGCGACCCACGCAACCCAGTTCCTGCTCCACCTTTTCAATCTCGCGCTCCACCTCGATCACCTCCTCGGCAGTCTCGGTCTTAGGCATACGTATGACGTCGACGCCAGCCTTAACGACAGCCTCGATATCCTTCTTGCCGTACGGAGTGTTGAGCGGATTGATGCGCACCACCATTTCCGTCGTGCCATAGTCGATGGTCTTCAATGCGTTGTAGACGAGCAGGCGTGCCGCGTCTTTCTCTGCCATTGTAACAGAGTCCTCAAGGTCGAGCATTATTGAGTCGGGATGATATATATATGCATCCTGCATCATACCGGGGTTGTTTCCCGGCACGAACATCATAGTTCTTCTTAGTCGTTTCATAGGTCAAAAAGTTTTTTGGGGTTAGTCTTTCCACACGTCTTTGCCCGTAGCTCTTACGGCAGCCGCAGTGACGCGTGCGCGGATAGTGCAGTCGAGCGCGCCCTTGTCAGTGGCGTGCACCTCGGCACTGGTGATACCGAGTCCTTCGAGCGTCTCAGCTATCACCTTGCGTATCTGGTCGCCGAACTGGTAGGCAACCGAACTCTGCAAATCGATGTTCAGTCCCTCTTTCTCGCAAGGGGCAATCTGAATCATGATGTCGCCGGACTCCATTGTTCCGGCAGTAGCTTGTTTAAGTTCCATAGGTATAGTATTTAAAAAGTTTGTGGTCTTTAGATTCTTTGAGAGGTATGGGTTCGGCGTCGTGTGCTCCGACGGGCGCCAGCGTGCCTTGCGGGCGTCAGCACATGCATCGCTTTAACTTGCTTTACGTGCTTCATGGGCGTCAGCGTGCTTGGAGAAGATGCGGTTGGGAGCGGTGTGGAGTAGAAACGTAATAAAACAAAAATTGCGTAAATACAACAACACTTCCTTCCGTCTTAACACCGAAGAGAACCGAGTTATACTTACGCTCGCGCGAGCAGTATATAAGGGTAATAATGTCTGTGTCCGCACAAAACACGTTCTGCGTGCGGATTTCTATTTCGCGGGGTAAAGATACGCATTAATTGCGAAACGAGCAAGCATTTTGTGAGGATTTTTTTGCTGGGGTACCTCTTAGGGGGTGCACTTGTCTCAAGTGCACCACTTGATTTGTTTGGTGCACCACTTGTTTTGTTGGTGCATCAATTGCTTTGTTGGTGCATCGCTTGTTTTGTTGGTGCACTTCTTGCTCTGGCAAGCGGCAAAGCCGAGCGGAGACAAGTGCACCCCCTTTGAGTGATTACCGCGTACTGGTAACGCTGTTACCGCATACTGGTAATGTCGTTACCGCGTACATGTAATAGTGTTACCAGTACGTGGTAACATTCTAAAGCGAAATGTCGGGTAGCGCAACTCTTAGTCTGTTGATGCGCATTTCTCAGGGGGGGTGTGTCAAAACTCAATCAATGCGGGCTGAAAGCCCAACAACCACATAGCCCAGGGCAGCGCCCTGGGTGTTGAGTGTATATATTGAATAGTGCGCCCTGTAAGGGCAACAGCTTAATAATTAGGCTTTTGCCCTTACAGGGCGTGGGGTTAGTGTGGCGCATATTTACCCAGGGCGTTGCCCTGGGCTATGTGCTTTTGCCCCTTCGGGGCGTCCTACTCGTGAGTTTTGACACACTCTCAACCAAGCTGACGGTGCACTTCTTGCTCGGTTGGTGCACTTCTTGCTCGGTTGGTGTATTTCTTGCTCGGTTGGTGCCATCTGTTCGGTTGGTGCACTTGAGACAAGTGCACCCCCTTGAAGGCACTCTTGCTTCTGAAATCTGTGGATTCTGTGGGAGGTCTGCGCACCCTAACATCTGTGATGAGTGAAATCTGTGGGAGAACCTCCGCTGCACCAACATTTTCCGCCAATTTGTCCTTTGCTGCTGACTATCTGTCGCCGAAACTGCCAATGTTGCTTACGATTTATCGGCGGAAACAGCGAAACGTTTTTGGCACGTAAGTTGCAGTATACTTAGTGCAAGCCGATGGACGGAAGCCCTGAGGCAAGCAAACGATAAACGTAAGATTAAAATATAAATAGGAGGTATTTGATATGTTACCAGTAATGAGAAATACTTGGATGCCAGAAGTTTTCAACGACTTTTTTGATACCGACTTTATGCCGCGTACAAACGCAACCGCCCCGGCAATCAACGTTAAGGAAACAGAACACGACTATACTGTAGAGCTTGCTGCAGCCGGAATGAAGAAGGACGACTTCAACATCAACATCGACGCTGACGGCAACCTGCACATCAAGATGGAGAAGAAGAACGAGAAGAAGGAAGAGGAGAAGAAGGAGCACTATCTGCGCCGCGAGTTCTCTTACACCAAGTTCGAGCAGACATTGCTCTTGCCTGACGATGTCGACAAGGAGAAGATTGCTGCCAACGTGAGCGACGGTGTGCTTACTATCGATCTTCCGAAGGTTGAGCAGAACGTGCAGAAGGCAGCTCGCCAGATTGAGGTGAAATAATCCTCGCGAGGCACGCCCCGACGGCACGACAGCTTCGCAGCCCGACGCCGTCAGGCACGCTCAGCAGTTGATTTTTGGTTAGTATTAGATGATATAAATTGTTGTTGAGAAAATTGTTGATTAGGTTTAAGTGAGAAAGCCCTGCCTCGCACGAATGCGAAGCAGGGCTTTCTTCATGTATTTAGTTGAGAATTGAGAGTTGAAAGTTTACTCAGTTGAGAGTTTACTCAGTTGAGAGTTGAGAATTGAGAGTTGAGAGTTATGATATGCACTATAGTTTGTGCCCTCTTGAAGCTCTCAAGGTAATCATAACTCTCAATTCTAAATTCTCAATTCTCAACTTAAAACAATTTACTTATACTCGTGTACCGGCAGTTCGCCGTTGAGTGCTCCGAGCGCGTTGAACGCCAGCGACTCCATCTCGCCTTCGCCCGGCAGCACGATGACCGGAGCGAGGAAGCCCACCTGCTTCTTTATCTCCTCAACGCAGTATTTGCTGTATGCGATGCCGCCGGTGAGGATGATGGCATCCGCCTTTCCCCAGAGCGCAACCGCCATGGCGCCTATCTGCTTCGACACGGTGTAGAGCATAGCCTCGAGCACCTCGTGGAACGGCTCCTCGCCAGCCTC
>OQWM01002867.1_pt1 | contig 11638 bp, 9 predicted proteins | sample 1691531 | NCBI WGS metagenome assembly OQWM01 (sample SAMN03418257, study PRJEB22391) | human gut metagenome | biome: human-gut; feature: organic feature; material: feces | host: Homo sapiens | place: Tanzania | collected 2013-01 | reverse complement strand
AGTTTATCCGGCCATATGATAATATGGAGCCGAACAGACCTGCAAATCGGAATTTTTTCAAAAAAAATACCGCCTCATCTCACGATAAGGCGGTAGATTGCGTTATTCTATGTTGCTCCTAAGTTTTTTGGTAACAAATCACCATTGGCGGCGTTCTCAAATACTTCAAAAGCATCTTGTAGTTCTTCCAATCACAATTGGTGTGTCTCTTTTCAGAGTATTTGTTTTCCGCGACATCATTCAGCATCATCAGAATAAAACCCGATGGCCTTTTGCAAAGCCAAGAAATGCTTTCCTGTGTATTTGATTGCCCTGTGCTCTCCTTGCATTTCTATCCTACAGGTAATCAAATTCTCGTCATTTTCTTTTACATGGTAATCTTGTATCATCGAAATAAGCTCAGACAGGTTCTTCTTTCCGTACTTAAATTCAGCAGCACAGTTCGGACATAGACAAAGAGATTTCCAACATTCTGAAATGCTATGTTTGTATCTATCCGGAATAGAATTGGTTGGGAGAATATTACAAGCTTCAAAATATGGCTTTCCATTAAAAATGAAATTAGCCGAAGCGAAAGTGGCAAAAACAAGAGCTGCTCACGAAAAGGCTGTTGACGAATTGAAAAAACTCTACGACATTCGCAAGGAACAACAGCAGGAGCAGCTTTTAAAGGCAATGATGTCCGGCAAACGGTCTTTTGAGGAAATTTTGAAATTCATCTCTGACGATACCGCTTTCCAATGCGGAAGTATTTTTGCTTTTTGAAAGTGATGACTATGAATCATGCTCACTCGTCTGTGCGGACGCAGCGCAGCGCATATCGTGCCTGACCGGTCGTGGTACAGGTAAACAATGTCAGATCCCAATTGCTATCGGGCGTTTTGACCGCCATCTCCTCGATTTGGGTTGGCTGCAGAACCTCTGTATCCGAGACCGCATAATGCCATGTGTTGTCATTCATGTCAACAAAAAGCACTTCTGTCCCCACCGTAAGATGCTTCAGAGGGCTGAAGTGACGCGCATAGTTATGTCCCGCGATTACCAAGTCATCTGTATGTAGCGCGCCGGAATACCGCCCCGGCGCGATCTTTAGCCCCGGATAGCTCCACTGCTGCATCACGGGCAGCGCCAGCCCGATGGACGGAATAGAGAGATACCCAATATAGTCGTAGCCGTCAATGGTGCCAACAGGCATCTCCGTGTCCGCTGCTGCATCACCGGGATAGATGGTGCGTGGCTCTGCGATCGATTCCTCCAGCTGGGTCAGCACACTGTCGGCTGCTTTTTCTGCGCGGGTACTGTCCCACTGGTTGTAGCCCATAAGCAGCACAGCTGCCAGCAATGCCAGAACCCCAAGCGCAATCAGGGCGTTCCCCAGCTTATTTCTCATTCTGACCACTTCGCTTTTTGAGTACGACACCTGCCGCCACCAGTACAGCGCCAGTCACCGCCAGCACGGGGACTGGCCAATTCAACTGTCCGGTCTGCGGCAGTGCAGGAAGCACTTCCTGCGTGGGCGGCGTCTGCGTTGTTTTCCGGCTTGCAGTACCCGCTTTGGGGTGGGCATCCACATCGTAGACATACTGCCCGTTTTCCATGATTGGAACCGTCACAAGAAAAGGCTGTATGGCGTCATACCCTTCGGCTGCCTGCTTCTGCACAATAAGGTAAAGCCCAGCCTTCAGATCACCAAACACGGCGATTCCGCTGTCGTTGACGGTCTTGGTGACTGCCTGTGCATTCTGTGTCACCTTTTCTGCCAATCGGCTCGCCAGTGCGCTTTCGGATACGTTGTCCAGCGCGATTCCGCAATTCTCGAAACCGTTTGCATAGGTAAAGCTCATATCTGCGCCGTTTTTAGAGACACTCGCCACGCGGTACAGCGTCAGCTCACCGCCCTGCAGCGGTGCTGCGGTTTCGGTATCACAGAGCAATACCTTGATGGAGCCGATGCGCGTTTCATCAATTATTTCTGCGGCAAGAACCGGAACAGCGCCCCACACCAGCAGGCACAGCATAAGCAGCACTGCCAACCGATCACGGATGCTTTTCATAATGTTATTTCCTCCTTCTCTTGCTGCGCTTGCGCAGATGTGGGGCAACCAGCACACCGACCAGTGCCGCAAGTAGCATCGGGATGGCCAAAATCGGGGCCACGATGATGGGTTCAATGCGGAATGCATCTGCCGCCACACGGATATGCTTTTGGCTTTCCGTAGTTTCGACCCGCTTGCCGCGCACCAATAGGCGGTGCGTGTTGATGCCGTAGGGGGTGCAGGTCATCAGGGTGACATAATCCATCCCCTCGGTGGGAAGCAACTGGTCGGTCTCAGTAGGCAGCACAATGGAGATTTGATCGACCTCATAGGTCAGCACCCGATTCAACACTGTGATGGTAAAGCGGTCGCCCACCTCCAGCTCGTCCAGATTGGTGAACAGCTTTGCACTGGGCAGGCCGCGGTGCGCTGATATGACTGCATGGGTCCCGGCACCGCCCACGGGCAGGCTGCTGCCTTCCAGATGGCCTGCTGCCACCTGCAGCACGCCCTCATCGGTGCCGTGGTATATGGGCAGCTCAACGCTGATTTTGGGGATCGTGATATACCCCATAATGCCCGTGCCGGAGATGTCGAGCGTCTGCGCATAGCCGCTGACCAGATCCGGTTTATAAAAGGCATTGGGGGTGGTGTTTAACTGCCGGTTGTACGCATCGGCAGCATCGAAATAGGTCTGATAATCCGCATCTGACAGCTGTTCTACCTTCTCGGCATAGCCAGCCACTGCGCGGGACTGATGCTTCCGGTTGACAGCGTTGCTGACGGAGGGATATAACATCACGGAGAGACCCACGAGGAAGATCAATATTAAAATAATTGTGCTGAGGTTCTTTCTCATGGGCTACTCCCTAATGTTATAAGGATTGGTATATGACGGCAAATACGCCTTTACTTGCTATTCATCCGCTTTTTGGTGACCAGCAGAACGGCAGCCACGGCCATCAGCCCGCCGCCGATCACATAGAAAAGGGTAGTGCCGATGCCGCCGGTGGAGGGCAGGATAGAACCTTTATTGTTTGCTACTTGAACGCTTACACTCGATTGTCCGACATCGTTTACCGCTGCGATTACACTTGGGCAACTGTCACCGGTAGCATTATAAGTGGCGGTGATTTTGAACTTTACCGCATCAGTCAGGCGGTTATAGCCCGCGGGTGCTTTTGTTTCATAAAGATAATACTCTGTGGCGTCATCCAGACCCTTAATGGTGATTTTACCCGCTGTCATAACCTTCACCACAGAACCGGTGTAACCAGCCGGAGCAACTGTGTAGGAACCGTCGCTGTTTTCGATGAGGTCGATTAAGTCTGTAGTGGTGGAGGGCGTCCCGTCATCTCCGATTGTGCCTAAAGAACAATTTCCGTTCTTACTAAGGACAAATTTTGCATCGCTCAATGGAGCCTTGCTTTCACCATCGACTTTGTTGACTTCCATCTTAAAGGTCCAGTCATAAACGACCTTCTTCGGCGTCTCATTTTTGGTCGTATTATCATGCGGGTTGTTGCTGTACTCCAGATATGCTTTATTGTCCTGCTTGCCGACATCATACACTGCGGCATTTTCATTCAGAATGCCTGTGTAGTATGTATACAGTGTATCTCCCTCAGCCATTTTGCTATCCTTAATGGCTTTCAGTACATCGACTGTAACTGTGAACTTGTTCGCATTTTTTGGGTCAACCGTCACAGTATAATAGATTTTATCCAATTTTTTTGCATCTTCATCATTTACCTTGATTGTCACATCATCGTTGCTGCGGACATTTGATGTCAGCCCTGCGGACATTTCATCGTGGATTACATACGTGTATTCGGTATACCCGCTCACAATCGGAACAGTCGTGATCGTGCGGAACTCAACGGTGTCACCGATCTGGTTATCGCCGACAACACCCCATTTACCATCATCATTGTGTCTGATCTGTTTATCCAGCGTTGGCTTGCCGCTCTTTGGATTGACTTCGACATCCTTAACAACCTGCAGGATATAGTCGGTATAAACTTCGCCTTCTCCTACGGTAGCGTTCTTGATCAGATAATAACCGGGGCTAGAAACTTTAATTGAATCTGTACCTGTACCCGCGGGAGTGTCGGTTAGATACTTTGCAACTTCAACCGCAAAAGCTTTGGCTTCGGTCTCTCCCGTGAGGGCCTTCGCCTTGTCAGCTGCTTTACCAAGCGCCGTCTGACCATCAGGTGTAACATTATCGCCCCACTCAATGTTGGACAGCGTGTCATTATACAGGTCACCCTTGAAAATCTGATATGCTTCATAGGTGCCGGTGCCATGATTGATTGTGATTGTATATGTTGTTGGTGTTGCTGCAAACGCTGGGACGGCCATGGCCAGTGCAAGCGTCAGCGTTGCAAGCAGTGCCATGAATTTTTTCATGTACTTCATTGGTTTTATGTCTCCTTGCTCAAATAGTTTGGTCTGCGTTGTCCACATCGGTGGAGGGGTTATTTCTGATTTTCACCCCCCCCCTCGAATGGCTGCGTTTGTTGATAAGATATCCTAACATCAGCGCGATGCCCATGATCAGGGCACCTGCTGCTGTATACGGGGGTGTGCCGGCCGCGCCGGTGGAGGGCAGCTCATAGCTGGGCTTTTGCTTGTTCGTGATGGTAATGGTGCCGCCGCCGGTGACACCGGTGGCGTTGCTTTCGCTGTACTTTACTTCATAGAAGATAAGCGCGCCACTGTCTGTTCCTAACTCTTCTACATAGTAGTGATAACCGCTCTCCAAGGGAGAAATTTTCTTGGTCCAGCCGTCAGCTTTTGTCAAGGTGACCGGCTTTTCGAACTTCTCCGCGTCCGCCTTGTCTTTTCCGTCCTTGTACCGGTACAGCTGCACCTGGATCTCGTCCACCGGTGCTTCTATCGTGTCGTTCCCGATGCCATACCAGATTTTGCGCAGGGTCAGGCAGTTTTGCTTGTTGGGGATGGCCATTGTGGCGCGGTCTCCGTTCACGCCCAAAAAGCTGATGTTTGCAGTGGTAACCCCCTCCGGGACAGTAGTTCCGGTTGCAGTTGTAAGCGCAGCTGCTTTTTTGTCATCATCCGTTGCTGTGCTATTCCAGATAAAATAGTGCGGGGTTGCATCCGGCGCATAGTCTGTTGGGGCCGCTGTTTCCACAAGCTTATACAGGTTCCCGGTGACCAGCTGCAAGCTGCCTGCTGCAGGGGATTGCGCAAATGTCAGGTCAAAGCTGCCGTTCGTAGTCTGCCACGTTCCAATGGACTCCCACTGACGGTCGGTTTTATTATAGTGGTATATCGCAAAGGTTGCCGGGCTTGCCGTGATGGCTAAGTTTGTAGCAGAATCCGTCTTGGCAACAGTCAGAACGGCATTGTGTACAGTTGCCGTTGCACTGTCGTTTTTCACAGTGACATCATTGCCTACAAGTTTTCCCGCCAGCGTAGCCGTATTTTTTACCGACATGTCGGTTGCGAGATTACCCGGATTCATTTTATAAGAGTACTCCAGTACCAGGGCTTTCTCGTCCGGCAGAACGAACTTGTACTTCCGCGTCGATGCGGTTTCTTCAACCTTTTCAACGCGAACGCTGTCTTTGACTTCGTTGCCCTTTACCCAGTCGCCGTCCTGCAGGATGTATTCATATACCTTGATAGAATCCAGCATCAGCTCCATGCCGGTTTTGCCGAAGTACGTGCTTTCCATCGTGTCCGTAAGCTCGAGCGTGTCACTGCCCGGTGCAAGATCCTCTGCGCGGGGGTTGATGCAAAGGGTGTAATTGGCTTGATGGGTTTTTGCATCATAATTGCCGGTCTTTTCCAGAAGCTCCTTTTTCGGGCGCGTGATGGTCATGCCGGACGATGTCGATGCACCGTCCCATGTGGCAGTATTCGTATAGGTTTTTTCCTCGAGAGTACGCTCGTTCCAGGCTGCCGCATCATCCAGCTGGAGCGCATAGCGGATCTCCACATAATGATCCGTTGTTTTGTTTTGGACGATCAGGTTTTTCAGCGTAACCGGAAGGACCTTAATGGTCAGCTGCTTTGGATCAGAAGTGTCAATCGACCAATAAATTTCCCTGCCAATCATAAGGCCGTATTGGTTTACGCCAAGCTTTATGATGTGTCCCGTATATTTATTGCCCGGCTTTGTATCCAGATCCGCCGCAATCCTATAGCTGCTAAGAGAATTATTGTCCGTAGCCAGCTTCATGCCGTCCGGGATCTTATCTACCACCGTCAGCGCGTGGGTCTTGTCTACATCACCGCTACCCAGATTCAGTTTGATGCAATACCAGATGACCTTGTTTTTGGCATAGGTAGTGCTGTTGTTCTGCTTGTACCCATTGTCGCTCTTGTCAGATGTTTCCTTGGTGATAGAACCGATCTTTGTATAATCGTAAGTTCCTCTCCAGCCCTCGTTCCCGGCGTTATCCGAGTAAATTTCCACGCGGTTCACAAAATGCCTCGTGGTATTGTTCGCCATATCAGACGTTTTTGCCACCGTTGGAATGTTGCTGATGGTGCATCTCAAAATGCGCAGCTTCTCGCCGTCCGTCCGGCTAAACTGTAATCGGATGCGATGCACCGCGGTTGCATCATCGGAAACCAAACTGCTGTTGTCGGGATCGCTCCAGTCATTCGAACCGTTGGAAAAAAGGGACAGCTGAATCTGTATGCCTTCATCTACCGCTTGCGCCCATGTCAGCGTTGTTCCGCCTTCCATCGTCAAGCGCAGATTGTTTCGAATGGCGGTTTCCAGCTGGGTTTTGACGCCGTACAGCGGTTCGCGGATGTTATCCACGATTTTGAAACTGTTAACACCCGCGGGAACCGTTCCGGTTATATTCCACATGACCTTTTGGTCACCGTTTTCCAGCGGCGTGACAGTGCCCGGATACTTTCGAATATCCACTTTGCCTACACCGGTGGAAACATTGGCTGTCGCGGTATAGGAACGTGAACCTTTTTCCAGCGTTGCCTGGTTGGTGGCGGAAACGGTGCCATTCACCGGGTCCGGTGCAGCCGTTTGATAGGTAAATGTATAGGCGCTCGCATTGGAGTTTTCCGGGAAGGTATAGCCGTTGGTCAGAAAATCATCGCCAGTGATGGTTGTTGCAACTGTTCCGTCAGCCCTCTTCAGCGTTACATCACCAACAATGTCCAGCTTCGGCGTCGGGTTGTCGGTCACCTTATAGCCTGCCAAATCACCGTCCGGATTTTTGACCTTGATGACCCAGTTGATGCGGTGGGTCGCAGCATCATAGGTGCCTGCTTTGGTAATGCTGCTCTCCTTCACGGTGACGGTATCCTTGACCTCGTTGCTCTGCAGCGTACTGGTTGTGCCCTTGGCCGTGTTGACAATCGTACCGGAACCGTCTGCGCCTGTCACGGCAGCCACAGTTACATCATAGGTCAGCTCATACGACTGGTTATATCCGAGAGGCGGCAGCCCTGTGATCGTAAAGCCTTTGCCGTCTGTGTTGTAGGTGATGGCGGCATCTGCATACTCGGAAAGTGACTTCCCGTCGATTTTAATGCTGCTCGTATCATAGCTGCCGTTTGCGGTATTCTCTGCGGCCAGCCGGTCCGTAATGGTGACTGTCTGGTCATGCGTACCATTTGGGGCATTGACTGTGACGGTGTAGCTTACCTTACTTTTGTCTTCCGAAAGGGTGTGCTCTTTCTTCGTGTTCAGCGAATACTCCGGCTCAATGGTGTAGGTTTTCTCGCCCAGCTGTATCTGGCCGTCGCCACCGGTCTCAGCGTAATTGATCGTGGTATTAAACTTGAAGGTGCCGGTGAACGCCCGACTTGTGTCGTTACTAAATGTAAATGTGACCGTAGGGGATTTTTTCGAAAGCGCAAAAGTACCAATTATCGTTCCGGTCGAATCGGTGATGTTTCCTGACAAATCTCCTTTGGGATAGACACCCGCCGGCAGGGTATAGGTCGCTGTATTGCTGCCGGGTTTGAATGCGTTCGCCGGTACACTGTAGACGATTTCCACCTGAACCTGGGTGCCGTCCTTGATAGATGCCAAATTATCCAGCGGTTCCCAAGTGCCGCCTTGATTGATGGAAATAGCTGTACTTGTCAGCAGATTATCCAGCTTTAGGTTGCCCTCGCTGTCATACTGAGGGGTTGCTGCCGCTGCGGTCAGTGTATCATCGTCTTCCGCAGCCGGCATTATGGGATCTGGCCGTTGCCAAACAATATACGCCACCGCGCCGTCTCTTGCCAAAATGGCGTCCGCATCAAAGGAGAGTTCTTCGGATCCGTCTGATGCGCCGGTCTGCGCATACACGCCATACGCATCCAACACACGGATGGTATTGGTGACATCGGCCTCTGCGACCGTCACAGCCGCTACCGCACCGTCCACAGCGCCGGAAACAACGGTCAGGTTCGCGCCATCATACGCGGTTACAATGCCGATCGTTTCCTCACCGGCGGCATTTGTATAGAGTACGATGTCGCCCGGTGTGGCCTCACTGCCACCCGGGGTGATGTATTCAGGGTGTGCGTTTTCCAATTCCGTGCGCAGCTGAAGCAGGCTTGCGCATTGCGGGATGACATCCTCCGGTATGCCTGCATAATGCTGGCAGAAGGCGACAAACATCACATCCCAGCTCCCGTAAGGGTTGCCGTACCAATCACCGTAGCGTGTGTAGTGATGGGCCTGCGCCAAGGTCTCACCCAGCGCCTTGTCCACCGTAAAGTTTTTGGCGCTCTCGGTGTAGCCAAGCTGTCTCTGTGCGATTTCCGTCATGGCATCGCTCCAGAAGCTGCTCACGCCCTCGCTCTGCTCGTCCCAGTCTGCCGGGGTCTCAACATCTGCGGTTATGTCCGCCAGACATTCCAGCGTGTGGGTATGCTCCGGGAGGGTGCAGGTCAGCACCCTTTGGTAGCAGTCTGCGGTATGGGAGTGGGCTGCCGGCGCGGCCTCGCCGTCTTCCTCCGCTGAATCAGCAGGGGTTTCCGATGCCCCGTCTTCATAACCGCAGATCAAGACCTCGGTATAGCAGGCATCGCTGTGTACATGCTCCTCATATCCGCAGGAGTATTCATCGTCCGTCATCGCGATGCCTACTTGGTGCAGACGCCAGCTGACGGAAAGTATCGTCAGCAGTGCCAGTATCACCAGCACGGCAGCACGGCGGTGCTCCGCATGGCGCGCTGCCATTACCCGCCGAATCGCCTTGTCCAATTGATTTCTCATGTGGACTCCTCCATCAGCCTATCCACGAAATGCGGGGCAAAGGCCATACCCTAAGAAATACCTTGCCCACAATTTGACTCTTTTCAACGCAGCCGACAACCGTACTCCGGCTGTCGATCGAGGTCGCGCGGTGGTCACCCATCACAAAGAAGTGATTTTCTGGCACCTGATACGGGAAGCTGAGGTCACATTCTCCCAGAGCCGGCTCATCGACATACGGTTCTGCCAACACCTCGCCATTCACCGTCACAAGGCCGTTGCCGTCAATCGAAATCACATCCCCGGGGATACCGATGATTCGCTTGAGCAGCAGCTTGTTCTGCCAGTAGAAGCCGCACAGATCTCCCTTTTCCAGAGTATCTGTTTTCAGCAGAACCAGAATGTCCTGATCCTGCAAGGTTGGGTCCATGCTGTCACCCGACACCTGCAGCACCGGCAGCAGGTTCGTTGCCAGCAGCACCGCAATGGCTGCCACAACGACCAGCGCATAGGCGGTGCTTTTCAGCACACGCTTGTAACGCCTGCGGTAAAACAGGCGTTTGCGCTCCTGCGTGATCTCCTCCATAGAGGGAATCTCAACGCGTTTTCCGCTCAGTCCCTTCATTTCCAATATGCCCCTTCGTTATTCGCGGTGGGCGAAAACTCGGTGCCCTGCACAGGGTACTGCGCCTTGACCGATTCCAAATATTGATCTGCCGCAGCCTGTGCGGCTTCAAATACCCGGTTCAGCGACAAAGCGGCCTCGGCGATGGAACCAACCTGCTCCAGCCGCAGCGTGCGGTCTGCAAGCTGTCGGCGAAGCTTGGCATTCTGCCGTTCCAGTTCCTCCTCGTGCTGTTTGAGCGCGTAGATGATCTCTATCAATTCCATGCGGTTCATCCGCCGCAGTTCGCGTTCTGCCATGGTATATCTCCTTGAGATTTGTTCGGGTCAGTTCAGTGTCTTTAAGCATTGCAGATTGTTATATTGTAAGTGCCTTATCTTTTATTAAAGCATATTATAATTGGAGTTGTCAATCATTTCTCTTTGCTATGCAATAGATTCAGGATGCTTACAAAGATTCCCTCACTGTGAAGTAGCGCTGCTATCGGCTTTTACGAGTGGGACAGCGCCAAGCACAAATAATTTTTTCAAATGTCGGGACAGCCGCTTTACTTGACGGGCATCCGCACCGATACGCTCCGTTAACTGTCTTACGAACGCCCCGCGAACAAGCGAGGGCTTTTTGAACTCCAGGAGTTCCCTTTATTTCCGTTACAAACTATACGCTTCCATCATGAGTCGAATTCCAACTTTCAGACCTTCTTCAAAAGCAGTCTTCTCCCAAGCACAGCACACCGTCCCCTGCCGATCCATGATCTTCTCCCAGAGTGGAATCTTATCTCCGACGTAGTCATCTACCAACCTATCCATCCAACAGAAAAAGGCAGGACCTTCCGCATGGATATGCACCACATCGTATCTTCCAAATGCACTGTAAAGAGTTGCGAAAAAGGAAGCGCTTACCGCTGCCAGTCCTTTTTTATCTATGGTCGGCACATATTTCATACGGATTCCCTGATATTCATTGACTCTCTTTTCATCAAATTCTTTTCCGCTCACATGATGTCCGCTGCGATTGTAAACAGTCACCTGCTGTCCCAGTTTCGCCATGCGAACTGCCAGCTGTTCCACGACGATCTCAATACCGCCCTGTCGGCTGGGAATGGTTTTATGTCCAAGGATTGCCACCCGAAGCGGCCGTTCCTTCTTTTTTTCTGTTTTCATCCTGACGATCCTCTAAATCCTTATAATTACAACAAAGCCCGCACCACCCTATACTTTCCCGTACACGGTGCTGCGGCCTGACTGTTTCCTTATTTTCTCATACTACGTTCTTTTCCATTATGCACAATCTCCCCGCAGCAGCTACATGGAGCCATCCTTTTTCACAACGGCCAGCACGGTTTTGAGCAGGATCTTAATGTCCATCCCAAGGCTCCAGTTATTGATGTACTCCGTGTCCAGCCGTACAACTTCTTCGAAATCCAGAATGTTGCTGCGGCCATTGACCTGCCACATACCGGTGATACCCGGCCGGATGGCCAGGCGGGCACGGTGATGGTACTCGTACTTCTCGAACTCGTCCAGAGTGGGCGGACGGGTGCCCACCAGGGACATGTCGCCTTTGAGCACGTTGAAGAACTGGGGAAACTCGTCCAGGCTGGTGCGGCGGATGAAGTCGCCGATGCCGGTTTTCCGGGTGCCGTCCGGGAGAATTTCGTTGCCGATGACCCGGGGGTCAAAGTCCAGCTTGAACATTTTGCCGTCGCCCAGCTTGTTGTCCTTCATGAGCTCCGCTTTCCGGGCTTCGGCGTCCAGGTACATGCTGCGGAATTTGTAC
>OQWM01002866.1_pt1 | contig 11639 bp, 8 predicted proteins | sample 1691531 | NCBI WGS metagenome assembly OQWM01 (sample SAMN03418257, study PRJEB22391) | human gut metagenome | biome: human-gut; feature: organic feature; material: feces | host: Homo sapiens | place: Tanzania | collected 2013-01 | reverse complement strand
CGCGAAATCATGGCAAATCAGCTCTCCGAGGATGAATTCAGCAGCCACTGCGATTTTGAGATCGACAACAGCGGTGATTTTGAAGAAACAAAAAAACAGTTAGATCATAGGATGAAACGATATGAAACTTTGTAGTATTGCAAGTGGTTCGAGCGGAAACTGCATTTTCGCGGGAAGCGAGACCACAAGCCTTCTGATCGATGCGGGTATCAGCGGAAAGCGCGTGGAGGCGGGGCTGGCTGTTCTCGACCGCAGCGCGAAGGAGCTGGACGGCATTCTTGTGACACATGAGCATTCCGATCATATCCAGGGCCTTGGCGTGCTGGCGCGCCGGTATGGTATTCCGATTTACGCAACGGATGGAACAATTCAGGCGATGCAGCAGACGAAGAGCCTTGGAAAGTTCCCGGAAGGGATTTTCCACACGATTCACGCGGATGACACGTTTACGCTGGGCGATATCGCCGTACATCCGTTTACGATCTCCCACGATGCGGCAGAGCCGGTCGGTTACCGGATGGAATCCGGCGGGAAATCGATTGCGATCGCGACAGATCTTGGCGTGTACAGTGACTACACCGTGCAGAACCTGACCGGGCTGGATGCCGTTTTATTAGAGGCAAATCACGACGAGAACATGCTTGCGGTCGGACCGTATCCGTATCCGTTAAAACAGCGGATCGCCGGTGCGAAAGGCCATTTATCGAACCTGGCGGCAGGCCATCTCCTCTGCGAGATTCTGCACGATAATCTGCAGGAAGTGCTGCTCGGCCATCTGAGCAAGGAAAATAATTACGAGGCACTGGCCTTTGAAACCGTGGCCTGTGAGGTCACAACGGGCGACAATCCGTACCGCTCGGGTGATTTTCATCTCGCTGTCGCTAAAAGAAGCGAAGTATCACCGTTAATTGAGGTTTAAATATACATTTTTAGAGCTACATACCATGTTTTTCGCAAGGCCGCCATTACCGGTTTTTCCGGGGCTTTGACATAAAACCAGAAAAAGGAGAATGGAAACATGAAGAAGACAATTATCACTGTCGTAGGCAAGGACACCGTGGGCATTATCGCAAAGGTATGTAATTATCTGGCTGAGAATCAGGTAAACATCGAAGACATTTCTCAGACGATTGTGCAGGGATATTTCAACATGATGATGGTAACGGACGTCTCCAAGAGCGAGAAATCCAACGCAGAGCTTGCAAAAGATCTGGAGGAGCTTGGAAGCTCCATCGGTGTTGTTATCCGCTGCCAGCATGAAGATATTTTCAATATGATGCACCGTATCTAAAGCGAAGGAGAAAAACGACATGATAAATCTGTTTGAAGTAAAGGAAACGAACGAGATGATCGAAAAAGAGAATCTGGACGTTCGTACCATTACCCTTGGAATCAGTCTTATGGACTGTATCGACTCCAATCTTGACAAGCTGAACCGCAAAATCTACGACAAAATCACGACGACTGCCAGAAATCTGGTTTCCGTCGGTGAGGAGATCGAGGGCGAGTTCGGTATCCCGATTGTAAACAAGAGAATTTCCGTTACCCCGATTGCATTAATTGGTGCGGCAGCCTGCAAAACGCCGGAGGATTTCGTGACGATTGCGCAGACGCTGGACCGCGCGGCAAAAGAAGTCGGCGTCAATTTCCTCGGCGGCTATTCAGCCTTGGTAAGTAAGGGCATGACGACAGCAGATGAGCTTCTGATCCGTTCCATTCCGCAGGCACTGGCGGTGACGGATTTTGTCTGCAGTTCTATCAATCTTGGCTCCACCAAAACCGGTATCAACATGGACGCTGTCAAACTGATGGGTGAAATCATCAAGAAGACGGCAGAGGCAAGCAAAGAGAACAACTGCCTTGGCTGTGCAAAACTCGTTGTCTTCTGTAATGCACCGGACGACAACCCGTTCATGGCAGGCGCTTTCCACGGCGTAACCGAGGCGGATGCCATCATCAATGTCGGCGTTTCCGGCCCTGGCGTTGTCAAACATGCACTGGAAAAAGTACGCGGCGAGAACTTTGAGGTACTCTGCGAGACGATCAAGAAGACGGCATTTAAGGTAACGCGTGTCGGCCAGCTCGTTGCAAATGAAGCTTCACGCAGACTGGACGTGCCGTTCGGAATTGTCGATCTGTCTTTGGCTCCTACGCCCTGCCATAAAGGGATTGTCCTCCGGCGCGTTACAGAACACAACAAGCTTTGCCGGACCGATACAGTCCTTGTATGCCGTAACCTCGGCGGACTTCTTAACAATCTCACCCATGAGCTTTACGGCGTCCATATTTATTCCGGTTTTTGTTGAGCCGATGTTTACACTCGAGCATACGTGATCCGTAACGTCAAGAGCTTCGGGAATACTTCTGATGAGAGCCTCATCACCGGCAGCAAAACCCTTCTGAACAAGAGCCGAATATCCGCCGAGGAAGTTTACTCCTATCGTATTTACAGCTCGCTCAAGCGTCTTTGCATACAAAACCGGATCTCCGCCGCTTGCCGCAAGTATCATTGAAATCGGTGTAACCGCAACACGTTTGTTTATTATAGGTATCCCGTATTCACGTTCAATCTGCTCACCCGTGTATACGAGCTTTTCAGCCTTTCTTACTATCTTTTCATACACCTTGTCACAGGCCTTATTTATGTCAGAATCACAGCAATCAAGAAGCGAGATGCCCATGGTTATCGTACGGATATCCAGGTTCTCACTCTCAATCATTTTTATAGTTTCAAGAATATCTCCCGTATTTATGTTTGCCACAGTAAGGCTCCTTCCCGTCAAATGGTGTGCATTGCGTTAAAAATTTCCTCGTGCATCGCATGGATGACAAGACCCTTTGTCTTTCCGGCATCTGAAATTTTTTCGGCAAAATCCCCGAACGGAAGGGTGCAATTGTCAACGTTTACCGACATTATCATACAGAACATATCATCAAGAACCGTCTGAGATATATTGTCAATGTTCACGTTGTTCTCCGCGCAAAAATTTGACACCATTGCACAGATACCAACCGTATCCTTACCTACAACTGTTATTACTGCCCGCAGTAAAGCGAGACAAAGTTTTTGCAAAGGTCTATATTTGATATACAGAGGATGTATAGGAGCCCTCAGATTTTTGCTGAATGTTTGGTTTAAAGTGTATTTCCTATAAGATTTCCCCCAGTTCTGTATCCGCTCGACATTATGTTTGGTAACTTCGTCTTTCGTTAGGAGAAACCGCCCGATTCTATCTTTTTGCAGATAATCGATAGCGTAACATATCAGGTGTATAATATAATTGTCGCAAGTATGCTCTCTTAAGAGGTAAGCAATATTCCCCCTAAACGGCAGGTTGTTCTTGATGTGTCTGTTTACATCGATGTGCCCCTTCAGCTTGCAATCATTATAGCTAAAAGAATCATACATTTTTAAGATACCTGACGACAAGGCCTCATTCAAATATTTTGGGAAAAGAAACTTGAGTAAGTCGAACATGCTGTCCTTTCTGTCACTCTTTACCTCATAATTAAACAAGTTGACATTTTGAGTTTTTAGCAAGAGATAATGTAAGAAGTTGTACTGGCCTGCTGCATCGAAACGAGAATTGATTTTTATTTCTGCATCTCCTTTTCCGATGTATCCGATAAGATTGTAAGTTTGAACGGACCAACACGTTTCTTGGCTATGGCTCGTTAATACATGTTGGTCGCCGTCGCCCGCTTGAAATGAGTTAGGAAATACCAATACGTTGTCTTTCTCTATCAGTCTATTCAAGCTATGCTCAGACAGAGTAGTTATCAGCTCTTTCTCTTGCGGATTGATGCTCTCAATATTTTTGGTGTTATTATCTTCCAGTTCAATCATGATAGTCAATTTCTATTGTTTATCAGTTTTTGCTTCGAGAAATTTATTCTTTAATGAGGTAACCTTTTCTTTAAGATCCTTTTGTGAAAGTAATCCCTTCAGATACTCATTGATAATCGTTCCCAAATAGCTATTCCAAAAGGCTTCCAGCGAACTGTTTGCGTCGCCCGTATCTTTAAGATGTAGTAGGTAAGCACCTCCGATGGTATAGTCTTCTCCCAGTTCCTCTTCTTCTGTTATTGCTTGGTTCAGTCTTGTTAAGGCTGCCTTGGCTTCTTCCTTGAAACTAATGGTCAAAGTTTCCAAGATAGAATCCAACGTATCATCCCATTTGATGTATTCTGTAGGGAAGCGTCTTCTGAAAGCGAAGTCTAGGTTCTCGACGCTTCGGTCTATATCATTCATTGTAGCGATGATAAAAATATTCTCTGGTACAAAAAAGTTGCCATTCTTGCTATTCCCTATTGTTCTGTCAAACTCATTTTCTTCCTTGTGTAGGTTGGCAAACTGTGTTGTAACATTTCCTTTAGGTCCCCTATAACTTGGTTCTACAGAGAAGAACAGTTCACCGAATATCTTGGAGATTTCACCACGATTGATTTCATCTATCACAAAGACGTAATTATTCTCTTTGTCTTTCAAAGCATTTTGGCAGAAACGATAAAAAATACCCGGCTCCAGTTTGAATCCAATATCGTTGCTACCTTCTTTTTGATAAGGGCGCAGACCTTCTACAAAATCCGTATAGTCGTAAGATGGATGAAATTGAACGAACTGAAATTGCTTGCTGCCGATGAGCTCGTCTTTGTCACAACCGATTATGCTAGCTGCTATTAGTCTGGCAAGATAACTCTTTCCCGTTCCTGGCGCACCAGAGAGGATAAGGTTTTTGTTGTCGATGACTTCCTGCTTGTATGATTCAACTAATTTATTTTCCATATCTATTGTTCTTTTATATGAGTCAAAATATTCTTTAAAGTGCCAAGGTAAAATATCTATGCGATATTCATCTCCTTTATCTGTTATATTTTTCCGAAAATATTCTCTTATCTGCTTACTACTTTCATACCAATCAGGATTGTATGGGGGAATCTCTCCCTCTACCAACTGATGCAAGTATTTATATAAAGTACGCAAATCGTCGTCTTTGATTATAGTACAAAACATATGGGGTTGTACTGTTGCTATCAGTCGATGAGTTGCAATTTTGCGATGATTTGTAGTATGCGCTCTTATTATTCTATCTATTTGCTGGTATTCATCTTTTAAAAAGCAATTAGGATTATTTGCTAATTTTTGGAAATGTGGCTCTAATTCTGACCAATATTGTTTAAGTTCTGCAATATTATTATTCGAAATAGCCCCTTGACCTAAATTAGAAACAGGGCTATTTGATGAAAAGAATTGATTAAAAGTCTCACCATTTCTTTCTTCGGATGAAACACCTTTCTTGATGATGCTCACAATTTTGGGGACATAATCCTTATAATTTTTTAGCCACGATTCATTTATCTGAATTTGTCCCTTATATATGTCATGTAGCTTTCTTTTCATATTTCTATTGTTTATGTGGAGCTAGTATGTTTTTTGTTTCAATAAATTCATATTACCTCCATGTTTTAATGTTTCAACATTTATCTTCTATATCGATTATGTTGCTAACACAATGAAAGTTACTCTCAAAATGCCGCACCCTCGCTAATCTTATGCAAAGATACGCTTTTCTTCTGAAAGATGCAAGGAATTTAGGGAAAATGTTTGAGGGTGAGGAGATAAAATAAAAAGAAAAAGGTGTATCCCTTTGCCCATTGTGTTGGGCAATAAGGATACACCTTAATTATATAATTTTTACTTGGTGCTTGGAACAAATTTTTCAATACCAGCAGCGAAAGTACCTGCTTTAACATAATATACCATAGCGATATAGACCTTACCATTTGGCAATATTGCACTCGGCATATTAGCTAATTTATTAGTTATAGCATCTGCCATGAAAAGGGCTCCGTTGCTTCCTAGTGTAAATGGTGTTGTCTGTGCAGGAACTATAATGACCTTGCCTCCATCACCATATTTACTGGTAGTGTCATCTGTTACAGAGAATGTAACATGTTTGCCTGTGCCCCAGAAATCCTTAAAGCGATATGTTGTAGGATCATCATCCTTGTATTGAAGTGTTGTCGCTTTAGATTCACCAAAACTTTCTGCTGCGCCCTCGCTGAAATAATATGTTCCTGCGCTTATAGTAGTCCATGTATATCCTGTAAAGTCAGTTGAAACTAGTGATAAAGAACCATTACCTTTTGCAACAACAGTAATAGTATTATCACCTATCAAATTCTTTACGGTATAATCAGTATTGGCAGCACCAGTTGCACCTTCGACTTTCTGTCCTTTTTCAACAACATAATTTTTATAACCATCTTCACCCATTTCTTTTATATGGGCATTATAGTTTTCTGTTTTTTCTGCAAGAAGATAAACTTCTTGTGTTGCTGAATTTGTTGCAATTCGAAGCTGAGTATCAACATCTGGATCATTTGGAGCAGAAGCTACATATTGATATAAAGTTACACGAGCACTGCTATCATTTCCTTCATCTGTTCCCTCATCTGCAGAACATGCTGTAAACATTGCTACTGAGATAAGAGCAAAGAACAAACCATAAATATATTTTTTCATATTCTTCTTTCTTTATTTAATTATACAATGTTTACCAAACATACTCATCTGAGTTTTCTGTAGGAGCAACTGGTGTAGGGTTGTTAACCAAAGCATGGTTTACGTCAGCTTCAGAACCAACGATACAGAGTGTCATCCAATCTGGTACTTTAGTTGTGTTCCACTTGTCACCATCGAAATGGTTAGAGTTAGCATAGCTGCGGATGATACCCTTGTTAAGACGCTTGATGTCGAATGTTGCAAATCCCTCACCCCAGAGTTCAACACGACGCTGCCACCATACTTCGTTCTGGAATTTAGATGTTGAAGTATTACCATATGCTTCATTGTGCTTACCATACTCATATTGTGGGTCACGCTTCTTTGCAAATTCTGTAAGCATCTCAATACCTTTGCTTTCATTCTGCATACCAGCTGCTTCGATTTCGATGAGCTTCATTTCCTCAACACGCATCAATGGTACGTCTACTGCACCAGCAGTTGCTAATGGCTGATCGCATGCACCATTAGCTGGGCGGAACTTCACAGAAAGACCACCTACATTGCCACCATACGTAGTAGCTGCAGCACCAGCTTTTAAGATATAGCTTGGTTCATTGCTATATTTTGCCAAAGCTTCAAGTTTTTCAGCGTTAGTTGCTAAATTGTCGATATTGAAGTCAACAAAGCAATTCTTGCGGAAGTCGGTTGCTGGAATCGTTTCATAAAGATGACGGTCCACAACGAGAGGAAAACCATAGTTTGCAGCATAACCACAATCTCCCTTACTACCACCGATTTCGATAATCATCTGTGAAGCCCAAGATGTATCGCCATCATTGTCACGCAAGTTTGGATCATCTGACTTGAAGTGAGTAGCAAACATCCATGCGCTGTTGGCTGTATTGAAGCCAGTGGTCTTGCTTGTATATTCTTCACCTGTCATCTCGGTATAGCCTTGCTGAGCCAATTTGGCATATTTCTCAGCGTTAGCCCAATCTTCCATTGTGAGATATGCACGAGCCTTCAAACCATATACAACAGAGAGATCTGGAGTATATTTGTTCTCACGCTTATAACCTGCAAGGTATTCTTCTGCCTTATCCAAGTCTGAAAGAATAAACTCAAACATCTTCTCATTGGTCAGACGAGGGTTGTTATACATATCTTCAGTACCCTTTTCTGTTATCAATGGAACAGTTAGTGCTTCTTTATTCTTGCCATAAGTTTCAGGTGCATACATACGAGCCAAGTCCATGTAGAACATAGCACGCATTGCATATGCGATACCTTCACCGGCCTTAAATTTCTCATCAGGGGTTTCACCACCAAGTGAAAGAACAGTATTACAGTTCTTAATCCAACCATAGTAATATGTCCATGGCAACTGGCATACCCCATAGCGTGGTCCTAAACCGATACCACATGCATACCAACTCTGGTACCAGCTACCATCATTTGCCAAGGCAATATCTTGTCCCATGACATCACGCTGCAAGAAGAATGATGTGTAACCAAAATCCCATGGTCTCATGTCTTTGTCACTATAAGTAAATTGACCACTCAAAGAAGAGGTGATGTTATTGACAAAGTTATCGAAAGCTCCTGGAGCTTGTGCTGCTTGGTCTGTTGTGACATAGTTGCCATAACCTTCTGGCTCATATTCTTCCATACAGCCAGTAAGAGAAGAAAGTGTAAATGTGGCAATAGCCAAAGAAACTATATATTTTTTCATATTGAAGTTCTTTTTATTATTAAATAACAACTTAGAATGTTACTTGGATACCTCCAGAGATGTTTCGTGTTGGAGAGTAAACGCTAGTATAACCACTTCCTTCGTATGAGTAACGTGGGTCAAGACCCTTACGTGCTGACCAGAAACAGAGATTCTCACCTGCGCAATAAACACGAATCTTGGAAACCATTGGGATAAGACCCTTTGGTAATGTATAACCTACGGTGAATGACTGGAAGTTGAAGTAGCCGGCATTCGTCAAGAAACGATCTGATTTAGCTGTGCTATATAGGTCGCCATACTGCCAACGAGGAATGTTGCTAGATGTGTTGTTAGGATTCCAAGACTTAATGTAATCCTTATGTATAGCGTGACCTGCATCATTTCCACTCTGGGCTGGTGCCATCAATGTTGCATACTGGATATCATATACCTTACCGCCAATCTGATAATCGAATGTGGCAGCGAGGTCGAATCCCTTATAACGGAAACTTGTAGACAAACCACCGAACACCTTAGGGAGCAAAGATCCCTGCTCATAGTAAGATGCCTTGTTGATGTTAGTTGTAGTATAGTCCTTAGACTTACCTGGCTGTGCACCTGTTGTAGTTGCATTGCCGTCAATCTTTTCATCTACCCAGTAGAGAGCTTCACCCTTCTCGTTTACACCAGCGTATGAAGGAAGGTATGCGTTATACATAGGACCACCCTCACGATACCAATACTGGTATGTTTTACCAGTGTTTGACTCACTAAAACCACCATATTGTTCTGTCTTCATTGTTGGCAACTTCAATACCTTTGTTGCGTTATGTGACATATTTGCAGTGATTGACCAGTCGATGTCCTTGGTACGTACCAATACTCCTGTGAGTACCAATTCGATACCTGTATTACGCATATCGCCAATATTGGTGAAGTAGCCACGGGAACCCTGTGACTCTGGAATTGACAACCAGAAGAGCAAGTCTGTGGTCTTCTTTGAATAGAAGTCAAAACTACCCATCAAACGATGCTTGAGGAAACTGAACTCAACACCAAGGTTCAAATTGGTAGTTGTCTCCCAAGTAATGTCTTTGTTACCCATACGATAGAAGGTTGGTGACATTAAAGTATTGGAAGCCTTAGACACTGTATAGAGGTCTGTATATGCCCAGTCTCTAATGTTATCATTACCTTGCTGACCGATAGATGCCTTAACCTTCAACTCATCAACGAAAGGAGCATTAAACCACTTCTCTTTGTTAATAAGCCAAGCACCACCGATAGACCAGAAGTTACCCCAACGATTCTCCTTAGCGAAACGAGAAGATGCATCACGACGATAAGAAGCAGAAGCGAAATACTTGTCATCATAGTTGTATTGTGCACGGCCAAAGAAACCTTCAACATTATAATTCAATTTATATGAACCATTGTCCTTCTTGTTGGCGAAAGCATTCAACTCTGTAATTGAAGGTGAAAAACCACCCTCACCCTGCGCATTCAGGTATTTGCGAGTCAATTTATAATACTCATGACCGAGGAGAACATCAACATTGTGCTTGCCGAAGTTCTTCATGAAAGTCAAAGTTTGAGTATTATTGGTGCGAAGATCTGCTAAGTTGTACTTAGTTAACTGACCGTTAACACCTGCCTTAGGTCCCTCGTATGCATTCTCGTAATCTGAGAAGTCTTCCATGCCATAAATAACAGTACTTGTGGCATTAAATTTCAACCAATCTGTAATTTTAATATCAGCGAAAACGGAACCATTCATCTGGTTGATACCTTTTTCTACCTTGTTGTAACGATTGCTACCCAATGGGTTACCAGTAGAAAGAAAAGGACGAGTTACACCATAATTCTTAGGCAAACCATAATCATACATGTCGTGACCATATGAATCTTTCTTGATAGCTACATTTCCGTTAGCATCAATTGTACGCACATAGATAGGGTAGATTGGTGCAATTGAAGAAACGAAATACATCAAGTTGGTTGAGTTGGTCTCATCACTCAGATTAGGGTTTGACTGGGTTGTAGAATGAACGTACTGAGCGTTGACACCTACCTTCAGCCATTTCTTAGCTTGATAATCTGCCTTCAAACGAGCGCTGATACGCTCATAGCTACTATTGGCAATAACACCGTCATCGCTCAAATAGCCTAAACTTGTATAATAAGATGAACGGTCTGTAGCACCTTTGATGCTAATATTATAGTCCTGACGGAGAGCATTCTTATAGGCAGCTTTGTTCCAATCGTCAGCAGTCATATAATACTTTTCGCCATTCAGTTCGTATGTACGTCCAAGTGTTGCATTTGGATTCAACTTACCATTAGTACCGATAAGCTGTTCGTTCTCAGGTACAGTATAGGCGTTATAAGCCAACTGTGAAAGCATAGAAGAATTTGCCTTCAAGTTTGCATTGGCAGCGCTCATACCCTGACCATAGTAATAGTTGTTGTACAATTGAGCATAATATGCCTCATAATACTGACCTGGATCTTTGATTACGTCATACTCTGGAACGGCACGAGAGTTAGAACCCCATTTCATGTCAATAGAAACCTCAGCTTCCTTGTTTTTACCATTCTTTGTTGTAATCAGGATAACACCAGCAGCACCACGAGCACCATAAAGTGCAGCAGATGCAGCATCTTTCAATACGGTTACAGATTCAATATCATCTGTTGGGATAGAAGAAAGGTTTCCTGGATAAGGAGCACCATCAACAATTACCAATGGGTCGGTAGCAGCATACATAGAAGCAATACCACGAATATTGACACCATTGTTGTCTGAACCAGGCTGGCCAGATGCACCACGCAACTGAAGACCAGGTACAGAACCTACCAAAGCGTCTGTTACGTTGGTAGAAATCTTCTTTGAAAGTTCTTCAGAACCTACTACGGCTGCAGAACCGGTAAATGCACTCTTCTTAGCAGTACCGAAGGCAACAACCATGACTTCATCCAAAGCGTGATTGTCTGGGTCAAGAACAATTTTCATGTTCTTGGCAGCCTTTACAGTCTTACCAATCATACCGATGTAAGAAATCTCCAGCTTGGCATTTGCTGGAGCAGCCAGTGAGAAGTTACCATCGATGTCGGTAACAGTACCGGTTTGTGTACCAGCTACTTTGATAGAGGCACCAATAACTGGGCTTCCATCCTCAGAAGAGGTAATAGTACCGGAAACTTGAGTTTGCGCCAACGCCATTCCTAAACTAAGGAAGAGGCAGGCAATAAACGTCATGAGTCTTTTTTCCATAAATCTCTCTCGTTTAATTAATTAATAAATATATAATGTTTTATATTTCTTTTTCTCACTACATATCCTCCCACCTTTTATTGAGCGTGGGGGCTCATTTCTCGTCTCCAACTCTTGCCCCGAACTGGTGGGGTGGGTATGTT
>OQWM01002864.1_pt1 | contig 11644 bp, 19 predicted proteins | sample 1691531 | NCBI WGS metagenome assembly OQWM01 (sample SAMN03418257, study PRJEB22391) | human gut metagenome | biome: human-gut; feature: organic feature; material: feces | host: Homo sapiens | place: Tanzania | collected 2013-01 | reverse complement strand
GGATCCAGTTTTAGCAGCTTGTCAATTTCTTGAAGTTCCGTCTGTGTTGTCTTTATTTTTGCATTCAGTCCATCAATAGACTGCTGCATCTGAGTAGGCGCATTTTTCGCCTCTGCCTCCAGGGATTTCAGACTTTCCTCTGTTGCTATGATCTCTCGTTTGAGAGCGTCATACTGCTCCTGGGAAATCTTCCCCTCCGCGAACTGCTGTTGTGCCTGCTGTTCTGCAGTCTTTAAGGCTTCCAGCTTCTCTTTTGTGCTGCTGATCTCGTCCGCAAGGGCTTTCTGCTTCTGCTGCAGTAACTCTGTGTTCGTCGGGTCCAGCTTTAAAAGATTGTTTATGTCCTTTAGCTGCGCCTGTGTTGTCTTGATCTCTGTATTTACATTTTTAAGTGATTTCTGTAGTCCTGTGGTATCGCCGCCGATCTCAATAGTGAGTCCCCTTATGTCGCGGCCTTTGGACAAGCATTATCACCTCCGCCCTTAGAATCTGTCCATATCCTCCTGCGTTGCCATCTTTGGCCACTTATAGTCGTCGTTGATTTTTTCCGTAAAAATATCCAGGACCAGACCTACTGTGAGCAAGTCTAAATCCTGGATGCTGATTCCGGTCTGTGCGCATCTCAAGAGGAATAGCGCTGTTGTCATTTCCCGGCTACTTGGTCGAAGTTTTTTTTTGCTTCTGCCTGTGTCTGTGTATTAAGATTCCAGAGTTTTACAATCTCCGGGAGAATTTCGTAAATAGAGAATGTCTCAAACTGATCTAACCAATCATAAACGTCTTCCGGAAACTCCTGTCCTTTTTTCCGTGCTGCATGTTTTGCCATTACAAAAGCGACGTTTTCAAACATCTCCAGGTCTTCGATAGGGATGTCCGACTCGGACACCTCGTTTTCTTTCTGGTTGTCCTGGGATTTCTTCACGGACTTTTCAATTTTTGCCATGTCCTGAAAAATATCTCTATGAAACTGGATGCGGTAAATTCTCGGAATTGCTGCAGATGCTGCAAAAAGTACATCTTTTCCGTCAATGTTGATTGTTTTAATCATCTTTATTCTCCCCCTGTTACTTTCTTACCGGATGCCTGAGTTTCCGCAGCGCTCTGAGTTGCTGCCGTGATAGTTTCCGGATAGTATACAGTCTTATACCATCCGTCGTATACTGTTTTGTCTGTGTCAACGGTTGTCTGAGCTTTTACGCGGCCATTTGCCAGCGGACTGTTGCTGATCGTAATTGTCTCTGTTCCCGGTTCGACATTCTCTTCTTTTGTCTCTGATTCGATTGACGGTCTTGTTGCGGTGCAGTTATAGAGCACTCTTCTGGTCGCTTTCTGGTCTCCGTCAAATTCGAACAGGAATGCAAATTTCTGTGTATCTCCAGAGTCGGAAACCTCATGCAGCACGTCTTTTTCGTCCCTCTGTTCTTTCAGAATGTCCTCTCTAAATTCATCCGGAATCAGGGCAAATTCTGCATCGCCCTCGTATCCGTTGTTTGCTGCTGATACATAATACAGGATTCCATCGGCGTAAAACTTGCTGATATCTCCGTTTGCATCAAATGATACAGATACGGCGCCCTTAACTGGTACCGGAGTCTCAAATGTGATTGTTCCGTCTTCTGCTTCGTTCTGCTTTGCATAATGTGCATTTTTAATGTTGAATTTAACTTTGTTGTCTCTGTTCTTAGACATTTTATACCTCCATTTCGTACAGGACTTCATACATTTTTTCAGACTCAAGATATGATTCTGTTTTTTGATATGCAATACCGTACTTTTCAAGAATATCCTCAACTTTTTTCTCATTATCCCAGTCTTTAATGTCTGAGTATAATTCAATGTTCAGGACGTCGATTTTTACATATGTGATTCCGTCTGCGACAAAATTGTCGCTCTCTGGAATCCTCCACACGAGAAAAGGCGGTTCTATCCAGTTATGAGTTGTAAAATGATCGTACTCATAAGGCATTCCCACCTCGCTTAACATGTTTTTGATCTGTTCAGCTGACATCATAACTTTGATGTGATCTCCTTTTCCAGTTCTGCAATTGCTGCCTGTTCCGCAGGCTCTACATGTTTAATTGCGGCCACTCTTCCTCCGCCCCGTTTCTGGTGCCCTTTCTCCAGCAGATGCACCAGGGAGTATTTTGTATCGTGGATCGCCACGATCAGGCTTGTAGCGTTCTCTTTTACTACGGTCTTCTTCCATCCTTTTTTGTATTTTCCGGTTGCTACCGGAGAATTTTGTTTCAGCTTTGCAACTGTCCTTTTTGCTACATTGTTCACACATTCTTTTGTTGTCGCAGCGCAATGTTTTCCGTAGTCTTCAACGAGGCTATTGATCTCTGCTGCCAGATCATCAATTCTGATGCTATTACTCACGATCCGGTCTCCTGTCTGTGTAAAGCTGCACAATTTTTTCCAGTGACAAATATACTGCAGGCGGTGTGGCGTCAAATTTCTCCTGGATCTGTACGATTTTGTACTGAGCCGGATTGTGTTCGTTTATTTCATCTCTTTCGAAATCAAAAGGATCCCAGAGCCATCCGCTTTGAGAATCAATAACAACCACGTCCAGGACTTCTATGCTTTCCCGGTTCAAAACTTCCGCTGGAATGCTCAAGAGCTTTGACAGCTTGTTTCCTGCTGTCTGCGCGTCAAAATAACGCCGTTCTCCGATCGTACGGTTTCCGAAACGTATGCCTTTCAGTTTTGTGTATGTGATTGCTCTTTCTTCTACATTGCAGATACTCAGCACTCCGTCTGTAAAGGTTTCAAACTGTTTATTTTTGATCCTCGGCATATTCATCCACCTTTTTCGCTATCTGCAGGCTTATGATCTCACTTTTATAATTTATCCAAAACTGCTGTCGTTCTCCAGAGCGTTCATACATTACCAGCTGAAAAAGGAGTGCTTTTTCCTGGGTATCCCCCAGGAAATCACACTCTCCTAACACTCCGGATAATGATGCCATGCCGCGCTTTATCATCCCTATGAGTTTTTCGTCTCCTTTTGGATCGTCCCAGGTGATGTCCAGGTAATTTCTGACCTCTTTGAGAAGTGTTGAAAGCTCATTTTCTGACATAGCATTTCACCTCATCATTCTTTTGTGACGGTTACAGTGTAGGTCTTTGTCTGCTCTCCATCTGTTACTTTAACGGTTACTGTATTTGATCCACTGTTCCAGGTTGCTTTTCCGCCGTTTGTCACCTGTGTTGCTCCTACTTTGATCTCAATGTCTGCGGTTGCTGATTCCGGGAATGCAGTGATTGTATTTGTTGCAGCGGTTGTTGTAACAGTGTAGCTTTCTGTACTTGCGTCAAACTTCGGAGTCAGTGTCAGACCGCCGATTTTTAAGTCTGCTAAAAGCGCATTGTCTACGTGTTCTTCTACTTTGCTTACTACCTCGAAGCGAACCGGCTGCAGGTTTTCGATGTTAAGAACGACAAAAGCATTATTATCCAAGGCGAATCCGTGAGCGTATGCTTTGATAAGATAGACTCTTTCGTCTTCCAGGAACCTGTACTCGTCAGAATATTCGATTTTTCCATTTTTAGCCATGCCGACTCCAAGGAAATATTTATCTCCCATGCCGTATGTGACTGTTCCCTCTTTGACTGCAGCGGACTGGATGATTTCTACCGGGATAGGCATAGTTGAAACATATGTGCCGTCCGGAGTCATTGCGCGAGTCGCCGGGAGCACTCTTTTCCAGTAATCCACCGGGTTAACAAGCATAATCAGATTGCTGACTACTCTTGCCTGGCCCTTGCTGTTTCGTGCCATGATTGATGTAATGTTTCCAAGCTGGATCATGTTCATTGCGGTGATCTTAATCGGTTCTTTCTCCGGGTATTCCCCAGATACAACTGTCACTCCGTCTCCTACCTGGCGAGTCATTCCAATCGGCTGATCTTTTCCGGTTCCATTTACAATTCCATATTCCAGTCCGTTTGCAAGGGCTTCTGTAAGTACTTCGCGCACGTATTTATCTAACCATGCCGGTCCTAAGTCCAGCATAGCTTTGGAAATCGGTAAAAATGCACTGAGTTTGTCCTGAGTTACATCCACTTCCTTGAATCCGGATGTCAGCTCCTCAATGATCTTACTTGTAAGTTTGCCCCATGCCGCTTTCTGTTCCCCGTTTGTGTTCATCATCATTCTTGTGAGTCCAGAAACAGTTGTTGCATTCACTTTAGCCAGCAACGGGTGGTTTGTTGTAAGTTCATCGAAAACGGAATTGATGATTGTTTCCGGGAAAACAGTCTCGATGTTATTGAGTGCCTGTTTCGGATCCTGGGATTTCATTGCATCAATAATTTTTTCGTAGTATTCTCTTTCTGCGCTTGTAAGCTGCCGAACGCCTCTCTGTGCAAGCACGTTTACATCGTTCTGGTTCATCATCTCTTTTGCTTCTTCCAGCACGTTCTGCTCAATATCCTGGCAGAGTTCCAGGAACACCTCTGTAAACGCTTCTGCGTCATTTGCTGCAACTGCAGCATTCATTTTGTTAAGGATTTCCCCTCTTTTCAGTGCGATAAAATCTCTGTTTTTCATTTTATTCTCCTTTTTTGAATCCCTGCAAGAATCCCTGCAGTGTGTGTGGTGGCTCTTTTGGATCTGCTGGCGGTTTCTGGCTGCTCTGCATAAGTTTCAACTGTTCTCTGAATGACTTTGTGTCATTCATATGCTGCACAACTTCCTGGAGACGTTTCTGCATCTCCTCTCTGGTTGTATCGTCCTCCGGAGCATGTCCGTAATCTTCTACCTTGTCGATCAGGCCGTACTGCAGACAATCCTCCGGTGTCAGGAATGTTTCTGCGGTCATCATGTCCGCGAGCTGCTGTTCATCCAGATTCGAGCGTTCTAGGAAGATCTTGCGATTGCTTGCTGTAAGCACGTCCAGATCGTCCGCTGTCTTTCTCAGTTCCCTGGCGTTTCCGGATGCTGTAACCCATGGCTCATGAATCAGAGCTGTTGTTCCTACTCCCATGATTCTTTCATCACACGCCTGCAATATAACGAACGCGACGGAATATGCAACGCCGTCCACGATTCCTTTTACATGGCTTCCGGACTGCTTTAAAAGGTTGTAAATTGTAACACCCTCTTTTACAGATCCGCCATTGCTGTTGATATGCAACTCAATCGTGTGCTCTGCCGGGATTGCGGCCAGCTGATCGCGGAAATACTTCGCAGATGTCTCGCTTTCTGCATATGACCAGGTTTTCCAGTCAAATTCGCCATAGGCAGACACATCATCATAGATGTAAAGCAGATGCGTCGCCGGATCTGCCGCCTGCTTAAAGCAGAAATTAGTTTTATTCTGTGTTTCCATCTTTGGCACTTTCTCCACCTCCCTCTATATCCTGTAAAACATTTTGAACGGTTCCATAGTTCTTTGTGATAAAATGCTGATCCGCCCAGTCCTCGTTGATCTGCGGCTGTCCCAGCGCACGCAAGATCATGTTGATCGTATGTGTTCCGGACTGCACCAGCTTGTCGATCTGAGTTGCATTGCTAAACAGGTCTACATGCTTAACATGCGACGTATCAACCATACATCTGCTGCCTTTCAGGACTGCTTTTCCGTAGCGCTTGCGATTGATCTCTGTTGCCAGGGACTCTGCAAGCGGATCCAGTGTAACGGTCAGCAATTCGTCTATTGCCTTGCTGTTGTCCTGTACATTGCCTTTCAGAATTGACGGCGGGATTCCGAACGCACGCGCCGTAAAATCAAATATATCATCATACAGTGCTTTGATATCTCGCGTCGTTGTCTCGTTGTAATTCTTTGCGTTTTTCGCCTCAGTGAATGTATAACCGTCAAATAACGGCAGCACTGCGTTTTCACTTTCGAAAAACGTCTTGAAATACTCATTCATCAATTTTTCAAGGTCTTTGCTGAAATTCTTTGAGTTCTGCGCTACTGTCGATATGTCCAGAATCCCTTTTGATCCATGAGATTTCAGGAAATTCTTGGAACCATACTGGATCAGTTTCGAGTAAGATCCATATAGTCCCTGCAGCACTGTATTTACATTTTTCCAGTTCGGCTTTAAGTACATAACGTCCGCCGATCTGAATGTCCGTAAAAACGTATAATCATCAACAGTAACCTGGCTGTATGTATTCCCATACAATGCATTTCTGTTCGTGCAGAAAGAGTCCGCCACATAGATCTGTCCGTCTATACCCTCAACGATCAGGGCCTCATTGTTGCGGAACATCTTTTCAACCAGCTTGTCAAAAAACTGCTGCTTATTTTGATTTCGGTTCGGTTCAATGTTCCAGACGTAGTATTCGTCCCGGAATATCTCCTCACTATTTAGGAATGTACGAATCTCACATTTCGCAAGCAGTTTCGCAATGATCTGAATTGCTCTTTGAAAAGCAAGTTCTCTCAGATATATCTCTGCTACTATGTTTTCAATCGGATTGTCTGTAATTTCGAAACGTTCAACATTTTCAATTGACTGTTCGGGTTCTTTTTCTTCCTGATCTGGTTTTCCCCGGATCAGGTTTCGGAATGAAAACCCCATTTCTGCCTCACCTCCTTTCAATAAATCATTACGCCGATGTCTGGCAGCTCTGCAGCTGCTGCATACGGGATCATGTCCTCTATGGTCATAGATGCGACAAGTGCCATGAACGGGTCTGTCTTTCTGCTTTTCGCTTCAATTTTCCCGTACACATAATTTCCTATGTCTGCATCATCCTTTTTCCCTGGCTTTCTTCCGTACTGGACCATCTTCGTGTTATTCGTTCCCCATCTAAGGACCGGATTGTCGCCCCAGATGAAATAATCATTCGCGAAGCAGCTATCTATTACTGTCGCGACTCTCATGACATCCGACGGCCTTACAAGTTTCAGGTTTTTGTATACTTTTGCGTCGAATCCGATCTCTCTGAGCGCTCCTGCCAGCAATGCGTAACGGAAATCGTCTATTGCGACGCCCTTGATGCAATACTGCGTCATTGCAAGCTGGATATAATCAACGATTACCTCCGGATGTATTTCTACGTCGTCAATAATCGTCAATAGTCCTCTTCTTTCCCACTCTGCAAGCGGCGCTTTTATCCTCGGAATATCCTTTGACTGTTTGCATAACCAGGAATGATTGATGTCATACCGGTTATTTTCGTCTCTGAAATGCAAATTCACGGAAACAAAGTCCGTGATCTTTGAAAAGTCAATTCCGCATGTGCAGATCCGTCCGTCCAGATCCGGGATTTCTCTGTTTGTGAGCTTAATTTTTTCATACGAACAGACTTTTATCTCGACTGATCCTGACGGAATGTTCATTCGCTTCGTCATGAACGCGGAGAGGCGTTCCGGATGTACAAGCCAATCCCGGTATTCTTTCCGGATCTCGCCCATAAGCGTCGGAAGATACGGCAGGGATGGGTTTGCTTTCTCCCAGTTCTTTTCGTCGTGTACTTCTTCTTTGCTGTCCAGGCGGCAGATAAACGGCAGCAGGCCGTTATCCGGCATATCTCCGAAAAGGATCTCCTCCGCTGTTTCAAGAATATCGTCCAGAGGTCCCTCTCTTACGTCTCCCTGGGTTGTGTAATAGGACCGGCGCGGATGTGGTTTCTTTCCTAAACCTGTCGTAAATACCTCGATATTCTTGTAATCCTGGTACTGGTGTATCTCGTTAAATACCACCAAGCCCGAACGCATACCGTCTTTTCCGGACGGGTTGTTCGTTCTTCCCAGAATCGTTGAATTTGTTTTTATACCAACAACCTTTTCAGAACTCCATTTGTAAAACTTTTTCAGTTTTTTTGTATGTTCTGGCATTTCCAGGGCCTCAACCACATCTTTCAGCGGTCTCAGTGCCTGGTCCTCGTTGTTTGCGCATATATCAACGTCATATGCGCGGATTCCGTTGTACGGACTTACCAAACAGGCAGCTTCCCAGGCGATCGTACCGTCTTTTCCGGCTCCTCGCCCTAACATACAGAACAGATCCGGCCAGCGCGGTGTTTTTGACACTCTCCAGTATGTACAATCATGTAGTCCTACTACAAAGATCTGCCAGGGAAACAGCGTTTCGAACGGGAAATACTTAGCGATCCCGATGTATTTCGTCAGCTGCTCGCTGTCTACATATATGTCTTCGGTTTCAAAACATTTTCGGACATGTGATACCAGCGCTTTAACATCCCTGGAAGACCTGATCTTCTCAGACTCGACGGCTTCCATGAACGCCTCAATACGTGGATCACAATTCCTCATCATCATCCCCCTTGATCGTTTCTTTTGTTGTCAGTTCCAGCTTGTCCAGAATCATAAGCATCTGCTTGTTAACAGCTACAAGGTCCTTGACGGATTGATTCTGTTTCACGATCTTCGCCTTGCCGCTTGCGGACATAGTTTCGTATGTCACGCCACGCTTTTTGATATCGGCTTTCAGCTTCTTTTTGACATCATAGAGGGTCATATAGTCGTCTAAAAGGTCATTAAATACAGATATATCCGCCTGTTTTTTTCGCAATTGCTCTTTTAAGCTTTCTAATATATCCGCTTTTTTTTCGGCCATTTTTTCACCCCTATTTTTTTATTTTTCATCATGCGCGACTTTTCCCGGATTTGTCGAGGCCACCCACCGGTCTCCGGCCGGCCGCCAAAAATTGCAAATTTTCGGACGGGGGGAGTCAGTCCCAGCGCTCCTCTGTCAGCGGTTCCTGGTGCTTTGTCTTTCTGTATCCATGTACCGCCTCATGGCAGTCGTGACATAGGCTTATCAGATTTCTCTTACGGACTCCGTGCCATTCGTACCAGATGTCCAGAGCCATCTCCGGATGCCGCTTGACATAGTTCACATGATGCACTGTCGTAGCCGCAGTATACTTGTGCTGCTCTCTGCACCTCTGACATTCATTATGATCCATGTCCAACACCTGCTGCCGGACTTGCTTCCATCTGCTCCACACATAGAACCTGTGTATATCATTCGCCACGCACCACCTCACGAACTCTATCTCCTGCTGTGTCATTGTGTCCTCCTAACCAAAAAGAGAGCCTGCTGTTTGCAAGCTCTCCTCGAGGGGAATTATCGTGCGGTTTATCTTTATACCACGCTATCAATATATCACTTATATTGTCCTGCGAGTACCGCAGTTACAGATAGTCCTTTATCAGGTTCTTGTTATCATTTCTCAGCTGCAGCTGATACCTCTGTATTGTTCTCTGGAAGTTCTCCATGTGTTTTCTGTATGTCTCCACCTCTGCAATGTTCTCTCTCCCGTACATTCGTCTGTATCTGGCCTGCATGTTCTTAGCTCTCAGCAGCATTGCTTTTGTCTTGCCGTCTTTCAGCAAAACGATATATTTCTTTTTGCATTCCTCACACTGAATGTACTGGGCGTCCAGTTCCGTTCCTGGTATACGTTCCTCTTTCACTTTAGGGTTTACCTGTGCTTTGCAGTTGTTGCACTCTATCATTTAATCCTCCTTGCTATGATACTGTAAAACCTCCGGCGAATCTCGTAGAAGCATGATCTCTCGCATGGAATGCCTCTGGCTTTCATCACCTGAAATGTACAGTACTCTGTTGTCACATAATACAACAGGTATGGATACAGTTCTTTTTCTTTTCCTACAGCTTCCATGGCTGCCTCTTCAATCTTCTTTATCTTGCGTGTGATCTCTGCTGCTTCCATGGCCGCGTCTGCGGTTGAGTCAGAACAGTTATGTGATCCCGGCTGTCCAGTCAGATTCTGTCCGGCTCTTGTGTCTCTCTTTATTGTCAGTTCTTCTTTCCACTCGTTATACTGCAGGCAATAATTGTATGCAGTCTGGAAAGCTCTTCTTGATATGTTGTATTTCTTTCTGTTCAGCGGTCTCACGTTTGGCATGTCTGCCCTCCTTAAAACTAATTATTTCTCTTGATCTGGCCAGTACTCTTGTGTGTCCATAAATTTTATTTCTCCCGGATATACCTGTTCTACTTTTCCGTTTTTATATTCCACAATTGCAAGTGTAATATTTGTTTGTCCTCCTGGATGTCCACCCGCCAGCGGCGACGGTTCAACAACTGTTGCAAGTTCTGTCCATCGGTGAAATATAGCTTTTCTTCCTCTCACTCGACACAAACGGTGTTTTCGCAATTTCTCATAATGCTCTTTTGTGGTAATCACATAGCCATTGTCTGTCGTAATCTCTGTATTACTGCATAGGAATGGTTTCTGTGCCACATTGTCAATTAATTTCTTAACGTCGTTAATGTCCATCATGTTTGTGATCCTCCATGATAAAATTTTTCCCGAATATCTTCATAAACTCTTCCCTGCTGCCGAACCGGTCCTCAAAAGCTCTCTGTCCCTCTTCATGCAGCATGTCCATGACTTTTTGATTTGAGTGTACTGCCTCCGTCCCTGTTCCTGCCAGATGATGCACATTACAGAGATATACTTTCAATCCGTAATGTCCTGAATGTGTCCGATTCGGACACCCTCCGAAAATGTGATGCTCCTGGAGAACTGGATGTCGTCTGTAATCATTATGCAGCTTCATACAGAGATAGCAAGTGCCGCTTTCTCTGCTGTGCAGGATGCTCGGTCTCTCTGGTTCTTTCTTCTTAGTCCGTTTTTTCTTTTTCTGCTTCGGAAATGACTGCATTTCTGTGTTCCTCCAGCTTTTTCTTATAATTCGTATGATAGTCTTTGAACCAGCGTGTCTGTCTACGCTGATTTACGATTATCCTTGCTTCTTTGTTGTCCATTTCTCCTCCTTTTTTGTCAAAACGGCATTTCTTCCTCTATTCCCTCCGGAATATTCATAAAACCGTCTGGATCTGTTTCAGGAGCTGGCTGTGGGTGACTGTTGCCGGATCCGGCGTTCTTTCCCTCTGCAAATTCCTGTTCATCAACCACAACCTCTGTTGTATAGACCTTATGTCCATCTCGGTTTGTGTAACTGCCGGTCTGGATGCGTCCAGAAACAGTAATTTTAGTTCCCTGTCGCAGATATTTCTCTGTAAACTCCGCAGCACGTCCAAAAGTCACGCAATTGATAAAATCCGCGGTTGCCTCGCCCTCACGATGGAATCTCCGGTCTACTGCAAGTGTATATCTGGCAATTGCCAGGTTGTCTCCGGAAGCGTAGCGCACTTCCGGATCTCTGGTTAAACGTCCCATTAAAATTACTTTATTCATCACTTTCTCCTCTTGAATCTACTTCCTTGAGGTCTTGCCCCCCCCGTTTCGTTTTTGTTACATACGCTGTGCGGCGTGAGTTCATTTCCATGTCGATCAGGCTTCCGCACTGTAAGCACTCCTGCGTCAGTTCTGCAGTGTTTCTGTTTGTCATATACTTCCATGAGCTTCCGCAGGCTTTACACTTTGCATACATAGGTTTTAAACCTCTGAGCAGTGTTATGTGTCCACACTTCTTACATTCGTGCTGTGTCTCTGGCTCTTTCGCGTTATATGAGATTGTCTCTCCGCATTCTTCGCAGCGAATATGTAAAAATCCTTTGTATTCTTCTGCTGCTTCGCTGATTGTCTTCGGTACCTGATCTGTTTCCTCTTCCGGATCTTCAAGCTCAGGAAGATCATCGTTTTCGAAATCATACTTTCGTGCTAGCTCTGTCACATCCTTGAGAAAATAGATCGGAAGAGCACACGTCTGAACTCCAG
>OQWM01002863.1_pt1 | contig 11645 bp, 5 predicted proteins | sample 1691531 | NCBI WGS metagenome assembly OQWM01 (sample SAMN03418257, study PRJEB22391) | human gut metagenome | biome: human-gut; feature: organic feature; material: feces | host: Homo sapiens | place: Tanzania | collected 2013-01 | reverse complement strand
ACGTCTCGGACGACTCACACACAGGAATCTCTGCATGGTTACCGCCCAGCGTCGGCACAAGCGGCCCTTTCAAAAGACCCGGGCCGGTGTGCCGCTGACCAAGGACGAGGTCAAGGAGATCCGGCAGGGGCGCAAGGCCCTGCGCAAGGAGCTGCGCGACGCTGGGCGGTGAACTGCGCCTTTTCCGGCTCCGGCTTTGTCTCCTTGCCGGTGGTCTTCTTAGGAGCGGGCTCCTGGGCCGCCTTCTTCAGCTCGTCCGGTATGTGGTCAAATGGCCTTGCCATGGGCGCCCCCCTCTCCTGTTTCGCTTGCGTATGCTCCGGCGGGAAAGGGTCGCCTCCCCTGTGGGCGCAATGCTGCTTTTATTCGTCCCGCACCGCGGCAGGCCCGACTGATCCGCAGCGCGTTCGCTCTCCTGGAATTATTTTCCATTTCGCGCGAGCTGCCGACAGAAAACGGCAAAAAGCGCATAGTAGCCCATGAGAATACAGTTTTATTATACAGTATGAACGGCAAGTTGTCCATGATTTTCTAAAGGTTAATTTTGAAATGTCCCACAAATATTTGCATCAAATTTTGTCTGAATTGTCACCATTTTTGAGCATTTTCTTTTTCTGAAAAAATGCTTCCCTATAATAATGAGCCGGAAGAAAAATACTTCCGGCTCATGTTGGATTGATAAAAATTTATGCGTTTCGCTCCTGCAGCAGGCAGTCACGGATCAGTTCGTCCTCCTCCACAACGATGCCCGTCACAGGTCCGCTCATGGCGCAAACTCCGCAGGCGGTAAGCCAGCGCTGCACATTGGTATCGTCCACACCGCCGCCCAGCAGGGTAAAGCCCATGTCGTGCAGGGCGGTGAGGGAGTCTGCCGTGCTTTCCTGCATATACAGCTCCCGCTTCACCCGCAGATGGGTGAAGCCCAGCTCCCGCACCTCGTCCAGGGACAAGGCGCCGGGGTCGTAACCATCCAGCACCAGGGTGATGCCGCTGCGGATATATCGGCTCAGCATAGCCCGCAGGCCCTTGCTGCCCCCGGCCACATCCTCCGCCGGAACGGTGAGCATCAGCTTGCTGCGCTCAATGGGCTGGTCCTCAAAAAGCTCGTTAAAGTGAGGGAGCTGATTCTCCCGGGTGAAAAATCCCGGTAAGGTCTGCACCAGCACACCCAGGGTGTCCAGCTTGCAGTTCTGCATACGCAAAACCGTGTCTGCCGCCTCATACAGCAGGTAAAAGCCCACCTCCTGTATCAGCTCCGCCTTGGAAAGTATATCCGCCATTTCCTCAGCGGTCTCGGTCTCGCCAGGACGGTCTGCCGCGCAGGCGAACCAGGGCACGGCCTCGTAGGCCACCACCTTGTCGCCTTCGCCCACCATGGGGCGGTAGCGCAGGCCCATGGGCCGATCCTTGCGCTTATCCACCAGGTGAATGGTTTTGGGCAGGGTCATGGTGTAGTGAACATATTTGTTGTACACGCCCCGACATTTGCTGCGGCAGGCTTGAAGCACGGCTATGAGCTGCGGCGACCACAGGCTGTCCGCCCCGGCCAGAAGTACCTCAAAAGCCTCCTTGAACGGGTCCTCGCTCTTGGTCTCCGACGCCAGCCGGTCCAGCTCCTTCGCCAGCCCAACGATCTGAGCGATGGGGCTGATGTCTTCGCCCTTTCGGCCCTCCGGATAGCCGGAGCCGTCGTAGCGCTCCATGTGCTGCTGGCAGCTCTCCCGCTGCATCTGCCAGGGGATGTTCTCGGTGTCGATGTCCTGGGGACCACTGCGTTTTTCCTTGGCGGAGAGGCTGCTCTCCTGGAGGGAGGCAATCAGCGTCCGACCGTCGGTGGTGTACTTACGGTAAACCGCCACCTCTTCCTCGGTGAAATCGTTTCTCCAGATCTGGTATTCCGGCGGCACCAGGGCCTTGCCCAGCTGGTGATACAGGCCGCATTTATAGGCTAAATCTGCATATTTACTGGTGATCTGCTGGCGACCCTTCTCCGTGTCTGCGGCGAATCCGCTTTCACATGCCTGCACAAAAAGCACCTGGGTATAGGCTGCTACACGCACAGACTGCTGGCGGATCACCGGGGCAAGACCGTGAAATGCCTCATCCCAGGTTTCGTACTCTTTTCGCTTCCAATCTTGCTCAAGCACGGTTCTCTTCTCCTTTGCGCATAATGCAAACCTAAACCCGGCAGGCAGAGCTGTCCGCCGGGTTTAGGGTGCAGGTCATGTGGGTTTATTCGTCGTCGCTGATGTCATAGTCTACCAGAGGTGTGTTGTCCACCTGGTTCTTTTTCTTGGTGCCGTTCTTCTTAACCAGAACCACCACCAGAACTACATTGGCCGCCAAGCTGATGAAGAACAGGATGGGCCATACCTTGTGGATGGAGATGTTGCAGAACTTGCTGCCGTCCAGAAGCTGCTCGATCAGGTCATTGATCTGCTTGGCCGCAGCATCCACCTGGGCCTGGTCATCGCTGGCCAGCATCAGGTTGCCGTTGGTCAGGGCATCCAGCAGCGCCAGCCACAGGCTGTTGACCTCGTTGTCCTTGCCCAGCTCCTTGGCTCTGGCAATGGCATCCAGCAGCTTGCTGTAGTCCATCTTCACCAGGCCGTTCAGCGCATCGCCGAGGGCCTTAGCCGCAGCATCGATCTCGTCCTGGTTGGTGCTGGACAGGGCCGCCTGAGCCTTGGTCAGGGCATCCACCATCTTATTCCAGCTGTCCGCAGTATAGCCGTCCTTCTTGAGGTTGGAGGCCTTGTCAATGAGCTCCTGCAGCTTGCTCAGGTCCACCTTGGTAGTGGGGGTAGAGGGCGTAGAAGGAGTGGACGGGGTGCTGGGGGTAGAGGGAGTGCTGGGGCTGCCGCCGCTGACAACTTCAACGGTATAGGATACCGAGCCCGTATCTGCAAGATTTCCGTCAATATCGTAGGTTCTGAAGCTGAAGGAAACCGTGTACACATCGCCAACGCTTGCACCGGAGGGAGCCGTTACGGTCGCTGTAACCGTTTTCGTTCCATTACCGCCCATGGCATACTTTCCATTTTCTACGGTGCCTTCACTGGCGGAATACCGCACAGAGCCATCGCCCGAGAAAGAAACACTGCCGTCAAGTCCTTCAACATTTTTCACAAGCGTGACATCCACGCTGCCACCGGGTTTCACAGTATAGTCTGCTGCGCTGGCCATGACCATGGAAACCGTCATCACCAGGACCACCGCAATCACAGTGGCAATGATCTTTTTGCCTAATTTCATTTCTTCACACCTCTCCATTTCTGCACATTTCTGAATAATTCATCTTTTGTATGGTTAAAAATCAACCTTGATCACTTTGGATTCGTAGCCGGCCCAGTTCTGGAACTTTCTTCTGTTACGAACCATATCGCCTGCATCGACTTCGCCGTTCATGCTCGTATCAGCAGCGATCCGTGCAACACCCGTCAGAGTTATAACACCCTGGAAGTGTCTGCGCATCAGGACCATATCGCCAGCATCCGTTTCACCGTTGCAGTTGGTATCGCCCATAACGATGATTGTGTATTTATACAGTTCATTGCCATCGGCTACCATTACGACCGCACCGTTCTTCACCAGTCCGGCATTGGTCAAGCCGCCATTCTCCACTGTAACAGTGGCGTTCGGTTTATTCAGAATCTTGCGCAGTGCTGTCTGCATCTGGAGAGCCTTGATACCATCAGGATGGATATCCAGCTTCAGATACCCCTTGTCTACCACAGCCGGGGTCTTGGCGGCTACGGTGTAGGTGTAGCCGTCCTGCTTGACCTCATAGCCGGAGAGGTCAGTGGTGACATTCAGAGCCGCGTCAGACACCAGCTTGGAGTTGGTAGTCTTCAGCACGAAGCTGTAGCTTCCCTGGCTGATCTTAGCGGCGCCCTTGACAGTCATCGTGCCGGTGACCCGGATATCGGAGGTCATGGCTGCATTGGTAAGCAGCTCCAGGGTACCGGAACCGTTCAGCGCATTGACGGCCTCCTCCAGGGTCTTGTAATAAGTGCCGTTGGCCTTGGCCACATACTGCTTGAGCATAGCCTTGTTGCCGGACGCGACCACATACCAGCCAGCCACATCTGTGGTAACCATGCCGGCAGTAATATCCTTCATGGTAACGCTGGCGTTCGTGGTCTTAAGCACGAACCGATGGCCGTCCAGGTTCAGCGTACGGCCCTCAATGGTCAGAGGCACGCTGACCTCCAAATCGGCGGTAAGGGTCTGGGTCTTGTTGTTCAGTACCAGGGTCATGCCCTCGGTGTCGCTGTTGATAACGGCCAGAGCCTCAGCCAGAACATCGCCGTTATACAGGTATGCGCCGGTGTGATCCTTCACCACGATGTCCTTATCCTCGGTAAAGAGGGCAGCCATCAGGTCAATGTTGAAGGTTGCCTTGGCAGTGCCGGTGAGCATCTTAGCGCTCCGGGTGATGTCCAGGACCTTATCAACATATTTGATGTTGTATTCGCCGTAGGTTTCGGTCTTGAGCCCGGCCAAGGTGCCGGAGTTACCGTTGATCTTGGCGTAGCTGAGGCCGCGTCCGGCAGCGTACAGCAGATCGCCGAAGGAGCTCATCAGCGCCGTAGTCTCCGTATCCAGCGTGATGGACAGGCCCAGCTTATTGGCCTGCGCCTGGAAGATGGGCTTAGCGGTCAAGCCCTTCAGGGCAGTGAAGAGCTGCTGACTGGTCACCTTTTCCACGGCGGTCTTCAGAGCGTTCTGGCCATTGCCGTCCAGTACATCCTGGATGCCCGCCACCAGCTCCGAGCGCAGTGCGCTATCCTGAGGCAGGCTGTTGGCCACGATCATAGCCGGGAAGATCACATAGTTAATATTGTGCTTGGCATCGATGGAGGCCTTCACTGTGGCCGCGCCCTCGGCGCTGACATTTACATCGCTGCGGTCGCCGGAAACCAAGATCTTCTGCAGCTCCACCATGGTGCTTTCATCCACGGTCAGGGTGTCACCCAACACGGTGAGGATGCCCTGGATGCGGTCGATGGCGCCGGTGTACTGCTCGCTCTGGTTCAGGTTCACGCTCAGATTCACCACATCGGCCTTGCCGTTGTCGGTGCTGACACTGATGTAATCGCTGTCGGTCACCTCTGCCTTCAGGCTGAAGCCGGTAGCGGTGACGGTGTAGGCCGCCAGGTCTTCCTTATTCTCAATAGCACTGTTGATGCCATCGAAGTCAGAGAGCTTGCGGATGATGTCGTTAGCCAGGGCGTTGATGCCGTCCAGCTTCAGGCAGCCTACCAGGAGGTTGCCGGTGGTAGCCACGGAGGCGGTATCCACCATGTCGGCAAAGTCGTCAAGCTGCAGGTCATACAGCACCGTATCCGTGCCGTTAATGTTCACGGACACCTTCTTGGTGGCGTTGCCGTAGCTCATGACCACCTCGGACACAGCCTCGGCAGCCAGGGCCAGTACATTGCGGCGAGACTTGGCCATGTCTCTCCACAGGGAGGCATCAGGCACCAGGGATACGGAGATGTTCTCGCCGTTCTCACCGGTAGAGCGGGTCACGGTGTAGAGCTGCTTGGCCAGGGCGGAGCCGTCGGTAGCATTGCCGGGATTGTCCAGGCCGCCCTTGGTAATGTAGCTGTTGATAACGATCACGCGATCGTTCTCACTGCTGACGACCTTGCCCAGCTTGTGGCCGTTAAGGTCAATGATGACATTGCTGCAGCCCTCGTTCACGGTGATCTGCTTGCAGGAATCATCCATCAGGACAATGGCGGTGTTGCTCTGGGTCACGGTGAAGGAGGAGTCCGCAGAGGACGGGATAAACTTCACCAGGCCGCTGGCACTCTTCTGTGCGTGCATAACCACAGCCGCATAATCCTGGGAATGGGTAAGCTTCAGGCTCACCCGGCCGTTAAGAGTCTTGCTGGCCAGGCGCTGGGCCACCATATCGGCCAGATCCTTGTCGCTGATCTTACCCAGCAGGTTGGTCATGTCAAAGGTCACCTGGGTGGCCAAATTGGTTGCATCGCCGGTAGTATCGGAGAAAGTGCTATCCCGCAGGATTGCCTTGGCGATGCGGAAGAATCTCTGATACTTGGTCACATCATATTTGGTAACGCCCAGCTTAGTCAGGGTATTCTGGAAGGTAGTGGTAGAGGTACGATCATCCTTCATCACAGGCTCGATGAGGCTGTAATACAGTGTGGGAACGATCTCGGACAGGTCCCAGGTATCCTCTGTCACATTATTTACATCTGCGCGGTTAAGGACCAGAGCGGAGCCCATGAGTGCCTTGTAGAGCAGGTTGGAGTCCACACTGACATTGACGCTGCCGTTATCCAGGGTGGCGTCGATGCCCTTATCCTTCAGGTTCTGGACATTGCTGCGGGACTTCTGCAGAGCGGAAGCGTTCTGGTCGAAGTCCTCCATAGTCACCACCACGGAGACGGGGGTGCCGTCAAACTTGGTATCAACGCTCAGCAGCTGGCCGCCGATGGTATTCAGGGCGTTCACATAGCCGCCGTCCACTGCGCAGCCGCCCTTGTCGTCGACTGTCCACAGCAGCTTGCCGCCCTCAATGCTGCTCTCCACGATGTCACCCTCGGGTTTAATGGCGTTGAGAATGGTGTCCATACCCACGCCGCTATTCAGCACTGCGTCCACGAGGGGCTGCAGATCGAACCGGCCCTCGTTGGCGAAGTACTGGTCGTTCTCGCCCACCTGGATCGCGCTGTAATTGAGCAGCTGCTCAGCCACGCCCTTCACGGCGGACTGGGGCTTCATAGCGGTGCTGGGTGCCAGGCGGACCACCAGAGTCAGCTTGCCGTCCACCTCATAGGGGATCACCGCTACACGCAGGCAGCCCTCCTGGCCGCCGATATTGGTGGTCATGCCATCGCCGGTGGCGAGAGCCTTGTTCACAGCCGCCACGGAAGCCATAAGCTTCTCCCGGGCCGTATCCACCTTCGCGCGCACGATGGTGCAGGAGCCATTTGCGAACAGGGTGTCGAAGGCCATGTCGCCGGTGGCTTCCATATTAAATGTATACTTGCCGTGAGTGGCAGTGATGACCTGGCCGCCGATGGTGTAATCATAGCGGAAACCGGACTCACCGCAGGCGGGCAGAGGGATGGAAGGATCGTCATAAGCGAACTTAATGGGGTCGCCCACAGCGTTTCCGCTCTCGTCCACAATGTTCACGGTATAGGTCTTAGGTGCGTAGACCGCCGTTGCAGTCAGGTCGCTCTCCAGCTTTGTTTCCTCGGCGGGAATATCAGCCGCAGTCTTGACCACATAGTGGGCCAGGTCCACATTGGTCAGCAGATCATCCATAGCAGCATTGATGGCAGCCCGCTTCTCAGCATCGATGGTCACATACTTCTGGCCCTCGTCGTCGCTGAAGGTCTTGGTTGCCTTATACTGAGCTTTCTGTGTGCCGTTGCTGTTCTCCACGATCACATTGATGGTGACGCTCTTCTTGCCGATACCGGCGGCTTCGAGCACAGTGGTCAGCACCGGAGCCTCGGTGACGGCAGTGTACTCCTTCACGCCATCGGCGTTGGAGATCAGCGCAGCGGCCAGCTCTGTCAAACTTGTATTGGTTGCAGTGGTATCGATAGCCTTATTGGGGTCCACCAGGTTATCAACGGTTTCCTGGAGGGTGCTGCTGATCTTATCGATCTTGCCGTAGTACTCGCTCATGCCCTGAGAATTCAGCACATACTCCAGGCCGGGATCGACCTTGATGATGGTCAGGTAGTTATTCAGGTACGCAAGCTGCGTGCGGATAGTTTCGGCATTCTGATAATAATATGCCAGCCGGGCCGCACTATTCAGGCCCTTGTAGGCGGTCACATAGCCAAACAGAATCAGACTGTAATTGTTGTCGCTGTCGCAGCAGTTTTTCAGCATGTCTCTGGCGGCATCCTTGGTCTCTTGAGACACCTTCCCCGTCTGGTCACCGCAGATGAAGTTCGTAATGGTCAGCGCTTTGCCGCTCACCTGCTCCAGGTTGCTGTACTGGTCAGCCAGCTTATTCAGAGCATCCATCTGACCCTTAGCCGCCTGGGCCAGGGTGTTGGGCAGGTTCAGGATGTCGGTGGTCTCCTGCGCGTTCAGGCCCAGAGTTTCCCAAGTCAGCTGCAGGGCATACTGCACCTTCACGGTGTCGAAGCTCTCAGCGATGTTGGCCAGATAGGTCCCATCCGCCTGCTTTGCGAAGGTCACAGGGGCCTGCTCCGCACCGTTCACCACGGGGATGGCAGTGGCAGGGATCCACAGCATATCGCCGGTGCTGGCCTTGAAGGTCTTAGCCTGCACCGTGTAGCCGCCTTCAGCGGCGCTCACAGTCAGCAGCGCATCATCGGTGGGAGTACGCAGCCGCACATAGCCGGTCAGCAGTGCGCTCTGGCCCAGGATGGTGTTGGTGGCGGCATCATTGGCAGCGTAGTTCTTGCCGATGAGTTGGCCCAGGTTATGCTGCTCCCAAGCCTTGCCCGCCTTGCGGGTAATAGTGGTATCGCTCACCACGCGCACCTTAGCGCCCTGGTCATAGGCCTCGCCATTCACGGTGTAGTCCCAAACCAGGTCCTTATCCGCATGGGCAGGCAGAGTCAGAGTGTAGCCATAGTGCGCACTCTTTACGGTAATATCACCACAGCCGTCCGCTGTAATGGCAAAGGTTTTCGGGGTATAAGAAATGGTATATGTATAGGTCGTTCCATCCACCAGACCGGCGGCCCCGATAGCCGGGGAAACCGTCACGGTGCGGGTGTAATTGGTCTCATCCACGCCATAGGCCGTCCAGCCGTTCAGGACGCGGCTCTCGAAGCCGTTGGCGGCAATAGCGTCAGCAACGGCGCTCTCACCGGACTTGGCAGCCAGATACACCTTGGAGCCGTCGCCGGAGTTGGCGGAAACGGCAGTGGTCTCCGTAGCACCGACAGGGATCACATCGGCCTTCACCACCACATTCACGGTGGCCTGGGCCATGTTGGCCGTCACCGTGGTGGTGTCAGCCAGCAGTTCTTTCTTGGTAGCGGTGGTGCCGCTGAGGGTGGTGACGGAATCCAGCCTGCTGTCCAGTGCAGCACCGTCTGCGCCATCCTTCACCAGGCCTTTCACCACGAGCCAGTCAAACTCCGCACCGGTCTTCAGGTCAGCGATCATACCGGCCAGCACATTGGAAACAGCCGTGCTCAGAGCGCCCTTATTGGTATAGGTATTCATTTCGCTAACGGCTCTCTGCGTCAGCTGTCCCTGGCTGTAAGTCTTCTCCAGAGCGGCAGCAATCGCTGCGTAGTTCGCGCACAGACTCACCGTATCGGCAGCCAGGCCACCGGTACGCCACATCTTGCACACATCCATGCCGTCCTGAGCATCGTTGGTCAGCTCCTTCAGCTGATCGCCGACTCCTTCCTCATACCGCGTTGCATCCCAGCCGACATAAATGGGGTCAGCGCTTTCCATCATGGGGAAGCCCTTACCGGGCCCTTCTTCGTCGTCCACCATGTTCAGTCGGTCAAATACCGCCCAAACCGGGTTTTTCGGCAGGACCGCACCCTCTTTTTTGTTTTCCATAGCGCTCTTGGGGCTGAACGGGATCTCCGTCTGCAGAATCTCATTCAGCTGATTTGCGCCCTTCTTCGCCGCAGCGGAGGCCGTCTTCGCCTCCTTCAGATTCTTGGCCGCCATCAGCAGCACATTCTGCTCAGCCTTGTCCACGGTGATGTACATCTTATACTGTACAGCCACACCGTAGGAGGTTCCGCCGAAGCTGAAGCTGCCGGTGTAGCTTCCGTTCTCCCCCTTGGTCAGGTCAAAGGACGCACCGTAAGCCTGGTTGTTCACCATCAGCTGGGCCGACACAGGCTCCCAGGTGTACCCATTGTTGGTATACGCCTTGGCCGTAACGGTCTTGTTTTTGGCGTCAATGCGCACCAAATCGCCGCCGTTATTTGCATCCGGCGCCGTATAGGTGTAGCTTGCCTCGGTCAGAAGCCCCGCCTTCAGCAGGTCCTTTTCCGAGTCGATCAGGCTGTTGTCGTAGTTATCCGCCAGCAGCTGACCCAGGGTCTTCGTCGACGCTTTTGCTGCAGCCGGTTCCGCCCAGGTGAAGGTCACCGTGGACAGCGCCATAACAATGGCCAGCAGCATCGCCATGCTCCGTTTGAATGCTGTCTTCATTTTCATACCTTCCTTTTTTGGTGTACAACAATACCCCTTTTAAGCAAATGTGCCCCTGCGGGCCTCCGCAGCGCAAACTCCGTATGCCCACAATTGCACATATTACTTTTATGATACTCATGCCTTAAATTATACAACACCCCATTTTCTATTTCAAGTCCTTTTTCAAGAAAATCTTCGCCGTTTCACTTAATCATATAAAAAAATTTTAACCGTTTTTGTGCAAAAGCACGGCAATTTGACCGTCTCCCCCTCTCTTGCCCCATTTCCGTCTCCGTCTGCAAAAAAACTTACAAAAACCTATTGACAATATCAGTTAGATGTGCTAAACTCCATAGCAGTTAGATGAATCTAACTTCAGGAAATGATCTCTCCCGATTTCATGACCTGCATGGCAGACCACTGCCGCTGCCTGCGCTCCGGCGTCCGGCCGGACCCTGTGGCGGCTGTCTGAATAAATCTAACGGAAAGGAGTTTTTCCCATGTTATCCTGGTTTTCTGCCAACCTATCAACCATTGTCATTTCCCTTCTCTTACTTGCTGTTATCTTTCTCATTGTTCGCCATTTGATTGATCCTGCATCATGCCAGTGGCAGCAGTTATTTGAGAAGACATTTGATTCGCCAGCGAAAGCAGGGAAAGCACTCCTGCGGTGGCAACTGCGGTGCCTGCGGCGCCTGCAAAAGCTGCCACAGCAAACCCTGAACTCGGAAAACTGCGAGGGTCGCCACCCCCGCGGTTTTTCGTTTCCCGCCACATTAGCACTCCCCACGCAAGAGTGCTAAAATTCATATTCTGTTCATAAAATTTGCTGGATTTGTTCACACCTCCGCCGTAGAATCATAATTGTTCCGAGGGGAACAGACAAAGTAATTCCAAACCGTTTATATAGGAGGTCATCATCATGTTGAATCGCAATCATGCACTGAGTGTTTTCGATCCCTTCCGCGAGATCGAGAAAGTCGAAAAGAGCTTCTTCGATGATCCCTGGGCCAATTTTGGCCGAACCTTCACCGACTCCTTCCGTACCGATGTCACCGACGAGGGCGACCACTTCAAGATCACCGCAGATCTGCCGGGCTTTGAGAAGGAGAATATCCACCTGGATCTGAGCGACGATGTCCTGACCATCTCGGCCCAGCGTCATTCCGAGCACGAGAACAAGGATAAGCGCGGCAAGTACCTGTGCTGCGAGCGCAGCTATGGCACCTACAGCCGCAGCTTCAATGTCGCCGGCATCGACACCGCCAATATCAAGGCCAAGTACGACAAAGGTGTCCTGGAACTGATCCTGCCCAAGGTCACCCAGGAGGCCAAGCAGTCGAAGCGCCTGGAGATCGAATAAGCGCAAACCCACGCCAAGGCAATGGCCCCGGCGTAAAAATTCAAAGGGATGCCCTCACCGGCATCCCTTTTTTATTGCCAAAATTTGTATTGCAAAGAATTCGCAGGGGCGCCCCTTGCGGTCGCCCGCCCATTGCACC
>OQWM01002855.1_pt1 | contig 11658 bp, 8 predicted proteins | sample 1691531 | NCBI WGS metagenome assembly OQWM01 (sample SAMN03418257, study PRJEB22391) | human gut metagenome | biome: human-gut; feature: organic feature; material: feces | host: Homo sapiens | place: Tanzania | collected 2013-01 | reverse complement strand
ACTCTCATATATAGCTGCAATCTCTTCTGCTAACAAAATCTGTGTCGCAAGACTACGGTACCCATTCTCTTTAAGCCCAGATGGTTTTTTCGGTTTGAGTTCTCCATTTAACAAAAGCCATTCTTGATTATTATAAACAAATCTAGCCATTGCTTCTACCGAATTATTAAGTTCCTCTCGTCGCACCAAAATCGGTAAATACTCTGAATTCAGCGTACATTCTTGTCCATCTACTAATATAAGCGTAATAGACAACTCCGCAAACCCATAACAATCTAGAAAAATTCGTCTATTGCTTATCCCTCGACTAGGAAAATAAATTCGTCCATTATTGTAAACAGAGGACTCAAGCACATCATTGACATATACACGAACATCAGCAATTCGGTTCAAATCTTCACAATTCAATCGCATTTCATAACTTAAATCAGCGAAAATTTTATTGTTATTGCCCGTAGAATTCTCTATAATATGCTCTAGTCCAGCTTGGCGATTATCTATCCACCTACAAACTTACCCCCAGAGAACTTGCAATGAAAATTATCCTGGATGTGATCGAGAATACCGGAATTACAGCCACCGCAGGTATTGGTACGAATCTTTATTTATGTAAAGTCGCAATGGATATCTTGGCAAAACATATCCCTGCGGATGAGAACGGCGTGCGCATCGCAGAGCTGGATGAGATGACCTACCGTCAAACCATGTGGTCGCACCAGCCACTCACCGATTTCTGGCGGGTTGGACGTGGATACGCCAAGAAGTTAGAGGCACACGGAATGTTTACCATGGGCGATGTTGCGCGAATGTCGGTATGCAATGAGGATCTTCTTTACCAGCTCTTTGGGAAAAACGCTGAGTTGTTGATTGACCATTCGTGGGGCTGGGAACCCTGTACCATCCAAGCGGTTAAGGCATATCATCCCAGTGAAAACAGCCTTGGTTCCGGTCAGGTCCTGCATTGCCCGTATTCCGCAGAAAGGGCTCGGTTGGTGCTGAGAGAAATGGCAGAGCAACTGGCACTGGATTTGGTGAGTAAGAAGCTGATGACCGACCAGATTGTTCTGACGGTCGGCTATGACATTGAGAACCTAACTGATCCGGCACGGCGAAATCGTTATCATGGCCCAATAGTCAAGGATCACTATGGCCGCGAGGTTCCAAAGCACGCCCATGGAACCGAGCGCCTGAACGATTATACCTCCTCTACAAAGAAAATCATGGGGGCAGCTACAGCGCTCTTTGATCGTATTGTGAATACCGACCTCATGGTGCGGCGACTTAACATCGTTGCGGGTCGGGTGATTTCAGAGAGTGAGGCGATGACCAGAGAGGGCGCATTTGAGCAGATGGATCTGTTCACCGATTATGCTGCCGTTGAGGCTCGTCGAAAACAAGAGCAAGCAGAACTGGATCGGGAGCGAAAAATGCAGGAGGTTATGCTCACTATTAAGAAGATGGTGCCCATACGAACTATGAATTATCGGCGCATAGACCGCACGGTTGCAGGACATATTCGACCCATCCGTTACATCTGTACCCTCAGTCTGTGAGGGGGAACATCGTATAGGAGAAGGCGGCAGCGGGATGAATCTGCTGTGGCTGCAGATAAACTTTGCGCGCTTCCAAGCTGAGGAGTTTACACTGAATTTGGGATGGCCGCTATGCCCGTGTCAGCCTGCCCAGTGGAAACTTCAGCAGCACACACGCTTCTGTAACGGCTGTGTCGGCTGACAGAAGCGTGGAATGGGCTGGAACTTTAATCAGTTTTTGTGGATACAGTGGTCAAAACATCCATAGACTCCCTTGAGCCGCTGGCGGCTCAAGGGAGTTTTTTACGATAAATTCAGATTCCTCGATAAATCTCGATTTGCCCTTGCATAAAGAAAAAAATAAATGTATAATGTATGATTATTAGACACTTGATTGTGAGGAGTGCAGAGAAGAATGTCCATTGAAACGTCGAAAAAGAAAAAAGGCATCCAGATGCCCCACACGTACATTATTCTGTTTCTGATCGTGTTGGTTGTCTGCCTGCTGACCTACGTGATTCCTGCCGGCCAGTTTGAGCGCCAGGAGGATGCCAGCGGCCGTATGCTGATTGTACCGGGTACATACACTCAGGTGGAATCGTCACCGGTTTCACCGCTGGAAATCCCCATGGCTTTTGTGAGAACTCTGGGCAGCTCCAGCGTAAACGAGATCATCTTCTTTATTTTCATCATCGGCGGCGCCTTTGAGCTGATTATGCAGACAGGGATGATCACCGCCTTTTGTGCCAAGCTGGGCAAGATGTTTGCGGGAAAAGAAAAGCTGCTCATCCCCATCTTCATTACGGTCTTTGCCGTAGGCGGCTTCACCATGGGAATGTCTGTGGAGGTTCTGGTGTTTGTGCCTATTGGGATTGCAGTGGCCAAGGCAGTGGGCTATGATACCATCACAGGTACAGCCATGATCGCCATGGGCTCCATCGTGGGCTTTACGGCGGGCATCTATAATCCCTTTAATGTGGGTGTGGCTCAGTCCATCGCGGGTGTGACTCCCATGTTCTCCGGAGCCTGGTATCGCTGGATTATCCTGGTGGCGTTTATTGTTGTGACCAGCCTGTATATTATTCATTACGCGGAGAAGGTAAAGAAGAATCCCTCCAAGAACCTGATGGGGAACGAGGATTCCAACCTGGAGGATGTGGATGTATCTGCGATTGAAGTGACCGGACGACACAAGCTGATCCTTCTGGCCGTTGTCATCGCGTTGGCCGTTTTGATTTACGGCGTGGCCTACTTGGGATGGTTTATCACCGAAATGGCTACTTTGTTTTTGGTGCTGGGTGTGGTATGCGGTATTCTGGCCGGGTTCAGCGGCAACAAGATCTGCGATCTGTATGTGCAGGGCATGGCCAATATCACCTTCGGTGCGATGATTGTGGGAGTGGCCGGTACGATCAATACCGTTATGGTGGACGGCATGATCATTGATACCATTATCAATGCCTTGGCCAATGCGATTGTGGCACTGCCCAGCTCGGTAAAGATCATCGGTATGTTCCTGGTGCAGACCATCATCAACCTGCCCATCAACTCTGGTACGGGCCAGGCGGCAGCCACCATGCCGATCATGGCGCCTGTGGGCGATCTGGTGGGCCTGACCCGCCAGAGCACTGTGCTGGCCTTCCATCTGGGTGACGGCCTGACCAATGCCATCTACCCCACTTCGTCCACCATGCTGGGATTTTTGGCTGCGTCCAAGATTCCCTATTCCGTGTGGCTGAAGTACGTCATTAAGCTGGTGATTTTGCTCAGCCTGGTTTCTATGGCCTTCCTGGCTTTGGCTGTGGTGATCGGTTACTGATCCGTTTAGAGCTGGCCGCCGCAACTGCATGGCGCGACGGCAGGATATTATAGATTTCAAAGATATGGGATGGGACATGCCATGGAAGAAATTCAGAAGCAAATTGCGAATATCGTTTCAGAGCTGATGCCGCAGCTGTGCGCGCTGAGCGACGAAATTTTTGATTACGCCGAGCCGGGCTATGAGGAGTACCGCTCCTCAGCTGCGCTGACAAAGTGGCTGCGAGCCCACGATTTTGAAGTAACCATTCCCTACGCCGGGCTGGATACGGCTTTTTGTGCCGTGTACCGCCACAAGGGAGGGCGGGCTGCCGGAGGGCGCGCAGTAGGATTTTTAGGGGAATATGATGCGCTGCGGGGCCAGGGACATGGCTGCGCCCACCATATGCAGACCCCTGCCATGATCGGCGCGGCAATGGCCCTGCGGGGAGTGCTGGAGTCTTCGGACCAGCCCTTTGAGATCCATGTGATCGGGACGCCCAACGAGGAGTCGCTGGACGGAGGCAAAAACGAGATGGCCGCCCACGGCGGGTTTGACCATATTGATGTGGCCTTCATGGTGCACGGCAGCACATTGACCCAGCTGGAGACGCCCTCTCTGGCTCTGATCGAGATGGATGTGGAATTTCACGGCAAAACCGCCCACGCGGGTATTGCGCCTTATGCTGGGCGCAGCGCAGTGGATGCGGTGACCATGCTGCAGACAGGGCTTGGGCTCATGCGCAATCACCTCAAGGATTCCAGCCGGGTGAGCAATATTGTGCTGGCTGGGGGGACGGCAGTCAACTCCGTGCCCGATTTTGCCAAGGTTAAGGTAGAGATCCGCCACTCCTCCATGGCGTATCTGGAGAGCGTGGAGCAGTGGACCCGGGAGATTGCCCAGGCTGCTGCCATGGCTACCCAGACACAGGTACAAATTACCCCTGTGGCGCATATTTACAACACCACCATCAATGATGCCATGGGTGCGCTGCTGATGGAGTGTGCAGAAAAATTTGCGTGTGACGGAATTGCTCCGCCCCGGAAGGACTGCGGTTCTACCGATTTCGGCGCGGTGACCCACCGGCTGCCCAGCTGCTGCCTGCGGGTAAAGACCATCGAGACAGATGATCCTCCTCACACGGACGCATGGGTAAAGACCGGGAAAGAGGCGCGGGCTCATCAGGGCATCTATGACGGTGCTGTGTGCTGTGCACTGGCTGCCTTCCGCCTTGTGACGGATGAGGCTGCCTGGCAGGATGTGTACCAGTGTTTCCTTGCACACCAAAAGGAGAATTGAGGAATGGAAGAACTCTCACGGGAATGCCTGATGGAGACACTGGATGTGTTTTCCGGGCTGAAGCGCATCGGCGGTTCGGAAGATGAGCACCGTGCCTGCGGCTATCTGATCAAGAAGCTGCAGGAATGGGGCATTCCATGCCGCGTGTATGAGTGTGACGGATATGTCTCCACTCCTATAGAAGCGTCAGTTACTGTAGAGGGGATGGATCAGACCTTTGAAGCCCTTCCCCGTTCCTTCTCCGCCCATTGTCCGGACGGAGTGACCGCCCCCTTGTTTTATGATGTCCATGCCCACGACCAGCTGAAGCCCAGACAGGAGCAGGATTGGTACGCGGGGGCGCGGGGCTGCATCGTGATTGGGGACAATTTTTATGAGGACTATGTTCAAAAGCTGCGGGGATACGGTGTAAAGGGCCTGATCCATCTGTGGACCAGCGAGGAGCCTGTGCTTCACTACGAGACGGTCAGCCCTGTGTGGGGCACCGCGGAGCCTGAAAACGGAAAAACCTATCCTGATTTTCCGGTGGTGGGCCTGAGAAGCTGTGACAGAGAATCCATACTGCCCTTGCTGACGCCTGGAGCCTGCAGCCGTACCGCGACGGTGCGCAGCGTACTGCAGTGTGGATGTGTGCGTCTTCAGATCCCTGTAGCCGAGCTGGCCGGTGAAACGCCGGAGTATGTGCTGGTGGGCAGCCACTATGACTCCTGGGATTATGGTGTGACGGATAATGCCACCGGGAATGCCGCTGTGTTGGAACTGGCACGGGTACTGTCCCAGAAGCAGCTGCGGCGGGGTGTCAAAATCGCGTGGTGGCCGGCCCACTCCAACGGACGGTATGCCGGGAGCACTTGGTACTGCGATGAGCAGTTTGAGGACCTGGATGCCCGTTGTGTGGCGCTGGTCAACATGGACTCTCCCGGCTGTATGGGAGCGCAGGAGATCGGGTTTTCCACGTCCGGTGTGGCAGGGGATACCCTTGGGGATATCCTGCGTCGGTGCACCGGGCAGGCTGAGGTGGTGATCCGCCCGCTGGGGCGGGGATCAGACCTGTCATTTTTCGGGCCGCGCATTCCCATCCAGGTGTCCTTTGACTTTTATCAGGCGCCGCCCAACCGTGGCCGCTGGCACTGTGCAGGCAGCGGCGGAGGCTGGTGGTGGCATTCCGTGGAGGATACCATGGATAAGGTGGACCCCCAGCTTCTGATGAGGGATACACGGGTGCTGGTGGAGCTGGTAAAAGAGTTTGCCGATGAAGCGCATCTTCCCTTTGACGCGGCAGGGTGTCTGGCGCAAATGAGAGATACTGTGGCAGACATCCGGACCCATTGCGGCGATGACTTTGATTTCGCTCCTGTAGAACGGGCACTGGATGAGCTGGACAAGGCCTGTGCCGGGCGTATCTGCTTTTCCAGTGACAGACAGGCGAAGGAGGCAGGAGGCCGGCTGACGAGACTGCTGTGCAGTGCCTGTGATGAATATCACTTTGACAACACATTTGCAGTGGGCCTGCTGCCCGGTCTGCAGCTGGTCAGGGGCAAGCACCGCAACGACCTGCCACCTCAGGAATTTTTGTATTGGCGGACAGCCTTCCGCCGGCAGGTGAACCGCTTTGTATCTGAGTGCACAAGCATTGTCCAAGCACTGAACAGCGACGCGGACAGTGTGGTATGATAGAGAAAGGGGATATGGATTATGCAGACCAATATCAAAGAGTATGACGAATCGTTTGATCTTACCCAGGCACTCCAAAAGAAGGGCACCAAGGAATATGGTTTTATTCATTTGGCCCAGCGGGCCAACGGTTTATGGGTGAATATTCCCATTATGCTGGCGGTGGGCGCCCAGGACGGTCCCACGTTGGTGGTGGATGCCTGCAACCACGGCGACGAGTATGAGGGTACTGAGGGAATTATCAAGACCTTTGAGGGGCTGGATGTATCCAAGATGAAGGGAAGCTTCATTGGAATCCCTGCCCTGAATGCAGAGGCCTTTGCCGAAATGAAGCGCTATAATACCCTGGACTTTGTGCCCCAGGATCTGAATCGCATCTATCCGGGCGGAACCGGCCCCATGACGGCTTATGTGTGCAGCTGGTACTGTGAGAACATCATCAAGAAGGCTGACGCGGTGATCTGCATCCACGGCGGCGGCAACAGCGAGTATCTGGAGCCTGTTGTGCTGTACTGCGGAGAGGAGTCTCCTGTGGCGTATAAGTCCCGTGAAATGGCCCAGTGCTTTGGCTTTAAGGTCTTGTGGAAGAACACCCGCTACGCGGAGAACAGCGGAATTGAGGATGAGTATGCCTATCAGATGGGCATTCCCTGCATTACACCCGAGATCGGCGGACAGTGCACCCGCATGTATCAGCGGGATGAGCACAAGCAGATGTTGGAGACCGGAATTCGCAATGTGATGACCCTGCTGGGGATTCTGGAGGGCAGCGTGCCCGCCAATGAGGGCGTACACCACTATGACATTGATTATATCTATAACCGCAACGGCGGGATTCATGTGCCTGTGAAGAAGGCAATGGATTCTGTGCGTAAGGGCGACACGCTTTCCATCATTACGAACCTGTTCGGAGAGGAAGTGGATCGGGTCATTGCTCCCTTTGACGGTGTGGTCATCGGGTACTGGACATATTCTGTCTGTCCTCCTCATGGCTGGGTATACATGGTTGGCAAGCCTGTGGATGGGGAGTAAAGCGCCCAGATCCATGCATCCTGCAAATCGAAGTGCCAGTTGAGTATCCTAGATACGAACAGGGCAGAAGCAGAGTGGGCTGTACATGGCCTGCAGAAATGAAAAAGGGCACCCTTTTGGATGCCCCAGTCTGTCGAAAAAGTCCAGCGAAAGCTGGGCTTTTTCGTTTGTAAACGGGAAAAATGAGTGGTGAGGGATGCTGAAACGGGGAAAAATGGGGCACAATGACCGGGTGTCTGGACATGCTGACAGCCAGCTTAGCTGGTGGTTTTGACTTGAGCTTATGCAATCAACAGCTTCTTATTGTTGGATAGACAACTTGATGAGCTGGATCAAATCTCCGGTTCTGCGGTATTGTATGGCGCAGCGGCAAACTATACAGGTGATCGCGCACAGCTTTGTACACTGTTTGGTGAGGACGCATTGGAAACCTCGGTTCCGTGGGTACTGGATGCGTATGGCTATCTGGATATGAACGACTATGCACAGCAGGACACTGCTGATACGACAGCAGTAGAACCGGCATCGACTGCGGATATCTCATCGGCTGATTATATTTTCCCGAGTGACCGCCAGTATATCACTGAGTCCGATATGGCAGGCTGGGATCAAAAGACGGCTCTGCTGGCCCGCAATGAGATTTATGCTCGACATGGTTATGTGTTTAAGACGCAGGAAATCCAGAATTACTTTGCGGCTAAATCGTGGTATACGCCAAATTCGTCCTATGATGGAAGCGATTTGAGTGATGTAGAAAAGGCGAATGTCGATACTATTTCTGCATATGAGCAGAAGATGGGCTGGGCCGAGCAGGATGTTTCGCCGACAAAGTTGGCGCGGGGTGCGGTCAGCAGCTATGTGGAGAGCCAAGGCGATTACTGTACCGGTTTCGACTATGTTAGACCATATGCAGAGAACGAATATCTGGTCTGCGCAAAGATTGGTGAGTATGAATGGGAGGCCGAATATATTGTAGAGGTCAACGGCTCTGACGCATGGGTAATCGGCCGTCTGGACGGCGGTGTGTTTAGACCGGTATAAAAGCCAAAAGCCCGAGCGGGAAACCGCTCGGGCTGACAGCAACGTGACAGCAATCACGATAAAAACAACCGAAACTGTATGTGCTATATGTACTCAAAAAACGGGATGATGAACTGAATAAGACGGAATAACACAGAAAAAGATGCAAAAAATCAAAACTTTGCTTTTCAAATCTCTCCGTCTCCGCCATATAAATCCTCGTGATCGTAAGATTACGGGGATTTGTTGCGTTTGCGGAAAAATCCTGCGCAAAAAATCGTCAGTTAGACGAAAAAATCATTTGAATTCGTGCAAACTGCGAAAAAATCCCGGCACGGAAGCGCCGCTTTTTGCCGCATTTCCGAAGCAAAATGTCGGAAATGTACGGAAAGTCCTGTCCGAACGGGAGAAAGCTGCATTCCGGTTTGTCACTTTTTACAGGTTCAATTTTACATAAACTTGACATTTCTCTGATTTTCGTGTATAATTTCGCACTTGTGGAAGATAGAATTTACGACTTGACATACTGTGAAAAATCGGGGAGAAATGTATGAAAAAACTCATTTTATCCTTAGCACGCCGGGTGAAAAAGCTTGCGGCGCAGGGGAGGACTGCATGGAAGCAGGCGAGCCGCTGCCGCAGGGAGCGAATTCTTGTGCTGCTGATCTCGCCGCTCACCGCGTTCTGGCTGATGCAGTTCTTTTTCGGCGCGATGCCGTGGGAGATCAATCCCGGTGCGGCGCTTGCGAACTGGATCTGTCTCGGCGCGGTCTACTGGCTTGCGTGCGGCCTGTTCGGCCATGTGGCGCGGTTCAGCGTGCTGCTGCATCTGCTGGCAGGCGCGTGGGGTACGGCAAATTATTTTGTCTCGAACTTCCGCGGCACGCCCATCCTGCCGTGGGACTTCTCCGCGCTGGGCACCGCCGCAGCTGTCGCGGACAGCTATCAGTTTACGGTGACCTGGGAGATGGTCGTGGGCGTCATCCTGCTCGTGGTGCTCGCGTGGAGCCTGCGCCATCAGTACGGTGAGGACCGTTTCCGCGTCGCACCCGGCGGCTTCCGCCGCCGCATGATGATGGTGCTCGCCGGTGCGATCTGCCTCATTCCGGTGCTGCATCCGCAGCTGCTCGGCCTGTTCGGCGTCAAGACCGACGTCTGGGACCAGACGAGCGTATACCGCTCGAGCGGCGCGGTTGCGGAGTTTCTGCGCAATACCGAGTTCATGGAGGTTGAGCAGCCGGAGGATACGGCGCCGGAGACCGTCTCGGCTATCGTGAGCGGAGCGGAAGCCGATCCGCTGCCCGCGGTTTCGGCGCAGCACCCGAACATCCTCGCCATTATGAACGAGTCCTGGGCGGATTTCGAGGATTTCGGCAACATAACGCTGAGCGAGAGCACGATGGATTACATCAAAAGTCTGGATAACGCGGTCGTCGGTCATGCCTATACCTCTGTGTTCGGCGCAGGCACGAGCACGAGTGAGTTTGAGTTTCTGACGGGCGATTCGATGGCCTTCCTGCCGTCGGGCAGCATCCCGTATCAGCAGTACATCCTCGGCGCGTCCGACTCGCTCGCGACGCTTTTGAAGGGATACGGCTACGAAACGCGCGCCTTCCATCCGGGCGAAAAGACCTCGTGGCAGCGCAATATAGCATATCCGCGCCTTGGCTTTGACTCGTTCAAGTGCGGCGACGATATGGATGTTCCGCAGACCGACGAGCACGGCTACGTCAGCGATGACTCGGATTTCAGGCAGGTCATCTGGGAGTTCGAGCACAAGCAGGAGGGCACGCCGCTTTTCCTGTTCAACGTCACCATTCAGAACCATGGCGCGTATACGGTCGAGGATTATCCGGCCGAAGTGACCGTCGAGGATGCGCCGGGAGAGTATCCCAAGGCGGAGCAGTATCTGACGCTTGCGAACAAGACCGACGAGGCGTTCCGTCAGCTCGTCGAGTATTTCGAGCAGCAGACCGAGCCGACCATTATCGTCATGTTCGGCGACCATCAGCCGTCGGTCGAACAGGAATTTCTCGACATGGCCTACGGCGTCTCGGAGGACGGCATGACCATGGAGCAGTACATGGATAAGTTCAAGGTGCCGTTCGTCATCTGGGCGAACTATCCGCTGACCGGCGAAAAGCCGGGCATCACGAGCCTGAACTTCCTCGCGCAGTACGTTCTGCGCGACGCAGGCATCCAGACGAGCGCGTTCGGCTCCTATCTCTGGAATTTGACGAAGACCATTCCGGCGATGACGTTTGCCGGCTATTTCGACAGCGAGGGCAACGCATACAGCCACCTCGAGACGACAGAAATGACCGACCTCATCAGACAGTATCAGACTGTACAGTATAACGAGCTGTTCGGCGGCGCAGACAGGCAGAGCAGCCTGTTTGCGGCGCCGGTCTCATAAAGAAGGACGAACGCGATGGTCTGCGGCACAGTGAACGTCAGCGAAATGATGGGCAGCGCGGTCCATCTCCACATCTCCGCCTGCGGCACGGATACCATCATCATCGTGCCGACCGGGGATCTTGAAAACGCGAACGCCTACGCCATCGGCTCGCATTTGTGCCTGCACCCGTTCTACCACGTCCGGGTGAACGTTCAGAAAACCGCAGCAGGGCACTTCTTTTCTCATGGCATCCTCCAAACACTTGAATAACTGTTCAATCGTTATATTAGCACTCCTTTGCAAGGCTGTCAAGCATTTATTTATTTTCATAGTATGAAAACAGGGGAACGGATCCTTTTGCGTTTGGATGGGAAATTGTAATAATTTTTACAGGAATATCCCCGTTATACTACCCCACAGGAGCAGGGGACCGCCCCGGAAAGGAGAGACTATGCAGGCAACACTTTCAGGATTTATAGAATATCTGCACAACCAGCTGGGGGAGCCCTATGTATGGGGCGGGCAGCACACCAAGCTGACCCCCGGGAACTATGTATCCATTATCGACCGGAAAGAGGAGCGCACCGGAGGCTATCGCAATGAGACCTATGCCCGGGCGGCCAAGACCTTCTGCAAAAAACGGTTTGCCGCCGGCGCCCGGGTGCTTTACGGATATGACTGTTCGGGTCTGGGGGCCTATTATCTGTTTAACCTGACCCGCGCCTATAAGAGCGATGTCACCGCTCACACCATGTATACCCGCTGTGCCATAGACAAAGACGTCCTTCCCAAAACCGGCTGGTGGGTATTCCGTCTGAACAAACGGGGCCGTGCCACCCATGTAGGCTATATGGTGACCGACACCGTGCTGATAGAAGCCCGGGGCCGCCGGGACGGCGTGGTAA
>OQWM01002853.1_pt1 | contig 11664 bp, 9 predicted proteins | sample 1691531 | NCBI WGS metagenome assembly OQWM01 (sample SAMN03418257, study PRJEB22391) | human gut metagenome | biome: human-gut; feature: organic feature; material: feces | host: Homo sapiens | place: Tanzania | collected 2013-01 | reverse complement strand
AGAGTACCGTGAAGGCGGCTGAGGCTGCCATCCATTATCATATCTCTAAGGAGGTTGAGGTGGAGATTGTTACTGAGTTCAAATCGGCTCCTCGTCCTGAAGTAGGAAAAATGCTTCCTCAGGTGAAGAACGTCATCGCCGTAAGCTCGGGCAAGGGTGGAGTAGGCAAGAGTACGGTTTCTGCCAATCTCGCCATCGCACTTGCCAAGTTGGGTTACAAGGTGGGCTTGCTCGATACCGATATCTTTGGTCCTTCCATGCCTAAGATGTTTGGCGTTGAGGAGGAGCGTCCTTACTCTGTTCACAAAGATGGCAGAGACCTTATCGAACCTGTCGAAAAGTATGGTGTTAAATTGCTGAGTATTGGTTTCTTCGTAAGTCCTACTACGGCTACCTTGTGGCGTGGCGGTATGGCTTGCTCTGCCTTGAAGCAGTTGATTGCGGATGCCGATTGGGGTGAGTTGGATTACTTTATCCTCGATACGCCTCCTGGCACCAGCGATATTCATCTTACCCTGCTCCAGACACTCTCCATTACGGGTGCGGTGATTGTTAGTACTCCTCAGCAGGTGGCGCTTGCCGATGCGAGAAAGGGTATTGATATGTATCAGAACGACAAGGTGAATGTGCCTATTCTGGGTCTTATCGAGAACATGGCTTATTTTACGCCTGCCGAGTTGCCTGAGAACAAGTATTATATCTTCGGTAAGGAGGGCTGCAAGAACCTGGCCAAGGAGATGAACGTGCCATTGCTTGCCCAGATTCCTATCGTTCAGAGCATCTGCGAGGGTGGTGATGATGGTGCGCCTGCTGCTACCAAGGTTGATTCCGTTACGGGTCAGGCTTTCCTGAGTCTTGCACAGAGCATCGTTACCGTGGTGAACCGCAGAAATGCCGAGAAGGCTCCAACCAAGATTGTAAGTACACACTAAGTAATCTATTCGGTTAGGTTTAATATAAAAAAGCTAGGATTGCCATCAAGCAGTCCTAGCTTTATTTTTATCAGGGGGTATCAGGGGTTAACAGGGTTAACAGTTAACAGCTGTTTTTTGTATGGTCAACCCCAGATTCTTGAATTTTAGCTCTTTATTTTTATATTTTAGCTCTTTATTTTTTAGCCTCCAGAAGCTCTTCCGCCTCATCCTCTTCTTCTGCAACTTCGGCAGTAAGATTGGCCTTGAGCCTTGCTGAGCGCAACTGCTGTCTGAAAACCAGGCAGGTGGCGAGGAAATAGGCGCCGGTCTGTATCCAAAGGGCTCTGAATTCTGGGAGAATATCGGCAAGCGATGCTCCCATGCTGCTGATTCTGAGGAATCCTCTGATGCCGAAGGTGGATGGGAATACCCAGGCAAATCCTTGCCAGAAGGCTGGAATATTGCTCTGCGGCCATGAAATACCCGTCATGAAAAGCAACGGAACGGAGGTAAATACCACCAGGAGCATCACATTCTCACGATATCTTACCAGGCAGGATAGCATCAAACCGAAGAATACGCAGGATAGAATGTATGGCAGGAGGAAACCCAGGATGGTGGTCCAGGTTACCATGCTTACAAAACCGAATAATTTCGGTACTACCAGCGTAAGATACATGCCCAGTACGGCATAGACCATGAAATAAACCATCGCCTTGCCGAATACGATGCGGAAAATGCCGCCATAATGCTTGCTCACCGGAATCAGTTCGCGGTTTCTGTTGAGCTCTCTCGATGTTCCTGCCGCCATTCCGATGCCCAGCAGCATGGTTTGCTGCAGGATGAGCACCAGCACGCCTGGCAGGATGGCGTTGCCGTATCCGCCGGTGGTGTTGAATATCGGCACTTCATCGAATTCCAATGGATGGGCGGTAAGCTCATCGTCTCTATCCGTGAATCCTCCACCTTTCGAAATCTGAATGCCCGAGTTGATATGGCTCGCCACACTCTGTGCCGTCTGGTAAATCGCCTTGTAGGTAAGCATCAGACTCATGTCGCAATAAACGCCCACATGTGCCTGTTCGCCTCGGTTCAATCGGGTGTCGAAGTCGGCAGGAATATAGATGATTCCGTGCACCGCCTGCTTCTGCACCAGCTGCTTCGCCTCGTCGAGACTGTTGCAGTAATAGGTGGCCTTGGCATCGGGAGAGGCATCGTAGTCGCGGATAAACTCGCGGGAGCTGTGGCTGTGGCTCAGGTCCACAATCGCCGTATCCACCTCTCTCACCACCTCGTTGTTGTAAATCCACGAGTAGAGCAGCGGATAGCCCAGCGGCACCAGGATGCAGAAGATGAGCACACCTTCGTCGCGGAACACATTGCGCATCTCCGTCTTCCAGATGAAGCACATGTCCCAGATGCCATTGATAATCTTATATAATAAACTACTTTTCTTCATTATGGTAGGTATTTATATACTAACATTGCCTTCTTGATGTTCCAGACGGTGAGCATTGGCAGGGCGCAGAAAAGCACCAGCGCACCCCAGTGGAGCACGGCATCGCTCATCGGGAAACCATTGAAGATGTTCATCTGGTAAATCATGTAATAATGGCGCATAGGGAAGAGTTGGCCGATGGCTTCGATAGGGGAATCCATGGCAAAGAGCGGATAGGTGGCTCCGCAGATGGAGAAACTTACCACGCCCCACAGCGAACAGATACTCATCGACATGCGGAGCGAAGGCATCAGTCCAAAGGCAAAGATGCCGAAGCACTGGCAGGCAAGTACGCTCATCACGCCCAGGAGCACGATGGGCAGTACGCCGCCCGGATGAGGGAATCCCAACACGTAATAGATGTAGAACTCAAAGAGCAGGAAGATGCTCAGGAAGATGAGCGTCTGCGGCAGCATCTTGCCGGCGATGGCGAGATAAGGGTTGTTGTCCGACATGCGCATCCAGTCTCTGGCACGATTGAACTTCAATTCGGTTCCTATAGAATAAGGTGTAAGAAGAAAGATGAAGAGCATGATGAGTCCCGGTACCATCACGGTGGAGAGATAGTAGTTATATAGACCAGAAATATTATGAAGTATTTAGAAATATGTTCCAGATCGTCGACGATAAATGTCTAGATGATAATATGGATGAGCTTGCATCTAAAGTGGATGTGATCTTTACAGCAACACCACAAGGACTTTGTAGTTCTTTAGTATCAGAAGAAATTTTATCTAAAGTTAAGATCATTGATCTAAGTGCAGACTTCCGTATCAAAGATGTAAATCGATATGAAGAATGGTATGGGATCAAACATCAGAGTCCAGAATTTATTGACGAGGCAGTGTATGGACTTTGTGAGATCAATCGTGAAGATATTAAGAAAGCACGACTGATCGCTAATCCAGGATGCTATCCAACATGCTCTACATTATCTATTTACCCAATGGCCAAAGAAGGATTGATCGAGATGAACAGTGTGATCATCGATGCCAAATCAGGAACATCTGGAGCTGGACGTGGAGCAAAAGTTAATAACTTATATTGCGAAGTGAATGAAAATATCAAAGCATATGGAGTTGCAACACACAGACATACGCCAGAAATCGAAGATCAGTTAAGCTATGCATCTGGAGAAGAAGTATTATTAAACTTCACACCACATTTAATTCCAATGAATCGTGGAATTTTAGTGACAGCATATGCAACACTTAAGAAGGATTTGACGGACATACGGGAGTTGGTGAAGTTGTTTGCGAAGAAGTTAAAGCAATCTATGATACCTATTATAAAGATGAAAAATTTGTCAGAGTTTTAGACAAAGATGTCTGCCCTGAGACAAGATGGGTAGAGGGAAGTAACTATGTGGATGTCAACTTTAAGATCGATAAACGTACAAATCGTATTATCATGATGGGTGCCATGGACAACCTTGTAAAAGGTGCAGCTGGACAGGCCGTACAGAACATGAATCTTATGTTTGGATTAAAAGAAACTGAAGGATTAGAATTAGTACCAATGTTCCCATAGAGCTTTGGTAAGGAAGGACTAGAATTATGAAGATCATCAATGCCGGAGTAACAGCTCCAAAAGGTTTTAAATGTGCAGGACTTCGTGCTGGAGTGAAACCAGGGAAGACAAACAAGGATATGGCAATGATTGTAAGTGAAGTGCCAGCAAAGATCGCAGGAACATTTACAAAGAATATTGTAAAAGCAGCTCCAGTTTTATGGGGAAAGAAGATCGTAGAAGAACAAGAAGCAGTCAGAGCAGTGGTAATTAATACAGGAATTGCTAATGCATGTACGGGTGCACAAGGATATGAGAATGTAGTAACAGAAGCAAAAGAAGTAGCGAAATTGTTAGATATTAAACCAGAGGAAGTTGTCGTAGGTTCCACAGGAGTTATCGGACAGCAGCTGCCAATGGATGTGATCAAGGAAGGAATCAAGAAGTTAGTTCCAGAATTAAAAGCAGACAGACAAAGCGAAGAAGATGCATCCTGGGCAATCCTTACAACAGATACAAAGCCAAAAGAGGCAGCTGTAGAAGTAGAAATTGATGGAAAGACTGTTACAATTGCGGGTATGTGTAAAGGTTCTGGAATGATCCATCCAAACATGGGGACAATGCTTGGATTTATTACTACAGATGCAGCAATCGATAAAGCATTATTATTAGAACTGCAGAGAGAACTGATCGAAGATACATTCAATATGGTATCAGTTGATGGAGATACATCTACAAATGATACAGTTTTTGTATTTGCAAATGGAATGGCAGAGAATAAAGAAATTACAGAAAAAGATGCAGACTATGAAGCATTCAAAGAAGGATTATTATATGTGAATCAGTCTCTTGCAAAACAGATCGCAGGGGATGGAGAAGGATGCACACGTTTATTCGAAGTTCATGTAGCAGGTGCAGATTCTAAGGAAAATGCAAAGATCTTAAGTAAATCTGTCGTGACATCAAGCCTTACAAAAGCAGCAATCTACGGAAAAGATGCAAACTGGGGAAGAATTCTTTGTGCACTTGGATATGCAGGAGTTGATTTTGATCCAGTCAAGGTTGATATCAGTTTAAAGAGTGTGGATGGTGTGATCGAGATCGTAAAAGACGGAATCGCAACAGATTATTCTGAAGACGAAGCAACCAAAGTATTATCTGCAGATACAGTAACAGCAGATATTGATGTACATAATGGAGCATTTGAAGCAACTGCATGGGGATGTGATCTGACACACGATTATGTAACAATTAATGCAGACTACAGATCATAAGAATACAGATCAACATAAATACAGACAGACGATAAAATAAAATGCATAAAAGCCAGACAACTATGAAAGGAAGAATCAATGGAACAGATGGGAAATGAAATTAACGAATTGATCGAACAGTCAAAACAAAAAGCAAAAGTATTAACAGAGGCATTACCATATATCCGTCGTTTCAATAACTGTTACGTTGTTGTAAAATACGGTGGAAGCGCTATGAAAGACAAGAATCTTCAGAAAAGCGTGATCAGAGATGTTGCATTATTAAAACTAGTAGGTATGAAACCGATCATCGTACATGGTGGTGGAAAAGAAATCAGTAAATGGGTTCGTATGTCAGGAAAAGAACCAGAATTTTACCATGGACTTCGTGTCACAGACAAAGAGACTATGGAAGTTGCTGAGATGGTATTGTTTAAAGTGAATCAGGAACTGGTAGCTATGATGGCAGAAGTTGGGGTCAAAGCTGTAGGTCTTTCTGGAAAAGATGCAGAAATGATCCGTGTGAAGAAAAAAGAAATGCCTGGAAAAGATCTTGGATATGTCGGTGAGGTTAAGAGTGTCGATACAACACTTCTTGAAGCATTGATCGAAGATGATTTTGTACCAGTTATTTCCCCAATTGGTTTAGGAGATAACTATGAACCATATAATATTAATGCGGATGACACAGCATGTGCAGTTGCGGAAGCATTAAATGCAGAAAAACTGGTATTCTTAACTGATATTGAAGGAGTCTTTGTAGATCCAGAAGATAAATCAACACTGATCTCTGAGATGGATCTTAAACAGGCAAAAGAATTTATCGATAACGGGGTAGTTGGAGGAGGAATGCTTCCAAAACTGAAGAACTGTATCGAAGCGATCGAAGGTGGAGTATCCAGAGTCCATATCTTAGACGGACGTTTAACAAACTGTCTGTTACTGGAATTCTTTACAGAAAAAGGTATTGGAACAGCTATCTTAAAAGAACCATTATTTGATAAGCCATTATTTAACGAAGAAGATGAGGAAGGATGTTAAGATGAAAACTCAGCAGGAATATATTGATCAGGGAGAACAGTATATCTTAAAGACATATAATCGTTTTCCGGTTGTATTAGAAAAAGGAGAAGGTGTCTATTTATATGATGCTGACCAGAAGAAATATCTGGATTTTGGTGCAGGAATTGCGGTATTTGCATTAGGATATGGAAATGAAGCTTACAATCAGGCATTAAAAGACCAGATCGACAAGCTGATCCATACATCAAATTTATATTACAATATTCCAGCAGTAGAAGCTGCAAAGAAGATTGTCGATGCTTCAGGACTTAAAAAAGTATTCTTTACAAACAGTGGAACAGAAGCAATCGAAGGTGCATTAAAAGTTGCAAGAAAGTATGCATATAACAAAGATGATTCCAAAGATTATGAATTTATCGCAATGAATCATTCATTCCACGGAAGAAGCCAGGGAGCTTTATCAGTGACTGGTAACAGTCATTATCAGGATGGATTTGTTCCAAAAGAATTTCGTGCTGTATTTGCAGAATTTAATAACTTGGAAGATGTTGTATCAAAGATCACAGATAAAACATGCGGAATCATATGTGAGGTTGTTCAGGGTGAAGGTGGAATTTTCCCAGCAGATAAAGAATTCTTAGAGGGACTTCGTAAAGTCTGTGATGAAAAAGATATTTTACTGATCTTTGATGAGATTCAATGTGGAATGGGACGCTGTGGATCTTTATTTGCACATGACCTTTATGGAGTAAAACCAGATGTCTTGACACTTGCAAAAGCACTTGGATGTGGTGTTCCTGTTGGGGCATTTGTTGTAGGTGAAAAGGCTGATGGGGCCCTAGTACCAGGTGATCATGGAACAACATATGGTGGAAATCCATTTGCAGCAGCGGCGATCAATGCAGTGTTTGATCAGTTTGAAAAATTACAGGTTCCAGAACATGCAAAAGAAATCGGTGCTTACCTGTGGGATAAATTAGAAGAGTTAAAAGAGAGACATGACTGTATCACAGGACATCGTGGGATTGCATTAATGCAGGGACTTGAATTTGATGCAGATCATCCAGTTGGAGATATCGTTAAGAAAGCATTAGAAAAAGGATTGATCTTAATTTCAGCAGGAAATAATGTCATTCGTTTTGTACCACCACTTGTGATCGAAAAAGAACATGTGGATGAGATGATTTCTATTTTAGAAGACTGTATCGCATAGAATGTATAAAAAAGACCTCTATGGAAAAACTATCCGTAAAAAGATAGTTTTTTATGGAGGTTTTTATATGTTTGGATTGATGATTGCATTGATTTCGGGAGCTTTAATGAGTATTCAAGGTGTGTTTAACACAGAAGTAACAAAACAAAGCAGTACATGGACAACGAGTACATTTGTACAGGCGACAGGATTTCTTGCATGTCTGCTGATCTGGTTGATCGCAGAGAGGGATCAAAGCTTTATGATGCTTTTAAAGGTCAGCCCCAGATATCTTTTATTAGGAGGAGTGATCGGAGCCGCGATCACATTTACAGTGATCAAAAGTGTTGCAAGTTTAGGACCTGCACAGTCAGCGATGCTGATCGTTGCATCACAAAGTGTTATTTCTTATCTGATCGAAGTTTTTGGTCTGTTTGGTGTAGAAAAAACAGATTTTGCATGGGTAAAACTTTTAGGAGTGGTTTTGTTTGTCACAGGATTGATAATATTTAAATGGAAATCATAAATATCTCTTGTAAAGTATTATAATTTTCGCTAAAATAGAAGTTAGATTTACATGTTCCAGACTCTTTGCATAAGACCGGGAGGTTTATGTTGTTTAGAAGAGTTAAAGTGATAACCATTTTGCTGATGTTATTTATGATGTCCATTGGATGCAGCCGCAGGAAGGAAGTATCGATAGAACCAAAGAAGGAGACAAAGACAACGGCTGAGAAGTCTTCTTCTAAGGCAACTATTTATGTCTATGTATGTGGAGAAGTAAAACATCCAGGAGTTTATCGTTTTTCGAAGGGTGAACGCATCGTTTCTGCTGTGAAAGCAGCTGGTGGACTAACTAAGAAGGCTTCAGCGGAGAGTATTAATCAGGCAGAGAAGATGAAAGATGGGCAGCAGATAACGATTCCGTCAAAGAAACAGACAGCAAAGAATGAAGAATCTGATTCCAAAGCAGTGCAATCTTCCTCTGGAAAGATCAATATCAATACTGCAGGTGCCAAGGAGTTGATGACACTTTCAGGGATAGGGGAAGCGAAAGCTTCTGATATTATCTCTTATCGAGAGGAACATGGCCCTTTTTCTGATATTTCAGATATTATGAAGATTCAGGGAATTAAAGAGGGGATATATCATAAGATCAAAGACAAGATAACAATATAATTTTAGAGGTGGAAAAATGAGGAAGGTCTTAGTTGTTGATGATGAAAAACTAATCGTGAAAGGCATCAAATTCAGTCTGGAACAAGATGAGATGCAGGTGGACTGTGCTTATGATGGAGAAGAAGCATTAGAGAAAGCCAAAGAGAATCAATATGATATTATTCTTCTTGATGTAATGCTTCCAGGACTGACTGGATTTGAGGTTTGTCAGGCGATTCGTGAATTCTCTAGCGTTCCGATCATTATGTTGACGGCTAAGGGAGAAGATATGGATAAGATTCTTGGCCTTGAATATGGGGCAGATGATTATATCACAAAGCCATTTAATATTCTGGAAGTAAAGGCAAGAATCAAAGCGATCTTACGTCGAAGCGCACATCACGATGTGAAAGAAGAAGAATCAGCCAAGGTTGTAGAATGCAGAGGATTAAAGATTGACTGTGAAAGCCGCAGAGTACATATTCATGGCAAAGAAGTGAATCTGACAGCGAAAGAGTTTGACTTGTTAGAGTTACTGGTATTTCATCCAAACAAAGTATACAGCAGAGAAGATCTGTTGAATACAGTATGGGGATATGATTATCCAGGAGATGCAAGAACGGTCGACGTGCATATCCGAAGATTGAGAGAGAAGATCGAAGTGAATCCGGGAGTACCGGACTATGTACATACAAAGTGGGGGGTAGGTTACTATTTTCAGTCCTAAGAAGAATAGATTTGCCTTTTTACATAGTATGCAGTTCTTTATTTTCTTGTCAATTTTCCTTCTGACGACATTGATATCGGTTTTATTTAGCAAGTTGTTAAATGATGGATATCGTCAGAAAACATACGACCAGAAAGTAGATAGTGTAGCCAGCCAGTGTAGCTGGCTTGGTGATCAGGTAGTTGGAGTCGATTTTCATTTAGATGATGGCTCCAACTCTCTTTCTAATCAGATTGATGAACTTGCAACAAGTATGAATGGGCGGATCATTGTAATTAAAAATAATTATAAGATCATCAAAGATACTCATACAGATTTTCAGTCTAGATTCTTTTTAAATGATAATATATTGAATGTTATGGATGGAAAGAAGACAAGGATCGTATCAGAGAGTGGAAAGTATATCGAAGTAATGGTTCCGATCGTATCAAAAGTTGGAAAGAAAAATCATATTCTGGGAGCTGTGCAGGCGACTGTGCCATCTGAGGATATGATGGGAGCGGTCACAGAGATGGAACATCGCAGGAATATGCTGCTGGTAGCATGTATCATTTGCGGATTATCAATGGCAATGATCATCAGTTATCTGTTGACGAGAGATTTAAAGAAGATTCAGAGAGACGTTGATTTTATTGCAGCTGGACATGAAGATGAATCCATTGAAGAGACAGGATTCTTAGAAGTACGCAGTATTGTGCAGCGTTTTAATGAGATTCTAGGAAGAATGCAGACATTGGAAGATTCAAGACAGGAATTTGTATCGAATGTATCGCATGAGTTAAAGACACCAATGACATCGATGAAAGTTCTTGCAGATTCCTTAATTCAGCAGGGAGATCAGGTTCCAGCTGAATTATATCGAGAATTCATGCAGGATATCGTTGCTGAGATCGATCGTGAGAATGTGATCATTTCAGATCTGTTATCTTTGGTGAAACTAGATAAGAAAGCAGCTCAGCTTCAGATTACAACAGTAAGTATCAACGAATTGTTAGAGATTATTATGAAGCGTTTAAAACCGCTGGCTCTGCAACGTAATATCGAATTGATCTTTGAAAGTTTCCGCCCAGTAACAGCAGAGATTGATGAAGTGAAGTTGTCTTTAGGTCTTACGAATCTGATCGAGAATGGTATCAAGTATAACAAAGATGATGGGTGGATCCGCGTGACACTGAATGCAGATCATAAGTATTTTTATGTGAAAGTTGCAGATTCTGGTGTTGGAATTCCTGAGGATTGCCAGGATCAGGTATTTGATCGTTTTTATCGCGTAGATAAAGCAAGATCAAGGGATACTGGTGGTACAGGGCTTGGATTAGCGATCACAAAGAGCGTTGTTTCTCTTCATAATGGAGAGATTAAGTTATACAGTAAGGTTGGTGAAGGAACAACATTTACACTTAGAATTCCATTAAAGTATAAAGGCTAGGAGGAAGAGATGAAGAAAAGAAAATTATGTATGATCTTTTTGCTTTGTCTGGCTTTGATGACTTTAGTGGCAGGATGCCGGTCAAAAAAAGAAACCAATGACCAAGGCAATCAAAAAGGAACAGCAATTTACTATACAAATAATGATGTTACGAAATTGATCATGAAGAAAGAAAATGTGAAGCTGGAAGGGGATCAGCAGCAGAAAGTGAAGATTTTGCTAAAGAAACTTCAACAGACGCCAAAGAGTGATAAGATACGCGCAGTGATTCCGAAGAGAATTATGATCAATGCTGTATCAGTGAATACAAATATCGTTGAGATTGATTTTTCAACAGGGTATAAACGAATTTCAGAGAATAGAGATTTGGAACTTCGTGATTTTAAAAATGTAGTTTATAAGTCAGAAGAAAATGTTCGTCAGATTCTGAATAAAGGTGACTATCAATACTTCAGAACATGGAGCGATAATAAGGCTTGGAAGCGTCCTGATAATGTGGATGTCTTTGTTGTATCAAAGGTTACTCCTGCAGATGAAACTCATAATGTAGCTTTTGAATTGACGAAGATTAATAACTTTGATCCTTCTGAAGATGTTATTCCTGCAAAAACTGGTGTAATTTTGGCTTTGAAGGAAGGTATTGAAGTTCCTGGTGCTGTGTTCCATAAGAGAAAGTCTTTGATTACTTATAATACTTTGGTTATTCCACTGGAAGAGGCAACTCATAAGGATTTGAGTTATACCAAAACCAATCTCTTGGTACCATGTGTTAAAGCTAAGAATATTCCTACAGAGGAGGGTGAAAATGTTAATTATCTCTTTGGATTCTATCATGCAAACCATGGCTTAGGTGTAACTTCTTTTGAAAGCAATCAGTTCCTTTTGGGATTCTGGATTTCAAATGGTAATGGAAATTTCTATTCTAACAGTTGTTACTTGCCAATAGCAAAGGCTAAAGCTG
>OQWM01002852.1_pt1 | contig 11665 bp, 14 predicted proteins | sample 1691531 | NCBI WGS metagenome assembly OQWM01 (sample SAMN03418257, study PRJEB22391) | human gut metagenome | biome: human-gut; feature: organic feature; material: feces | host: Homo sapiens | place: Tanzania | collected 2013-01 | reverse complement strand
TGGAAAGTCCATCTTGAATTACCTCTTTTTAGATTGCTGACAAACTACTTCGTTATGTTTTGCTATCACGTTTATATCTACGCCTACTACTTCAACTTCTTCTTCCGGAACGACTAAAATGAAGTCGAAATCGCCATCAAAAATCATTTTTTCTTTCATAATTTTTGGTATTGTCACGATCATTGTGCAGCAAGATAGGTCCACAAAATATGAAGGTCCACTTAACGCTGCATAAATAACCCCGTCTTTCTCAAAAATATCGCCAGTTCTGAGATTGTTCATTTTTTCTCGATATGGAAAACTCATTTTTGCTCTTTCTCCTTCATTCTTCCTTTTGCTTGTGGATTAACCGCGAGCATTAAGCCAGCTTTTATTTTGTTCTCCTTCGCTATTACTTTTTAACTCTGCTAAGCTGCAAAAATCAAATTCCTTGGAGAGGTATAACCCATACGGATTAAGACAATCCTTAATGCCTTCCTATCCTACTCCGTAGAATTTGCAGTCTCGGCAATAAATGATTTGTGTATCACCAATCTGCATTGACAACCACCTTATGACCTCTCAGCAGAGCGACGGCCACGAGCTTTTCAATATCGTTGTTCAGCCAGTAAACATTTTTGACAGAATACTCGGCAAGCTCACGAGCCTGTTCGTCCGTGAGTGCCATGTCTTTGCCGTACCAATCGCTATCGCCGCCCTCAGCGTAATAGTCGATTGACTTTAAGAAATCGCGCCAGTCAGACCCTCCGGCATTAACCTCGTTGACATCCTTTGTCGTGACGAGCTTGCCGCAGTCTGGACAGCGAAATTCTTGAACTTCCTTAATCGTAACGTCGAGACCCATCGTCGTTTCCTCCTCCATAAAGTCGTGAGCCGCAATCCAACGTTTTACTGAATCGTCGTTCTGTTCTTCTGGTGTTTTCCAGTCTTCGATGTGTTGTCCCCACATAGAGCTCCCCTCCCAAATGTCGATGAAGCTGTTGTACATTACCAATCTTCCTCGGAATCGTATGACGGATTGAACGGGCAGTCACCGCAGCGAGAACGAAGTTCGCCGTTCTCATCCTCGTACCAGTCATCACCGTATCCGGTGCATTCGTAACAGTAGTCGTTATCGTCCCACATGCTTACATCTCCTGTTCCATAGCTTTCGAGCTCCTCTGGGTGTTTTTCTGGCTTCGCAGGTCTTAGCTAACGATCTATGACATTTGAAACACCAAGCAACAACCAGATCTTTGTTGTCTCCTACTGCTATAAACTTAGGTTCAGAACCGCAAAATGGACACGGTCTGAGTTTGGTTTCTTCTCTTGTCCAGTTTGCCCACATATTTATCTCTTCCTCCACATAGCCGCGACTGGCCTGCCGCACTCAGGGCACAGAACGAATGATTTCCGACCGTTGTCTGTGCCCTCGTGATGGATATCGTCCGTCGTGTACTCAAATACACATTCGCACCCGACACATCTATGTCTTCGTGCTCCGAATTTTCCGTGATTGATTACTTTCACAGTTTAATCCCCTCAACTTCAGCTCGGATTTCAAGATCGTGCAGGTATTCGCCCATGTGACGCTTCTGCTGACGAAGCAAATCAAGAGAACAGTTGGGAGTGAAATCAAGCGTTCCGGCCTCGTACTTCGTCACCATGCGGTGCAGCTTCTCGTAACGGGTCTTGAGGTCGTGGTATTCGCCCTGCATACGTTCCTGCCAACAAGGTTTAACGGAGATAGTTTCACATTCATGAGTGTCTTCGATAGGCTCATCACAGCTCACCAGTTCCAATGGTTCATACATTTTCTCAAATGCGTCTTTCTCATAACGATTGATTGTTCCATTTGTACCTTTTACAACAAAATCTCCCGGGTATACATTTGTTAGATAATTACCGACGTATATACCTAAAGAATTATCTTTCCACCAGTAAACTCCACAATCACACATATTTTTAATTTCCCTGTAACGCCCTGCTTCCTCTGTCCACTGGACAGCTTCGACAAATTCCGGCTTCTTTTGATATTTCATTCAAGCGTGCTCCTTTATCTCAAAACCAAAAACATCAGAGACGATAAGCTTCACTCCACATTCCGGGCAGCAAAGATTGCCGTCACCTAGTTTCCTTCCGTCTCCATTTTCGTAGTACCATTCAATTTTTATATCTTGATCGGAATACTCAAATAAGCATCCACAGTTTACGCATTCGCACCGGCGAGCTATTGGTTTCAGTGTTCGACGAAACCCGTGTTTAAGTATTTTCACTTCTTTGAACCTCCGGCTCATTGCGGTAAGCCACCCAATCATTCCAATACAGATTTGATTGAGGGGCAAAACTCAACATATAATCCACATATTCTCTTCGGTTTCCAATCATATTCATGTTAATGGAATCGACAAAGCATAGGACAATCTCTTTTGGATAATCAGGAGTTTCTTTTAGAACCACCCAGACTTCTTGGCCGTCCATACCCATCAGTTCATACGGGGTAAGCGGCCGGGTATCTTTGCTTTTCTGCGCTTCAGCACGAAGTTCTTTTAATTCCTCGAGCCAATTTACATGCTGCTCGCTTAAACTGGCTGACTGATAAGAACTGTTTTCTTTAGAGTTTTTTGTTCTCGTGCGCCAATATTCAATGGCTTCGTCTAACGACCAAGGATTCAGCATTTGTACCACTCCTTAAACAATGGTTTTGTTATGGAGCTGACACTCAGACTCGAACTGAGAACCGTCTGATTACAAATCAGATGCGCTGCCAATTGCGCCATGCCAGCATATTGGCCCGCGAAACGCGGGCGGTGTTTATCGAATGTCGAAATGACCAAAGCCGCGAACTTCCTTTTGAGCCGCGAGGTTTGCTTCGTACAGTCCTCTGAAGAAGTGCTTTACGTCCTGCTTTACACCCACTTAGATCACCTCCATTCAATTTTAGAATGCGAGTTTGACATCCGAAGGTCTGAGCAAACCCTCGGACATCTAAACTCTCCCCCAATTTGCGGGCTTGTTCTCAACCAATCACGCCGCTGTGCGACCGTTTTCTGATCGAGCGCGGAATCCGCCGTGTGCGTCCGTCTAACCACCTGTTTGCGAGGGGTATCGCTTGCAGATGATGCTCATTTTCGCTGGCGTGCCCGCTATTTGCACCAGTAATTCGGGAACAGAAGGCGTTCTACTCCTGTTCTCTATAAACGCTTCCGTTTTTTTATTTTAGGCACTTTATGCTTTGCTCTGATTCATCTCCGCGAACGCGCCTGGTGATGTCTTGTACGAGCAGTACAGAGGATTGTTGTTGTTCACGCGGATTTGCAATCATCCGCGCCGTCCGAGGCTTTCTCGAACTGCTTCGTCTTATCAGGCTCTCCTCTTATTCCTTACGCCCTTGGGATACCCTGTTGATTTATTCACGAAGTTCTGCTCATTTCGGACGCCTTATTTTTGCTGAATGCTTGCGTCTTACACCATCATTCTGGTCGAGCATTGGGCGTTGGGCTTGTCGCCCTAACCACGGTTTAACCAAAACACCGGAAAGGTTGTGCCACTCCTCTTTTCTGAATCGACAGAAAAGGTCAGCCGATTCTCCCTCGCCGGAATCGAACCGTCCGAACCCATATCGCGAATTAGATTCGTGACCGCCATCAAGGGAGATATAGTTGCCGCGCTTAACGGACGCGGCGCGATTAAACACCGTTGACCACTACCATACCAATGGAACCCGAAGGCCACATTGCCGGAATCGAACCGGAACTGTGTTAGCTTACCAAACCTCGGTCAGCGAGCAGAATCGAACTGCATTCTTGGCGCGGCAGGAGGAATTTGAATCCCCGCGACGGTTTCCCGCCCTATCGGTTTTCAAGGCCGACCCCTTCAGCCTCTTGGGTACTGCCGCACATGGCCTCTCGGTGGAGACTCGAACTCCATTCCACTGATCAAAATGTGGAAGCTGCCCGCTCCGAGAGCTGTAGCGGGACGTCTTTTTATTTTTTAGTGATAGTCCGAGGACATCCCGCAGGCGCGGACTGTTCACCGCAGATGCTTGCAAGCCTTGTTGATCTGCGGTGCGATTCGGGTGAGGCAGGATTCGAACCTGCTTTTCGATGATATTACTCTCCGGTGTTTCCTGTTCACCACTCACCCACAAAAGTGCGGTTTAAGGTTGACCGCAAACCTGTAGCTTAGAAGCCTTCCAGGGACAACTGCTTTTTGAAATACGGCATGGGCGTAATCTTGTGAAGGTTCTTATAATGCAGATTGCAAATCTTCTTGTCGATCTCTCGATCACCACAGCTGCCATCTACGATATGCTTCTCCAACTGAGCGTAAGTAAAACCGAGATTTGACTCGTCAGACTTTCCGCAAAGTCCGTCAGATGGAGTCTTGTCCACCAGATCGGCAGGGATCGGCAGCTCGTGACCGACTGCTACGACCTCGCTGACAAACAAGCCGGACAGTGGACTGAAATCACCGGCGCTGTCACCGTACTTGGTGGAGTAACCAACGTAGTCTTCGGAATAATTGCAGGTGTTAGCTACGCGGCCACCGTGCTCTAAAGACTGTGCTACCATGTATAGAGCCGCCATTCGAAGTCTAGGTGCCAGATTTACCTCCGCCTGCTTGCTGATAGGCAGTTCGTGCGAACCTTCGCTGAGCATCATAGAATAAGCGCCGCCGACATTGATTTCGACACTTTTGATCCCGAGAGCATCAACCACCCGGTGCGAATCTTCGATGTCTGACTGCTCGTCATTCGGCATCAACACACCGATAACACGGTCTTTGCCGAGTGCCTCAGCACAGAGAGCTGCAACAACGCTGCTGTCCTTCCCTCCAGAGATGCCAACAACGGCGTAACAGTCTTTGCCGTTATCTTCGAAGTAGTCTATAATCCACTGGACGATATGATTTTTCAGTGTCTTTGCGTTTCCCGTTAGAATTTACCTCCGTGCAATCTGTCGCGCACCTCTGCCAGCGTGTATTCATTGACCATAATACCGTGGATGAAAACAGGTACCATCTCATTATCAAGGTCGTATGTTTCCTTAAAGGTGTGTCCGTCCTCGTAAGAATACTCGTCGTCGTTCTCTTGCACGATGCAGCATCCGCGCTGGGACTTCTTAAAATGGCCGGTGTCCGTCTTTGGATTTTTGAAAATCATAATCGGCTTACCGTTCTCATCCTCTGCGTAGGTTGCCTTGACCGCAATGCCGAACGTGTCTCTCGTATACGGGTTATACCGGACATTCCCATTTTCGTCAATCGTCTCCAGACATTCCATGGAGAAGGAGCCGACACCCAAAGCCACGTTGTTAATTGCGAACCCATTTTCTTTCAGGATTGAGTAAATCTTTTCGCAACGCTGCGGCGTGATGCTGTCTCCGTACAGCGCCTTGATATGCGGATTCAGAACTTTGAATCCCTTGCTGTTCCTCGTGCCGCCAAAAATATTCCAGAGATGAAATACTGTCTGGGTGACAACCTCGACTGGATCGCCGCTATCACCGCGGATAGAAAGAATTCCGTCGTGCAACAGGATCTCATCCTTGAGCTGCGGCAGCAAATTGTCGACCAGATTCCAGTAGTCGTAGCTGTCAGATACAACGGAGAAACTGCTATGCGGATAAATCTCGGTGAGCAGTCGGCGCAGATGTGTAATCTCATCACCGTCAACTGCGGCATTGGAGCACATTACGCTGTGTTCGGTCGAAATGCCACCATATCCAACCGGTTCCTGATCGCAGCTGCAGTTATAATTTCGTTCCAGCCAGAGAATAGCTGGCACAGTCGCTGTGTTGAGGAAACTCAACAGAAACGCCGCTGAACTCTTTGTCGCGCTCTCAACACTCTCCTGTCCTCTCATGGAGAAGTCTCCAAGAAGTCGGGCACGATCAACGTCGTCATCACAGGTCAGGTCTGCGTACTTGTCGACAATCTGGCGGTATCGATAGCCAACCTCCGCACTAACCTGAGTGTGCCACATTGTGCAGGACAGCATGGTTTCGATGCTGTTGACCAACCAGACGAACGACGGAAACGTGTTGGTGATTTCAATCTGCGGAACATGGATATTGGTTCGAGCGCCCTCCGGCACTGCTCTAATCATCAAAGGCAGGAAACCGAAACTATGCAGCTTCCGCAGTCGCTCTTCTCCTACTCCGTAAGTTCCGATTGTTGCTCCGAGTACGCGCTTATACTCCGGAAGGATTTCCTTATCGAAATCTCGTTCGAAAAAGTATTTGTTGAAGCCGTCAATCAGGTATTCCTTGATGAACGCTTGCAGGCCGAACATCGTCACTTTATCTGTGTCTGCCAAACGGCTCATGCGCGGGGTGTAATAACTGACCATGCGAGTCAGCCCCTTCGGATACTGTTCGGCGTGGCAGGTCTTGTAGAAGTCCAAACATAGCAGCGGATTGTAGTTAATCATTGTTTCGTCTCCTTATCACAACAGAACTGTAACCATTTCGTGGTTGCCGCGGTAAATGCTTCCGGTGGTGTAAACGTGCTTAATCAGGCCGTCGGTCAGGATCGTGCCCTTTTCGATGGTATTCTCACAATGGGTGACGTAAAGGAAAATATCCTTTGCTCCGACTTCTTTGAGCGCTTTGGCTGTGTGAGTAAATGTGCCGCCGCGAGAGCAGATGTCATCTACGATCAGAACGTTGCGTCCCTTGACAAGCTCCGGGTTGGTCAGTTCCAATCCTTCAATATTTCCCGTGCGCCAGTCGCGGTGTTTGATGCAGAAAACGTGTTCGCGCTTCAGAAGCTCAGTGTAACGTTTCGCTGCGCCTTCGTCGGGATAACAGATCAGTAGATTGTCATCATATGAGAGACAATGTTCAATCGCCTGATCGATATAATGTTTAGAATCAAGAACATAGACGTTATCAATCAAAGCTGCGGCCACATTGGAGTGCGGATCACGAACACTTACGATATCAAAAGCCAGACTGTTGATAAACTCCGCGAAATATTTTAAGGTGAAAACTTCGTCGAAAGCCTTGACGCGATCCATTCTCGCATTGGGGATGTACGGAAGCTGAAGTGTGATTTCGGCGCGAGAATCACATCTGCGAAGATGGTGAACGAGATACCACAGCAAAATGCATTCATGATCGCCATCATATTTCCATCTGATTGTGAACGTTTCCTCCAAGCCGGGAGAGTAGCGAAACGAAGTTGTTCCATCCGGGAATTGAGTAAAATCAATCGGCTCCCCATTTACGGAAATCATACAGATTCCTCCTCATTTTCGATGTTGATCTGACACATTTTCATGGCGGCCAGCGCGTTCTTATGACGCTCTGGAGTTGTGCCGGCACAGCAGGACGCATCCACCGTGATCTTTACCTCCGAGAGATATGCTTTGATAAGCAGAGCGTTGGAAATAACACAGATGTCCGTGCAAAGGCCGACCAGAATAATTTCATCCAGATTGTCGCCCCAAACCAAATCCAGCGCGGCACCAAGATCAACAGAACCGAACGTTTCTTTCTCGTATGTGTAAACTTCTTCTCGCTCATCCAGCGCATTCTGCACATTCTTTTCGATGTTCCATCCGTAGGTTTCCGCGATACAATGAGGGACGGGAAGTAATTTTCCTTCTTGCGTATCGAGATAATCCGCATAATGCGTATCCTTTGTTACATAAACGATATCGCCAGTTGTTTTGATCTTTTCGACTACTCTCAGAACGATAGCTTGCGCCTCCGGCGTACCGAGTGCTCCATCAATGAAATCGTTCTGCATATCCACTACTACTAAAACTTTCATTTGTCGTCCTTTCACTTTCTATCGATCAATCGTTTTTGAATAGACCATGTGCAAGAGCCATTCCGACAGCAAGAGGCCATAAAAACCCTGCGACAACCATGAGTATATCGAAATCATCAGGATCGAGTCCTTTGCTTCATAAGCTCTCTTTCAGTTCCGGTTTATATGAGTTTATGAAGAACATGAAGCCTCCGCTGATCACTAGACAGCGGTTTAAGGATTACCGCAAACCTCGATTACTTGTGCCTTTGAATGTGTTGGTACACTCTGGCTGCAACAACACCGATGCAGAACGGCCAGAAGATGCCGATAATGATTGATCCCAATGTGCAGTTGAGCTCATCGAAATACCGTTGGTCTTCTTTGCCCTGCTGCATAACGAAGTAATTCGCGCCGCAGACGACAGCACCGATAATAAGATACATTAAAAGCAGTATCACGAAATTCCCTCCAATGCCTTCTCGACTGGCTGATAGCGTTCGCTGTTCAATGTTTCCATCAGGCACTCATACGGATCAAGCTTACCGCTCATCACCATCGAAGCTACATTCTGACTGAAGCCGCTGACCAGAGCTACACCGAGATCGTTTTCCTTGACTGGGATTGTTCCGGTGCGGCTGTTGACATTCCAGAACACGAGGCGCGGCAGTTTATAACCGGCTGCTTCATATTTCTGACGAATCACGTTAAACAGACGGGAATCCGGCCGCTTGCGACTCCAGTAATCTGATTGACTGCCGCAAATTGCACAGGCGTCGAACTCCATATCGGAGATGATGAGAACGTTTTGCGGCATGTCTTCCTGCCTCATTCGATTGTTGACCGCTGTGGTCAAAATCAGGTTGAAAACAGCTTCGATGTTGGTGTTCGCCATCTCGTTATGCTGCTTGGCGATCAGCAGCTTCTCACGAAGGTTCTTTGCTTTTGAGAAATCAACCAGCCGAGGATGACCAGAAAACGTGATGTACTTGTCCTTAAACTGGCCGGAGGAATGCTCCGCGAAGTAAATTGCAAGTGCGTTTGCTACGTCCAGTGCAGTTACGCTGCTGTGTGGATCTACGTTGCAGGTCATACTGCCACTACCATCTGCTACGACAATGGTGTTCCCGTTACCGTTTACCGTGTCAGGCAGAGCCTTCCAAAGCTGCTCGAGCGTTTCGTTATACTCAGTGATTGTATTCCACCCAGAGTTGCCGTACTTATGGACGATTTCGTGCGGAAACAGAGTGCCTGCGTTAATCTTGGTTTCGCCCTTGGCGAGGCTTTCCAGATAAGCACGGCGGCGCTCCTCGTCGTTTCTCAGAAAGGCCTTGTTATAGATCAGGTTTGCACGAGACGGAACCGCCTCGTATTTGATCTCGCCCCACTGCTTGGCGGACATTTTCTTCTCGACTACATCGAGATAGCCGCGCAGCTCAGAAAGCATCTTGCGATACTGACGTTCCGTTGCGCCGAGCACCTTCTGAATCTGCTTTGCATAACGCTTGGTTGTCGCAGAAGAAGCACCCGGAGAAGGGAGCCATTTTGCAAGTAAGGAAATCGGCTGGCCGTCCTTCATCGATTTAAGGTCTCGGTCTAGCTGTTCCTCAATCAGCGGGTATACCTCCGAATCAAGGCCGGTATCCAGCAGGCACAGCAGGTCGTCGTAGCGACCATATTCTGCAACCAGCTCGATTGCAGGGCGAATGTGTTCCGGCAGATTGTCCGCCAGATACTTCATCACAATTCGGAACAATCGGCGCTCGCCGAGTCCGCCGCGAACATCTCGAGCGAAGAACAGCCACTTCATCGCGGCCATTTTGTCCTCGAAGAATGCCTTGACGAACTTACTCACGATCTCAGCTTCGCTTGCACTGCGGAGCGAGGCTACGGAGAAATTCAGGTCGAGCAGCGCTTTGCCGGTCGTTCTGTAACCGACAGCTCCGTTCTCTGTGACGCTGACGTTGTAGTCTTCGTTCAGCGTATTTTCCAATGCAGATGTGAAATTCATGTTTCTTTTTCCTCCTTTTTTTCGATTCCACAGGGCGCTTTAGAATCCTTAATTAACAGTTAAGTCCTTAAAAAGTTGCTGTGAGCGCCCTTTGGAGGGATACGGGACACAAAGGTATTTTGATTTCAAGTCAAAGCCTTAAAGTTTGCTGTGAGTGTCCCTGTGGTACGGCGGGCTGGAGTCGAACCAGCGCATGCCCCCTTGGAGCCAGTATTTGCTGTGGGCGAACTTATCGGTTCGCATTATAGTGGAGGGAGTCTTACCTCTTGACTACCGCCGTATATTGGTGAGACCGGAGAGAATCGAACTCTCACGGGATTTGTCCCAGCGGAGCTTAAATCCGCTGCGTCTGCCAATTCCGCCACGATCTCATATGGTGCCGATGCGGGGATTCGAACCCCGACGCTCTGTTGAGCAAGCGTGTTTGAGACGCCCTCGTGAACCTATTCCGACACATCGGCATATGGATGCGGGAGCCGGACTCGAACCGGCGACCTTCTGCCTATGAAACAGACGAGCTACCAACTGCTACTATCCCGCAATATAATGGAGCAGGTAATGGGAGTTGAACCCACATCTTCGGATTGGAAATCCGACCTATTAACCGTTATAAGATACCTGCATATGGTCGAGGTGACAGGATTTGAACCTGCGGCATCTCGCTCCCAAAGCGAGTGCTCTACCAAGCTGAGCCACACCTCGTTGTTGCCCGGAGGCCGGACTTGAACCGACGACCTTCGGCATGATTGGCAAAAGAAAATTGCTGCGCGTGAACCTGTCGGCCCACGAAAACAACGCTCTATCCAACTGAGCTACTCCGGGCATATTAAGTTGGCGGATTTTTGAGGAGCCGCGGAGTCGAACCGCGAGATGAATTTGAACATGTTTCAAAGATAAATTGCTGTTAGCGTTCCCGCCCGCCACGCCATTAAAACGGTCTGTCACCGGACGCTCCTCATATCGCCGGTCTTTCCCGGCTGTCAGCGGTCTTCCCCGTCGTCGGTAGTGCTAAGCCCTTCCTGCCTTTTCCTACACTACTTACAATCGATTTCGTATACCGATTCTTGCAGTGCTTTCGAAAAAATATTTTCTTTTTTTGCTGATGGCTTAATTTATCCTTACACTACTTACAATCGATTCTGAGAGGCATTTCTTGCAGCTATCTGAAAATATTTTTCTTTTTCTGCTCAGTTCTGCCTCTCAAAACTCTTACACTACTTACAATGGATTTCGGCTACCGTTTCTTGCAGCTTCGCGAAAATATTTTTACTAAAATTATCGTGCAAGAAAGCTCCTGATAACATCAGGCAGATGAATTGCGGTAATATAATTACGCTACATACACGAGACCTGTATTGTTTTTAACCATTTTGACAGCTTTTGCTGGAAAATTGCGATTGTCTTGACCGTATGCTCGGTAATACGCTCCTCCAGTGATTTGCCCGGTTAACACATAGCGTTTGCCTTCGCACAGAAATACTGCACCCGGCATAATACGATTTGGCGTATTATAACGTCGAACGCTTTTCTGTACCGTCAACTGTGAACGCATACGCTGTGCTTCCTTTAAGCCGTACAGCTCAACCATGGAATTGAACCATTCTTCCAGAGAGTCACCTTTTTGCTCGAGACGTTTATGGTGGTTCTTCGCAACAATTTTCCCATCGTAGCAATAGGTGCGCTCTCTTTGGTTGTTAATGATAGCGCGATCATACTTACGGAATTGCTGTATTTTATACGTTTCCGTGTGCAGGTTAGGCTTAACACCGCCCAATACACTTGCAGCGATGCAATACGCATCGTTGTCATGCGTTTTCTCGATGTTATGCTCTTTACGAAAGAGTTTCGTATTCCAGCCATGCGTCACACGAGCATGACCCGGATAACGATTACCCAATTCGTTAACGAGTGCCGGTA
>OQWM01002851.1_pt1 | contig 11665 bp, 10 predicted proteins | sample 1691531 | NCBI WGS metagenome assembly OQWM01 (sample SAMN03418257, study PRJEB22391) | human gut metagenome | biome: human-gut; feature: organic feature; material: feces | host: Homo sapiens | place: Tanzania | collected 2013-01 | reverse complement strand
GGGCAAAGCCGGCAGCGATACCCTCGATCGTGCCGGTAAAGAATATGCATTTCCTGCCTGCTTTTCGGCAGGCATTAATTATGCGGTCAAGCGCCGCCTGAAACACTGGATTGCTGAAATCTCCCGGCATTCCCATGGAAATGGACAGGTCAAACGGGCCTACAAATATTCCGTCAACACCGTCGAGCGCACAAATTGCTTCAATGGACTCGAGTGCGCCGACCGTTTCGCACTGCGGGATTATAAGCGTCTCGGCGTTAAAATGCGCCATCGTGTCTGGCACGCTGCCCAAACCGTCAAAGCCCCAGCCATCCTTGCGTGAGGGGCAGAAGCCGCGCTGACCGATGGGATAGTAGCGGGCATAGGATATTATGTCCTTTACCTGTTCAACGTTATGCACATTGGGGATAATGAGACCCTGCGCTCCGACATCGAGCAGCTTGAGTATCGCCGGCCGGCTTATCTCACGTACGCGGCATATGGGAGTAACGCCGGCGTTTTCCGCGGCTCTTATGAGCCTTGCACTCGTCTCGGCCTCAATGGGGGAGTGCTCGTTATCAATGATGACGAAGTCTATCCCGCTGCGTCCGGTGCACTCCATGAGGTACTCGCTTGCCGTATCGAAGAATATGCCGATCGGCTGCTCGGCGTTATTGAGCTTCTGCTTGAGTCTGTTATTCATAAAAAAATCGCCCTTTTCGTGTTTTATAATGCCATTATACAAACAATTTACACGATTTCAAGTTGTAAATTGTTAATTAAAATGTTATCATCAAGGTATCTGAGAATAATACGAGAGGTTATACATATGAGTGAGTTTTCGAGAGAATATCTTGAGCTGCTGGCGGAAAAATATCCCAACGAGGCTGCCGTATGCTCGGAGATAATAAATCTGCGCGCCATACTTGCCCTTCCGATGGGCACCGAGCACTTCATAAGCGACCTGCACGGCGAGTACGCCGCCGTGCGCCACATATTAAACAACTGCTCCGGCGTTATATCGGAAAAGGTCATGCGCCTTTTCGAGACCGAGATAGGCGAGGAGCGCTGCCGCAGCCTGTGTACGCTTATTTACTATCCGCACGAAAAGCTCAATGCCATGCGCGAGGCGGGCGAATACACGCATGACAGGCTCAAAAGCATCCTGACCACGCTGCGCACTCTTGCCGAAACTCTTTCAAGCAAATACACGCGCAGCTATGTGCGCAAGCAGATGCCGCCGAAATGGAGCTTTGTGCTCGATGAGCTTCTGCATATGCAGCGCGATGAGTATTCAAATCAGGTGCGCTATCACGACACAATCTTGGAATCTATCATATCCACCGGCGCTGCCGACGACGTTATCACGGCGCTTTCTGATATCATAAAGCGTCTTGCCGTCGATAAGCTGCACATAGTCGGCGATATATTCGACCGCGGCCCTGAGCCTGCGCGATTGCTTGATGCACTCATGGAGCATCCGAATATAGACATTCAGTGGGGCAATCACGATATACTCTGGCTGGGTGCGGCCTCCGGCAGTCCGGCATGCATTTTCACCGTGCTCAGAATATCTCTTGACTACGGCAACGCGAATCTTCTCGAGCGCCGCTACGGTATAACGCTCCAGCCGCTGTACGATTTCACACGCAAATACTACGGCGAGGCGACGAAGGAGAATGTCAGCATCGCGCTCAATACTATCGGCTTCAAGCTTGAGGGCAGAGTTATACTGCGCCACCCCGGCTACGGGATGAATTCGCGTCTCATGCTCAACCGCTGTGACTTTGAAAACAACACAGTCATACTCGATGAAGGCGTATATCCCCTCAACACCGACAAGTGGCCAACCATCGACCGCAGGGATCCTTACAGTCTCAATGACGATGAGCTCGACCTCGTAAACGAATACGTTAATCTCTTCCGCGACAGTCAGTCGCTGCACCGCCACATGGATTTTATTTACCGCGTCGGCAGCACCTATCTGTGCTGCAACGGCAACCTCCTGTACCACGGCTGCATACCCATGACAGAGGACGGCGAGTTTGCGCGAGTACGTCACGGCGGAGTGTGGTACTCCGGCAAGAGCCTTATGGATTACTCCGACATGGTCGTCAAAAACGCCTGGGCAAAGCATGACGAGTCGGCACTGGACATGATGTGGTACCTCTGGTGCGGCAACGACAGCCCCTTCTCCGGCCGCGTGTTCCACACCTTTGAGCGCGGCGTTGTGGACGATCAGAGCACTTGGGAAGAGCCAAAGAACCCATATTTCAGCTTTTGGGAGGATGAGAAGGTCGCCGGTATGATCCTATCCGAGTTCGGCCTTGATCCCGAGAGCGGCCACATCATAAACGGACATACGCCGGTAAAAGCCAAAAAAGGAGAGAGCCCCGTGAAGGCCGGCGGTAAGCTGTTTATCATCGACGGCGGCTTCTGCGAGGCGTATCAGAAAACGACGGGCATCGCGGGATATACGCTGGTATTCAATTCCCACGGCCTGAAGATCAAGGCGCACAAGCCCTTCGAGGGCGTCGCCGCCGCTATAGACGACAATGCCGATATCGAGTCCGAGGCCGTGCAGGTCGAGAGCTTTGAGCGGCGGCACTATATCTCCGACTGCGATGCCGGAGTCAGCCTGCGCCGCAGGATACAGGCACTTGAGAGCCTTCTTTCCGCCTACCGTTCGGGCGAGATACAGGAAAAAGAGTAACAGCTCCATAAAAAACGCACCCCCGAAGCCAAACGCAGTTTCGGGGGTGCTGTTTGCTATTTTATTAGATTCTCTTCCACTTTGCGCCGTTGGGGATATCGGTGACCTCTATGCCCTGAGCCTTGAGCTCGTCGCGTATGCGGTCGGCCTCGGCAAAGTTCCTGGCCTTTTTTGCGTCGGCGCGCGCCTTAAGCAGCGCCTCGATCTCGGTATTGCTCTCGCCGGATTCAGAGATTACTGTGAATTCGCCTGAACCGGAAACGGCCTGCTTTTTGAGCTCGGCGCGCCTTGCGTCGGCCTTTTCGATAAGGCTGAGGCTAAGCACCCTGTCAAAGTCCGCGATGACTGCGAGCTTTGTGTCATCATTGGTGTCATATTTGAGCACATCGTACAGCGCGGTAACGGCAAGAGAGGTATTCAGGTCGTTATCCAAAGCCGCTGTGAACTTTGACTTGAGCGCCGCGACAGCGTCTTCATCGACTGCCTCGCCCGCAGGCTTTAGCGCCGCGATGCGGTTTATGAGCTTGTTATAGGTGCCCTGCGCGTTGTCGAGGTTTTCCCAGCTGAATACGAGCGACTTGCGATAGTGGCTCTGCAGGCAGAACAGGCGGTAGGCGAGGGGATCGTAGCCCTTATCCTCAAGGAGCGAGACGGTGAGGAATTCGCCCTTGCTCTTGCTCATCTTGCCGGAGTTTGTGTTCAGGTGCAGAACATGCATCCAGTAGTTGCACCATTTGTGGCCGAGATATGACTCGGACTGCGCAATCTCGTTGGTGTGATGCGGGAATGCGTTGTCAATGCCGCCGCAGTGGATATCAAGATCCTCACCGAGGTGCTTCATGGATATGCCGGAGCATTCAATGTGCCAGCCGGGATAGCCAACGCCCCAGGGGGAGTCCCACTTGAGCGCCTGATCCTCGAACTTGGACTTTGTAAACCACAGGACGAAGTCGTTCTTGTTGCGCTTGTTTACGTCCTCCTCAACGCCCTCGCGTACGCCGACATCGAGATCATCGGCATTGAAGTCGTTGAAGATGTAGTAGCGCTCAAGCTTGGAGGTGTCAAAATACACATTGCCGCCGGCAAAGTAGGCATAGCCGGTATCCATGAGCTTGGTGATTATTTTAATATACTCATCGATGCAGTTTGTCGCGGGCTCAACTACGTCGGGGGTCTTGATGTTGAGCTTAGCGCAGTCGGAAAAGAACGCATCGGTATAGAACTTTGCGATCTCCATAACGGATTTGTGCTCGCGCTTTGCGCCCTTGAGCATCTTATCCTCGCCCTCGTCGGCATCGCTTGTGAGGTGTCCGACATCGGTGATGTTCATGACGCGCTTGACGTTATAACCGGCATAGCGCAGGTACTTTTCAAGCACGTCCTCCATTATGTACGAGCGCAGATTGCCGATATGCGCAAAGTGATACACCGTGGGGCCGCAGGTGTACATCTTGACTATGTCGGGGTGATTGGGGACAAAGTCCTCTTTTTTTCTGCTTGCAGAGTTATAAAGCTTCATATATATTCTCCTTCACGCTCAGGCGCAGTGCTTGAACACGCCGATGTTTTTTACAAAGTATTCAATGCCGGAGTACAGAGTGGTTGCAAGGATCAGCACCCAGCAGATGACCGCGATTACGCCGGGGGCGGGGAACCAGGGCTGCGTTGCGATGATGAGTATGCCGAGGGCTACCATTGTAACGCCGGTCTTGATTTTACCCGACCACGCGGCGGCTATGACAATGCCCTGCTCGACGGCCAGGAGCCGCAGACCCGAAACACCGAACTCGCGCAGCAGAACGACCGCCACGACCCATCCGGGCATGAGCCCGATTTCGACAAAATAGCACATTGCCGACAAAACGAGCATTTTATCGGCCAGCGGATCCATGAACTTTCCGAAATCGGTAACGAGATGATATTTTCGCGCTATCCGTCCGTCAACGAAGTCGCTCAGACAAGCGATTATGTAAACCGCAAGCGCCCAGTACGGAAGATCACAGTACAAAAGCACCATGAAAACGGGAACAAGAATTATTCTGCCTATGGTTATCTTGTTGGGTGTGTTCATTGTTATTCCTCCTCGCCAATCAGGTTTCCGTCATCGGAAACGGCGGTTATGCGCACATTAACTATCTGTCCCTCACCGCCGCGGCCTTCAAAAAATACAAGGCCGTCGATATCGGGCGAATCATAGCAGCTGCGGCCGATCCAAGTGCCGTCCTCGTCGTGGTCTGCGCATATTACGGGAAGCACCTTGCCGACGAGCGAGGCCGCGAAATCATCCATTATGCGCGCCTGAATATCCATTATGAGATCCGCGCGGCGCTGAGCCTCCTCGAACGGAACATGCTCCATCTTTGCCGCCGGCGTGCCCTCCTCGGGAGAGAAGGGGAAAACGCCCGCACGCTCGATCTTTGCCTCGAGCAGGAAAGAGCACAGCTCCTCAAACTCGGCCTCGCCCTCGCCGGGAAGACCGGAGATGAGGCTCGTGCGCAGAACAAGTCCGGGGATGCGGCGGCGCAGAGCTTTGAAAAGCTCGCGTATATCGTCGCCGGTGCCGTGCCTGTTCATGTTCTTGAGTATTTTGTTATTAATATGCTGGATGGGGATATCCAGATATTTTACGATCTTGGGGTTTTGCGCTATCTCGTCGATGAGCTCGTCGTCAAATTGATCGGGATAGGTGTAGTGCAGTCTTATCCATTCAACTCCGTCTATCTCGCTTATCCTGCGGCAGAGCTCGGCAAGACATCGCTTGCCGTAAAGATCCGTTCCGTAACGCGTTATGTCCTGTGCGATGACGATGATCTCCTTGACGCCGTGAGAAGCGAGGTCACGCGCCTCCTCAACGACGTTTTCAATTTTTCTTGAGCGGTATCTGCCGCGTATATACGGTATCGCGCAGAAGGCGCAGAAGTTATCGCAGCCCTCGGCTATGCGCAGATACGCCCATGACGGGCCTGTGCTCACAACGCGCGGTATCTCATCCACCGGGGCGCTGTTGTCGGCAAAAATGCTGACGGGCTTTTCCTTAAAAACCGCGTCCACCGCAGTAACGATATCGCCGAAGCTTCCGACGCCGAGTATCGCGTCAACCTCCGGCAGCTCATCGGTAACGGCGGCGCGATAGCGCTCGGTAAGGCAGCCGGTGACGATGATCTTGCCGAGCCTTCCCTCGGCCTTGAGCTTTGCCATTTCCAGAATGGTGTCTATCGCTTCGCTTTTTGCCGCGTCAATAAAGCCGCAGGTATTTATTATAACAGCGTCCGCTCCGTCGGGCGAGGGAGCAAGAGCATAGCCTGCCTCGCTGAGCAGATACAGCATCTGCTCGCTGTTGACAAGGTTTTTTGCACAGCCCAGAGAGATAAGGGCAATTGTCCTATCCATTCAATAATCACCTTGAGTATCAAATTCGTTCAGCGCATGTTTTATCTGCTCCCAGGAGTAGCCGCGCCGAAACAGCGCGTCCGAGACCTTTTTGACCTGCGCCCTGTCGCCGGGCTCACTCAGCCTTGAGCGGATAAACCGCTCAAGATACGCATCCTGCTCCGGCATTTGAAGCATCGCCTCATCCCACATTTCGCGGGGAACGCCGTGATGCCGCAGCTCCTGCTTTATGCGTGCTGAGCCGTAGCCCTTGGCGGCATAGTGCCGCACGACGCTTCCGGCGTATTCTGCGTCGTTAATCAGCCCCATACGGCACAGCCAGTCGGCGCAGGCCTCGGCGTTTTCGGGCGTTTCGCCCTTTTCAATGAGCCTTTTTCTAAGCTCCTCACGCGACATGGGGCGTGCGTTTATTATCCGCAGCGCCCGCGCCTTAGCCATTGCAAGACCGGATGCCGAGACAAGCTCGTTATATGCTTCCTCGTCGAAGTCCATGCCGGATCGGATAAAGCGCCCGGTTATGATGCCGAGTGTGGTTTTAAGCTCCGTGCCGTCGTCGAATATAAGCGTAAACCGCTCGGGCGAGGTCTGCTTTATCTCACGCAGCGTCACGCTGATTATCCTTCAAAATCATCGGCGGAAACGTCGATGGCGCGGCCTGCCGCCTGAGCGGCCTTGCGTGCCTGCGGACTCATGAGCTTGTACGCATTTTCGCGTATCTGCTGCTCGATATTCGCGCAGACCTCGGGATTGCAAAGCAGATATTCCTTCACCGCATCTCGACCCTGGATGCGCTGCTCGCCGACGGTGAACCACGCGCCAGCCTTGTCGATAATTTCAAGCTTGACACCAAGATCGACGATCTCGCCGACCTTGGATATGCCCTCACCGTACATAATATCGAATTCCGCCTCCTTGAACGGGGGGGCGCACTTGTTCTTTATGACCTTTGCTCTCGTGCGGTTGCCTATCATTTCGCCGCCGACCTTGAGCGTTTCAATCCTGCGCACGTCGATGCGTACCGAGGCATAGTATTTAAGCGCAAGACCGCCGGGTGTGGTCTCGGGGTTGCCGTACATTACGCCGATCTTCTGGCGCAGCTGGTTTATGAATATGACGGTGCAGCCGTTTTTCGAGATGCAGCCTGCCAGACGGCGCATGGCCTGCGACATAAGCCGCGCCAGCGCACCGACGACGGAGTCGCCCATCTCGCCCTCAAGCTCAATGCGCGGGATAAGTGCCGCGACGGAGTCGACAACGACGACGTCAACGGCGCTTGAGCGCACAAGGCTTTCGGTTATGTCCAGCGCCTGCTCTCCGGTATCGGGCTGCGAAATGAGCAGACTGTCGATATCAACGCCGAGTGCGCGGGCGTAAGCCGGCTCAAGGGCGTGCTCAACGTCGATATACGCGGCCTCACCGCCGGCCTTCTGAGCCGCCGCGACAACGTGCAGCGCAAGCGTAGTTTTGCCCGATGCCTCGGGGCCGTATATCTCGATGATCCTTCCCTTGGGAACGCCGCCGATGCCGAGCGCGAGGTCGAGGGACAGCGAGCCTGTCGATAATGCCTCAACGTTCACGGGGATATCGTCGCCAAGGCGCATTATAGCACCCTTGCCGTAGTTTTTCTCTATCTGCGCGATGCAGGTCTCGAGAGCCTTTTTCTTATCGCCTGCCTGAGAGTGGGTGGATATGGGAGCCTTCTTTTTTTCAGCCATTTCTTTTACCTCGGTTTATATCAGAATTCGTTTTTCCATTTTCCGATTACGACGCGCTCAAAGCCGAGAGTGTCGTTGCGGCTCTCTACCGAAACGTATCCGGCCCTTAAGAGCATCAGCTTTACCTCGTCGGCTTGACCCTCACCGACCTCGAACATCATAAGTCCGTTCGGACGGAGCGTTATCGTCCAGTATTTTATGATCGCCCTGTAGAAATCAAGGCCATCCTCGCCGCCGTCGAGCGCCGTCATGGGCTCGTAATCGCGTACCGAGCAGTCAAGCTCAATGAGTTCAAAGGAGGGGATGTACGGCGGGTTTGAAACTATAACGTCAAAGCTGCCGATGCTCATTGGCGGCCACGTGGTCGCATCCGCATTCATGGGGATTATCCTTGACGTTAGCTTGTTATCTTTAATATTCTTCCGGCAGATCTCAAGCGCCGAGGGGCTTATGTCCGCCGCCACAACGCGTGCGGCGGGGAGCTCGTTTGCTATGGCGCAGGCTATGCAGCCGCTGCCGCAGCACAGATCGAGAACCCGGCCTTTCATACCGAAGCCCTTTATCGCGTCTATCGCAGCGTCAACGAGTATCTCCGTGTCCATACGCGGGATGAGAACGTCCGGCGTGACGGTCATGGGAAGCCCGTAAAATTCCCAGGAGCCGGAGATATACGCAAGCGGCTCACCCTGAAGACGGCGCCGGATCATGCCGTGCGTGCGCTCCTCGATCTCCGACGAGGTGTACAGATACATATCGCGCATGAGCTGCTCGGTCGTTTTGCCTGCTGCCGCTGCAAGGAGTATGCGGGCTTCGAGGCTGTAAGCCTCGACGCCGTTTTCTCTCAGCGCATTTCTGACTGAGAAATAGATGTCATTATATGTTTTAGGCATTTTCCGTATCCTTAATTACCAGGCGTCGCTGCCTTTTTCTTCGGGGATGACGAGCTCAAGCGCACGGATGGCGCATTCTATCATCTCATCGTCGGGCTCGTTGGTCGTTATGCGCTGGAACTGCTTGCCCGGCCATGAGAGTATCGCAGAGCACAGATTGTCGTGTCTGCCGACCCAGCGGTTTAATTCGTAGCTCAGACCGACGATGAGCGGCAGTATGAGAAACTTCAGCCCCATGCGCAGCATAGTGTCCGAAACGTGGATAAACGAGCCCGCGATTATACTTATTATGATTACAACGAATATGAAGCTAGTTCCGCATCTGGGATGCAGCCTCGGCTGCGGACGCACGTTCTCGACCGTCAGCGGCAGACCCTTTTCATAGCAGAAGATGGTCTTGTGCTCGGCACCGTGATATGAAAACAGACGCTTCATATCCTTCATTTTCGAGCACAGTATCAAATAAATAAAGAAGATGACGAGCTTAAGTATGCCCTCAAGCAGCGTCCTCCAATAGAAATCGGACTTGACGGCAGGGAACAGCCCTACGATAAAGGTCGGCAGGAACAGGAACAAGAACAGCGAAAGTGCAATGCCCAGAACAACGGCAACGCCGATAACGAGCTTCTGCGCGGTCTCGTTTGAAAAGTGTTTTTCTATCCAAAGATCTATTTTGTCCGGCTCCTCCTGCATATCCTCGGGAAGCTGATCGGCCGAATACGACAGCGCCTTCACGCCGTTTACCATAGACGATATGAACGCCGCGACACCGCGGATGAGCGGCCAGCCGAGGATGGGGCTTTTCTCCTTCAGAGGGGTTACGGCTTCGACCTTTTCGACCATTTCGCCCGAGCCGCGGCACACGATGGCGCGCTTATCGGGTCCGAGCATCATTATACCCTCGATGAGCGCCTGACCGCCGATGGAGGTCTTGAATTTCACCGAAGACTCAGTGTTTTTATCTGACATTTATCTACCTCAATTATCTGACAGGGGTAAGCATATTTCGGCAATGCAGCCGCCGCCGTCGGCGTTTGCGATATTGAGCCTTCCGCCGTGGCGCGATATGATTTCGTCGCACACGGCAAGCCCTATGCCGCTGCCGCGGTTTTTGCTGCTGCCCTTATAGAATCTGTTTTTGACAAACGGCAGCTCGCCGGCGGGTATGCCTCTGCCGTAGTCACGTATGCGGATGATAACGTTATCTTTCCTGAGCGCAAGCGTTATGTCAACCTTACCTCCGTCTCCGCCGTGCTTTGCGGCATTGTCCAGAAGATTCAGGAACACCTGCTTAAGGCGCTCCGGATCGCCGGATATGAGCGGGATATCATACTCCGGCGGCTCATAGCTTACCTCGATGCCGGCCTCGCTCATCAGCTTACCGTAGGTAAACAGCGAATCCTCAAGCTCGGCTGCGATATCCACAAGCTCCATGCGCAGATTGAATCTGCCGTCCTGTATGCGCGTAAACTCCAGAAGATCGGCCACCATGCCGGTGAGCCTTTCGGCCTCCTTGGAGATTATCTTGACACCGCGCAGGGACTCATCCTTTATTGCGGGATCGTATTGCAGCGTTTCGCTCCAGCCGAGGATGGCTGTAAGCGGTGTGCGCAGCTCGTGTGATATCTGCGATATGAATTCCGCCGTCGCCTTGTCCGAGCGCGCGATTTTTTCGGACATGATGTTTATATCGTCGGTGAGTCTGCCGATCTCATTATCGCCGACCGACGGCACCTGCGCACCGTAGCTTCCGTCGGCAATGTGCTTTGCCGACTCACTCAGATCCTGTATGGGCTTTGATATGTAGTGGTCAAACCAGATGTTTACGAGAATGATATATGCCGCAATGATAACGGCTATTACGATTGCCGGAATTATAAGTTTATTGGCCGCAAAGGCGATAAGGCATGAGATGAGGATGACCGCCGCGATGCTTGATGCAAACAGCTGCCATTTAAGTTCTTTGAAAATCATCGGACACTTCCCGGGAAATAATAAGATTTAATAGCCCCATTTGTAGCCGAAGCCCCAAACGGTCGTGAGAAATTCCGGTTCTGTGGGATCGGCCTCGATCTTCAGGCGCAGACGGCGGACATTGACGTCCACTGTTTTGAGCTCACCGGAAAAATCGTCTCCCCAAACGGCTCTGAGAATATCCTCGCGCGACATTGCCTTGCCGGGGTTTTCCATGAACAGCTTCATCAGCAGATATTCTATCTGTGTGAGCTTTAATCGCTTGCAGTCCTTTTCAAGGGTGCGGTTGCGTGTGTTGAGCAGGAAAGGACCGCTGGAAATCTCGTAGCTGGGCTTGTCGGATGTATCGCTGCCGAGACGGCGCACGAGCGCATCGACGCGAGCGGTGAGCTCAGCCGGGGAGAAGGGCTTTGTAACATAGTCGTCGGCACCCGTCATAAGACCCGTGACCTTGTCGATTTCCTGACTTTTTGCGGTCAGCATGATGATGCCGATCTTAGAGCCGGAGGCGCGGATGCGGCGGCAGACCTCAAAGCCGTCTATATCAGGGAGCATAACGTCCAGAAGCGCAAGGCTTATATCGGGATTCTTTTCAAGCAGAGCCAAAGCGGTCATGCCGTTTTCAGCCTCGATAGGCTCATATCCGTTGCGGCGGAGGTTGATGACCACAAAACTGCGGATATTCGGTTCGTCCTCAAGTACGAGTATCTTTTTCATGGTTTGGCCTCTTTCTTATAATTTTACATTGAAATATTGTAACATATAATTTTCAATTATGGTAGAGGTAAAGACAAAAAAATTGTAATCCAAGAACAAAAAATTACACAAATTCTTTGGCGCTGCACTTGAATAATGCGCTTTTATAGGTTATAATACTTTCGTTTTAATTTGCCGGTGTGATGGAATGGTAGACGTAGCGGATTCAAAATCCGCCGGGGGCGACTCCGTGTGGGTTCGAGTCCCACCACCGGCACCAAGAAACAGAAAATCCCGTAGTTGTTCAA
>OQWM01002850.1_pt1 | contig 11666 bp, 9 predicted proteins | sample 1691531 | NCBI WGS metagenome assembly OQWM01 (sample SAMN03418257, study PRJEB22391) | human gut metagenome | biome: human-gut; feature: organic feature; material: feces | host: Homo sapiens | place: Tanzania | collected 2013-01 | reverse complement strand
TTTTCACAAAAGTTATCCACAGTGTGCATAACTTTTGTGGATTGGTGGATAAAAGCTGTGGCTTTTCTTTATATCTATCTCACTGACAATAAATACTTCCGTCTCTTACTTATTATTCCACGTGCACAACCTTCGCTATTTGACTTATTGGCAATAATAGCATATAATTTAAGTAGGTTTACAGATAATTACCAAGTTCAACTCAAAGGTGGAGAAACAATGAAAATATCAACTAAAGGACGCTACGCCCTGCGTATGATGCTGGATCTGGCAGAGCATCAGCAGGATGGCTTTGTTGCCCTCAAGGACATTGCCGCAAGACAAAACATTTCCAAAAAATATCTGGAGCAGATTGTTCCTATTCTGAATAAATCAAATTTCCTGCAGGCCAACCGTGGCTTTCAGGGTGGATACCGTCTGGTCAACGCACCGCGTGAGTATACTGTCGGCAGCATCCTGCGCCTGACAGAAGGCAACCTTACGCCGGTAGCCTGTCTGGACTTTAACCCTGTAGGCTGCGAACGCCGCGATGAATGCATCACGTTGCCGCTGTGGCAGGGACTGAGCAATGTTATTGCAGATTACCTGGATAACATCACCCTGCAGGATATTCTTGACAATTACAAAGCGCGCAGCATTGATAATTATTCCATTTGATGCTAACCGCCGGTTGCATAACGCCGGCGGTTTTTTTGCGCTCTAAATTAAAGAAAGCAGTCCGCGCAGACTGCTTTCTTTTGGTTAGGAAATGGGATGTGATATGTATTTTATCTGCTTATTCAGCAAATAACGGAGTGGAGAGATAACGCTCGCCTGTATCAGGCAGCAGCGCTACAATAACCTTGCCCTTGTTTTCCGGACGTTTTGCCAGCACCGTTGCCGCATAAACAGCAGCACCGGAGGAAATGCCTACCAGCACGCCTTCCTTATGGGCAATAGCACGACCGGTTTTGAAGGCATCTTCGTTTTCAACAGCAATGATTTCATCATAAACCTTAGTATACAAAGTGTCAGGAACGAAGCCTGCACCAATGCCCTGAATTTTATGCGGACCGGCAACGCCTTTGGAAAGTACCGGGGAACCTGCAGGCTCTACAGCAACAACCTTCACATTCGGATTTTGGGATTTCAGGTATTCGCCTACACCGGAAACAGTACCACCGGTACCTACACCGGCAACAAAGATATCAACCTTGCCTTCGGTATCCTGCCAGATTTCCGGACCGGTAGAGGCTCTGTGGGTTGCAGGGTTAGCAGGATTGGTGAACTGACTGGGGATAAAGCTGTTCGGAGTGCTTTCCGCCAGCTCCTGAGCTTTGGCAATAGCACCCTTCATACCCTTAGCACCGTCAGTCAGTACCAGCTGTGCGCCATAAGCCTTCAGCAGATTGCGACGTTCAACACTCATTGTTTCAGGCATAGTCAGGATGATTTTGTAACCGCGGGCAGCAGCTACGGATGCCAGACCGATACCGGTGTTGCCGCTGGTGGGTTCAATAATAGTAGCCCCCGGCTTAAGAACACCCTTAGCCTCTGCATCATCAATCATTGCTTTGGCAATTCTATCCTTAACGCTGCCAGCAGGATTGAAGTATTCAAGCTTGCCCAGAATCTTTGCTTCCAGCTTGTTTTCAGCTTCGTAGTTTTTCAGCTCCAGCAGCGGAGTGCCGCCAATCAAATCAGTAATGCTAGTATAAATTGCCATAATAAATCGCTCCTTTGTCTTCATCTAATCAGTACATTATCGTTGTATAGTTTTTCTTTCTTATATTAACAGGTAACCATAGTCAACATCGTGTATCAAAATGCAAGCTTTTCATTAGTATAATCCCTCATTTTCTCTGTTTTGTAATCTCTAGTAATCATAGTTGATTTATAGGTATTATTATACTGATTTTTTTCTTCCTGTCAACAAAAAGAATTAAAATTTTCTTCGCTTGACAAAAAAGCGGTCGTACTGTACCATATGAAACATATTAAGACAGTAGGAATTGAATTTTACTCAAAATACGCCGCAAAAAGACACTGACTCTGTAAATATCGCGCCAGTAAGCGTATAATAGAAAAGTAAAAGCAGGATTTCCGCTATTGAAGGAGAATGTTTTACTATTATGAAGCAATTTATCTATGCAGATAATGCAGCTACAACTAAAATGAGCGACGTTGCCGTTAAAGCAATGCTGCCATATCTTCAGGAAATATATGCCAATGCATCTAGCGTACACCTTTTAGGCCAGCAAAGCGCCGCTGCGCTTTTCCGCGCGCGCCAGCAGGTAGCGCAGGTACTGAACTGCGCGCCAAAGGAAGTTTTCTTTACCTCCGGCGGTAGCGAAGCCGATACCCAGGCGCTTATCAGCGCTGCGGCCCTCGGCAAAAAGCAGGGCAAATGCCACATCGTTTCCACTGCTATGGAGCATCACGCTATTTTGCATACGCTTGAAGCGTTGGAAGCGCAAGGCTTTACAGTGACACTGCTGCGCCCGCAGGCTGACGGTATCGTCACCGCCGCGCAGGTAGCAGAAGCTATTACAGATACCACCTGCCTAGTTTCCGTCATGTACGCCAACAATGAAACCGGTGCCATCCAGCCTATCCGCGAAATCGGTGCTCTCTGCCGCAAGCGCGGCGTGCTTTTCCATACCGACGCTGTGCAGGCCGCAGGCCATCTTGCTATCGACGTACAGCACGATAATATCGATATGCTTTCGCTTTCCGCACACAAATTCCATGGACCTACAGGCATTGGTCTTTTATTTGCCAAAAGCAGCATTCAGCTTACAAGTCTTATCCGTGGCGGCGGACAGGAGCGCGGCAAACGCGCCGGTACGGAAAATCTTCCCGGCATCATCGGACTTGCCGCAGCGCTCAAGGACGCGCAGGAAAATATGCAGCAAAATACTGCTTATATCACAGGTCTGCGCGATGCTCTGCGCAACGGTTTAGATAGAATTGACGGTGCAAGCTTTAATGGCAACCGTGAGCACTGCCTGCCCGGTACAATCAACTACAGCTTTCAGGGAGTAAACGGCGAAGCACTGCTTTCGCTGCTTTCCAACGAAGGTATCTGCTGCTCGTCCGGCTCTGCCTGCTCCGCAGGCTCGCTCGAGCCTAGCCATGTACTGCTCGCCCTCGGCCTGAGCAGCGAAATGGCTCAAAGCGCCCTGCGCTTCTCGCTCTGCGCCTACAACACTATGGACGAGGTGCAGACCATCATAAATAAGGTTGCAGACGCTGTAAAGCATCTGCGGAGATAACAATATGTCACAAACAACTGCTAATATTATTGCCAAGCTCGCCAGCGAGCATAATCTGAGCGACGCTGAGCTGCTGACGCTGCTTACCAGTACAGAGGACGGTATCAACGAGCAGCTGGCCTGCGCAGCCGACAAGCTCCGCCGCCAATACTACGGCGACAAGGTCTATATCCGCGGCCTGATAGAATTCACCAACTACTGCAAAAACAACTGCTATTACTGCGGCATCCGTGCAGGCAACAGCCTTGCCGAGCGCTATCGCCTTTCGCAAGAAGAAATTCTTGCCTGCTGCGCCGAAGGCTACAGGCTGGGCTTTCGCACCTTCGTGCTACAGGGCGGCGAGGATCTTTATTATACAGATGACAAAATCTGTTCTATCGTCAGCGCCATCCGCAGGCAGCATCCCGACTGCGCGATTACGCTGTCCATCGGCGAAAAAAGCCGCGCCTGCTATCAGGCGTATTTCGATGCCGGCGCCAATCGCTATCTGCTGCGCCACGAAACAGCGGATGCAGAGCATTACGCCAAGCTGCATCCTGCCAGCATGAGTCTGGAAAACCGCAAGCGCTGCCTGTTCAACCTCAAGGCAATCGGCTATCAGGTCGGCTCCGGCTTCATGGTCGGCTCACCCTATCAGACGCCGCAAACGCTCCTCAGTGACTTGCGCTTTCTGCAAGAGCTACAGCCAGATATGATAGGCATAGGTCCCTATATTACGCATGAGCACACGCCGTTTAAGGATAGGCCCAGCGGCACGCTAGAGCAGACGCTGCGCCTGCTGTCTATGCTACGCCTGCTTTTCCCCTACGCTCTGCTGCCGTCGACAACAGCCCTCGGCACAATTCATCCTGAAGGGCGCGAGCTGGGGCTGAAGGCTGGCGGCAACGTCGTCATGCCCAATCTTTCGCCGGTCAGCGTGCGCAAGAAATATGAACTCTATGCCAACAAAATCTGCACAGGCGAGGAGGCTGCCCAATGCCGTGGCTGCCTTGAAGCACGCGTGCGCATGGCAGGCTATAATATCGTAACTGACATCGGCGATGTACGCCGCACTTTAGAATAAACCAGAAGGAGAAATATTATGAACAAGAAAGCAATAATCGCCATGAGCGGCGGCGTTGATTCCAGCGTTTCCGCGTTGATGATGCTCGAGCAGGGCTATGAATGCACAGGCGTAACCATGAAGCTTTTTGCCAACGAGGATATCGGCGTTTCTAAGGCCAACAGCTGCTGCTCTATCGACGACGTAGCCGACGCACGCAGCGTAGCGACCAGCCTTGGCATGCCCTATTACGTTTTCAACTTTGCTGAACGCTTCGAGCACGACGTTATTGACCGTTTTGTCGATGCCTATGTCAACGGCAGAACGCCGAACCCCTGCATCGACTGCAACCGCTACCTGAAATTTGACCAGCTCTTCGTGCGTGCACAGGAGCTTGGCTGCGACTATGTTGTTACCGGCCACTATGCACAAATCAGCTATGACGAAGCCAAAGGCCGCTATCTCCTGCGCAAGGCTGTCGACCCATTGAAGGACCAAAGCTACGTGCTCTACTCGCTCACGCAGGAGCAGCTGGCACACGCCATGTTCCCGCTGGGCAGCCTGCACAAGACGCAGGTGCGCGAAATCGCCGAAAAGCACGGCTTCATCAATGCGCACAAGCATGACAGCCAAGATATCTGCTTTATCCAAAGCGGCACCTATGCCGACTTTATTGAAGCACGCCTTGGCAAAAAGTTCCCGCCCGGCAATTTTGTCGACGAAGCAGGCAACGTCCTCGGCAGACATAAGGGCATCATCCATTACACCGTCGGCCAGCGCAAGGGCTTAGGTCTGGCTCTGCCGCAGCCGATGTATGTCAAAGAGATTGACACCAAGGCTAACGCTGTCATCCTCACGACGAACGAGGGCCTCTTCACAAGAAACGTCACCGCCAAAAACATCAACCTCATCGACTGCGACGCTATCACAGAGCCGCGCCGCGTCAAGGCACGCATCCGTTACCATCAGCAGGAGCAATGGGCAACCGTCATCCAGCCCGATGCTGATACCCTCGAGCTCGTCTTCGACGAGCCGCAGCGCGCGATTACCAAGGGCCAGTCGGTCGTTATGTACGACGGCGACATCGTTGTCGGCGGCGGCACGATAGTATAAGTTTTCACAAAAAGTATATACGTAAGCAAAAAGCATCAGCAGCCTACCGTTTTGGTAGAATGCTGATGCCTTTTAATTCTATAGATGTTCTTCTTATTTCCTGTAAATTGCAAGAACAAGCTGCACATTTTTCCTAATCAATTTCAAATATCTCGCAACTATGCTCCCTACTCTTTTTATCATAGTTAACGCCAACTAAAATTATCCTTCCCTGATAATCTTGCAGGCTTCGGCAATACTGCTTATTTTTTATCTGCTCAATCGCTCCATGCGCACTCTTATCCCATTTCAGCTCCACTACTAACGCAGGTTTGTCAGCAAAACGCTTACGCGGAATAAATACCATATCAGCAAAGCCTTTGCCCGTCGGCAATTCCCGATAAACAGTATAAAAATTACGTGCTGCGTAAAGTGCTAAAGAAATAGTATAGCTTAAAGCATTTTCATCATTATATTGCAAATGCGACGTTTCAAAATGAGCCTGCTCAATTCCCTTCGCAACAATTTTAGGCTGCAAATTCCAGATAGCACGCAAAGTGTCCGCTGAATTTTTCAACGCCTTGGAAACTTCGCCCCATTCCGAGACAGACACCGCATTAACATATTCGCCTCTAATTTCATTATTCGGTATAAAGACAACTTTATTCGCAAAATCATACCCTAAATAACCCAAATGTATAAGCAGTGTCAGCACATCATCTTCAGTACGGAAAGTAGTCATATCGTTAGAAAAACTGCCTGTATTCACGGGCACTCTTTCGCCTGCGATCATGCTAAGCACATCATCTTTTAATCCGGCAAAATTCATATCAATATAAAGCTGCAAGGCTTCAAAAGTTTCTGTTTTATTCCAATATGAATCACAGATGCCGCTAAGCACTGCATTAACTACTGAACGCGGACTATAGATAGAAGGTACATTTTCAAAACTATAGCCATCATACCATTCTTTCAGTTCTGCAAGATTTCGTTCATATTCTCTGCACAGCATTCTAACCTCAGCTTCCGTAAAACCAACAAATTCAGCTAAAGGCCCGGGATTAGTCATTGAAAACTCATCAAACATATTCAGTGCAGAATGAGTCCCATATTTTTTTATAGGCAGAATACCTGTCATATACGCCAAATGTATATAAGCCTTATCCTTCAAAAAATCGCGCAGAAAATCAAGATAGCGTTCCTGCGCCACATGGTCTTCTTTATATTCACGAAAAATGCAATCCCATTCGTCAATTAAAATAACAAATGGTCTTTTAGTCACCTGATAAGCGTCCTGCATACATTCAATTAAATCTTCTTTATCAAAATAATCTACGTCAGGATAAGCCTGCAGCAAATCACGCACTAAAAGTTTTTGCAGACGTACAAGCAGTTCTTGAATATTTTGGCTTCTGCTCAAAAATTCCTGCATATTAATAAAAAAAGTATCGTATTGATTAATATGCTGTCCAAACGAAGCAGCACCTGCAATTTTTAACCCACTAAATAACTCTTTTGACTCGCAACCACGACTATAGTAAGCAGCAAGCATATTCGCTGCCATAGACTTGCCAAAACGACGCGGCCTGCTCACACATAGATATTTTTGGCTTGTATGCAGCACTTTATTTGTATAAGCAACCAATTCCGTTTTATCAACATAAATAGGCGAGTTCAATGCTTCAGCAAATTTTTCATTATCAGGATTAAGATAAGTACCCATCACAAGCCCCTTTCGTACAAATATATTTATACTTATTCTATCACGTCTACATAAGAAAAGCACGCTTATTTTTACGCATAAAAAAACCCGCATAACGCGGGCGTTTTTATTCTCACGCAACCATTACTGTCCGGCCCCCCGACCGGCAGTGCTCTCTACTTTCAGCATTTCCAAAAGTCCCCTCAATTGGCCGCTTCCACGAACCACCTTGTTTCTTTCTACGGTGGCATTCGGTTACGTGATGAAGCACTTTTCGCTTTTTCCTCTGCGCTTTTTTTCTATACAGCAGGAAAACAAAAAAACAACAACGGATATAGTTAGCTCTGAGCTAATCCAACGCCGTTGTTGTTTATGGTGAAATTATACAGCATCACTAGGGTTTTGTAAACACTTTTTATACAATTTCACGAGAAAAATATTTTGTATAGCATTTTTTGCTACATTCTTTACACTTTTGTGTACTTTTGTCGACTTAGAAATCGAACTTTTCGCCAGTCAGCAGCTCATAAGCTTCGATGTACTTAGCGATGGTTTTGTCGATAACATCCTGCGGCAGCTCATAGCCTGCATCAGGATTTGCACTCAGCCAATCGCGTACAAACTGCTTGTCATAGGACGGCTGGCCTTGGCCAACCTTGTAGCCTTCCAGCGGCCAGAAGCGGGAGCAGTCCGGAGTAATCATTTCATCACCCAGTACAACCTCACCGTTTTCGTCCAGACCGAACTCAAACTTGGTATCAGCAATGATGATGCCGCGCTCTAAAGCGTAAGCAGCACATTTTTTATAGATAGCGATGGTGTAATCGCGCAGCTTCAGAGCATATTCCTTGCCGCGGCCCGGATAGAGCTTCTCGAGAATTTCGATGCTTTGCTCAACGCTGATGTTTTCGTCATGGTCGCCGATTTCAGCCTTGGTGCTCGGAGTGAAGATAGGCTCAGCCAGCTTTTCGGATTCTTGCAGGCCTTCAGGCAGCTTGATGCCGCAGATTTCGCCAGTCTTTTTGTAGCTTTCCCAGCCGCTGCCGGTGATGTAGCCACGAACAATGCATTCAACAGGCAGCATGTTCAGCTTTTGGCATTTCATGCTGTTGCCGGTGAATTCCGGTTTATGGAAGAATTCAGGCATATCTTTAACGTCAACAGAAAGCATATGGTTAGGCACGATGTCTTTGGTCATGTTGAACCAGAATTTGGAAATCTGAGTCAGCACGGTGCCTTTCTTAACGATATTGTTTTTCAGAATATGGTCAAATGCGGAAATACGGTCGGTAGCTACCATAATAATGCTGTCGCCAGCATCATACATCTCACGAACCTTGCCGGATTTAAACGGTTTGTACTCTTGCATTGTAATGCCTCCTAAAAATTTTCTCGGCAGAGGAGTAACCAGCGCGTGCTGCCTGCGCCTCCGTCATTGTTAACTTTGTTATACTTTACGCTATTATCATACCACAACGCTCGCAAAAAGTCGAACGTTTTTCGAGATTTTTAATTTATTTTTCGGATTTTTTCTTTGTGGGCCGCTAATTCCTTATAGACGGTCTATGAACGGCAGCTTCAGCATCTCCGTATCCACGTACGGCTCGCCTAAATGCCTGCCCGGTACAAATGTTCCGTGGCAGTCGCTGCCGCCGCTGATAAGCAGCTTATGCTTCTGGCAATGGCGCAAAAGACGCTGCGTGCCCTCCTCGCTATGATTAGAATGATAACACTCAAAGCCATCGAAGCTTTCTACGCGCAGCAGGTCCATAACCTGCTCCAGTCCCGGACCATGAAAGCCGCTCGCCGCATGAGCGCACAGCGCTACGCCTCCGGCACCATGAATCGCCGCAATCACCTCGCTGATTGCGGGGAAGGTCGGAAAGCCAAGGTCATGCTCCGGCGTAAAAATCCGCTGAAAAAAATCATTCACGCCTGTACACAAGCCCTTATCAATCAGGTACGCCAACGCCCTCCAGCCACCACGCCTCCTGTCATACGTATAACGCGCAAACTCGGCCTCATCCACAGCCCAGCCATCGCGCGCCAAAAGGCGGATGCTGTCCACGTCCTTCTGCTCCAGCAGGTCCTCATTATGGCGCATCAGCTCCACCAGCGGCTTATTGGTAATATCAATACCATAGCCGAGGATATGAAACGACAAATTGCCCTTCGTCGAGCAGATTTCCGCGCCCGGAAGAAAGCCTATCCCTGCCTGCGCCGCCATCCTGCCTGCTTCCGCTACGTTCGCCACACTGTCATGGTCCGTCACCGCCATCAGCCCTATGCCGCAGCGCTGCGCCTCCTCTATCAGCTCCGCCGGAGTCCACGTTCCGTCGGAAGCAGTCGTATGAATATGTAAATCTGCACGTATCGCCATCGCAGCCTCTCCTTTTTCTCTACACAATAAGCTGAAAGCCAGCAAAATTTCTTATAAAACGCCAAAAACAAAAAATTTTTCCGTCGTCTATGTATAGAATAGGTAAAAAATACGCATCTGTCAACGTCATACGGCAAAATATTCATCTCCCTTCCACGCAGACAGTACTTCCCACACAAGGCACTCAGAAAAGTGTTTCATTTTTTACAGTCTACGCACGTAGATACAGCAAAATTCTGCATTAAGTGTACGCGCGTCAATGCTGTCTACCATACAAATACATTATTCATTCTGTACTTGACTTTCCCATAACAATGATATATACTATCAACATTACTACTAACAATTTTTTATATTAGGGGGAGTCGTTGTGTTTAACAAATATCTTGCCATTCTCAATGAAGTGGCACTCATCAAACAAATCGCCGTCGGCCTTGTCATCGGCGTCCTGCTCGCTTTAACCGTGCCGCAGGCTGTTCCTGTTGTCGCTATTTTTGGTGACCTTTTTGTAAAAGCTTTAAAGGGCGTTGCACCTGTACTCGTATTCTTCTTGGTTATGAATGCTATGGCTCAGAAGAAAAGCGACGGTGACGCTAACATGAAGCCTATTATCGGCTTGTACGTTGTCGGCACCTTCTGCGCTTCTCTCGTAGGCGTAACCCTGTCCTTCCTGTTCCCGACCACCTTGCAGCTGCAGGTTGCAGACGCTAAGGTTACACCGCCTAGCGGTATCGTTGAGGTTCTGCATAACCTGATTCTCAGCGTTGTTGATAATCCGGTTTCTGCACTTTTGAACGCAAACTACATTGGTATTCTGGCATGGGCTGTAATCTTCGGTCTGGCTATGAACATGGCTGCTAATGATACCACCAAGGCTGCTCTGGCAGACGTTGCTAAAGCTATCACCCTCGTTGTAAAATGGGTTATCCACTTTGCTCCGCTCGGCATCATGGGCCTCGTGGCAACCTCCATCAGCGATGCAGGCCTGTCCGCAGTTATGAGCTATGTACACCTTCTGGCAGTGCTCATCGCCTCCTACTTCTTCGTAGCGCTGGTAATGAATCCGCTCATCGTATACTTCAACATTCGTAAAAACCCGTTCCCGCTGGTACTCACCACCATCCGCGAATCCGGCGTTTACGCTTTCTTTACCCGCAGCTCCGCTGCTAACATTCCTGTAAACATGGCTCTGTGCAGACGCCTCGGCCTGAATCCTGATACCTATGCGCTGTCCATTCCGCTGGGCGCAACCATCAACATGGCTGGTGCATCCATCACCATCTCCGTACTGGCTCTGGCTGCAGCTAACACTCTGGGTATCCATGTAGATATGCCGACTGCACTGCTGCTGTGCATCGTTTCTACCGTTGGTGCCTGCGGTGCTTCCGGTGTTGCCGGCGGCTCCCTGCTGCTGATTCCTGTAGCCTGCGCTTCCTTCGGTATCAGCAACGATATCGCTATGCAGGTTGTTGGTGTAGGCTTCATCATCTCCGTACTGGAGGATGCCTGCGAAACCGCGCTCAACAGCTCCAGTGACGTACTCTTCACCGCAACTGCTGAATTTGCAGAACGTGCTAAGGCTGGTACGCTGAAAGCTGAAGACCTCGTTCCGAAAGATTAAGTTCATAAGCAATGCTGCCGCATGGAAACGTGCGGCAGTTTTTTTATGCACAAAAGAACTGCCACCGAAGCAGCCCAGGCTCCAGTGGCAGTTTGAAAGGATGTGTTGTTGTCTATTTAATTATCAGCCTTCAATGGCAATGTATTTCTTTTCTTCAACCTTTTTCGGCTCAACCTTAGGAATAGTAACCTTCAAAATACCATCCTCAAATTTAGCCTTGATATCCTCCTGCGTTACAGCATCGCCAACATAGAAGGTTCTTGCACATTGGCCGGTATAACGTTCACGGCGGATATAAACGCCCTCTTTATTTTTCTCGTCCTTATCCAGACCTTTAGCAGCGGTAATCGTCAGATAACCGTTTTCCAGTTTGGCATTGACGTCCTCTTTTTTAAAGCCAGGCAGGTCGATATCCATTTCATAAGCGCCATCAGTTTCTTTAATATCGGTCTTCATAACGTTCTGTGCATGTTTACCATACAGCGGATTGCGATGGCCAAAAAATTCCTTTTCAAACGGAAAATCCATTAAATCATCAAATAAGCTTTCACCAAATACACTAGGCATCATCATAA
>OQWM01002849.1_pt1 | contig 11670 bp, 7 predicted proteins | sample 1691531 | NCBI WGS metagenome assembly OQWM01 (sample SAMN03418257, study PRJEB22391) | human gut metagenome | biome: human-gut; feature: organic feature; material: feces | host: Homo sapiens | place: Tanzania | collected 2013-01 | reverse complement strand
AAACTCCGAGGCTGCCAACTCACGGTATGCCATACGGCGGTATCGTGTACGGACCGACCTTGGCGCTGATGGGCGAGTATGCCGGGGCAAAGAGCAACCCTGAGGTGATAGCACCGCTGAACAAACTGAAGTCGCTTATCGGCAATAATGGCAGCGGAGGTGGCGGTATCTATGAACTGAAGGTGAAAGGCCGCGACCTTGTGGCAGTGCTTGCCAACGAGACGAGAATAAACAGAAAGGGAACGAACATCAAAATATAAGGAGCATGTATCTACACGGACACTTTTACAACCAGAAGAACGAGCGCATCGAGGTGCATATACTGACTGGTGGTGACCGCACTAAGGAAACTGTCATTGGTGAGAAGAACGGGGAACTGTCGTTTACTGATGATCCAGTGGAACTGACGAGTCAGGTGAACGATACGTTTGACCACTTGCTTTGTCAGCAGGCTACTGTACGCCTTCTGGCGCGGAACTTCGTGCCCGACTTCTTTTGTGCCTCATGCCGTGACGCTGTGGTGAACATCTACCGTGAGGGGAAATGTCTCTTTGCCGGATTTATCGAACCGCAGAGCTATTCGCAGGGCTACAACGAAGAGTTTGACGAGATAGAGTTGAGCTGCATTGATGCGCTGACGGCATTGCAGTATGCTAAATATCGTGATGTCGGTTCGCTCGGTGTGCTGTATAATGTAGTAAAGGCGGAGGCGGAACAACGCACATTCTTGGCGATGCTGAAAGAGATATTGGGTGGTGTGACGGCTGAACTTGACATCGTGGGTGGTAATGCCATGCGCTACCTATACGATGGAAGTAAGGCTGTGGATGATTTGGCAGGTAACCGCTATGCGATATTCGGGCAGCTGACGGTGAGCGAGTTGCTTTTTCTGGGTGATGAGGAGGATGACGTATGGCAGCAGGATGAGGTGTTGGAGGAGATACTGAAGTACCTGAACCTCCACATCGTGCAGGATGGGTTCACGTTTTATCTGTTCTCCTGGGAGAGCGTGAAGGGCGACGAACGCATATACTGGCGAGATTTGCTGACTGGCGCAAGCGTGACGACGGCCCGGCAGACAACGGACATCGTGACTGGCTTGGTGACAGACACGGATACGACGATAAGCGTAGGCGAGGTGTACAATAAAATTATGCTGACTGCTAAGGTTGAGAGTATGGAGAGTGTGATTGAGAGTCCGCTTGACAACGATCTTCTGAAAAGTCCCTTCAGCAACAAGCAGAAGTACATGACGGAATACAGCAGTGATGGTAGTGGTTCGAGAGCGATAAATGCCTTTGACGCAATGACTCACGGACAGGAAACCTCCTATAGTGGGGGTTGCGTGACTGACTGGTATGTGCAGATGATGAACAACAGTCAGTGGCTGTTCCCAAAGAGCGGGAGCGGTAACCTGATGGAGGAATACTGTAGTGAGGGGCGAAACCAACATCTACTGCCGAACTGGTTGGCGAAGAACCAGGGTGCTGCCATCATGGCACTTGGCAAGGTGGAGAAGAAAACGGACGGAAAGGACAACTCCCCGACATCGAAAGTGGAAATGACGAACTACCTGGTAGTGAGTGTGAACGGCAACTCTGACGACAAGGAGGCAACTACCTATCCTAATGCCAACTCGCTAAAGGCAGGCATACCGAGGGCAGTGTATAACGGCAGCATGACTGGTGGTGTCTTTTCGCCTACAGACGAGGGCACGACGAACTACATCGTGTTGAGCGGAAAACTGGTGCTGAACCCGGTGATGGCATTGACGGACACCTACAAAGCAATATACAACTATGACGGTGGAAAATGGGGAGGTCTATTTACTGGAATTGGTAAATGGACAGGTGTTACGGTGCCGAGCCGAAACAACGGTGACGGGCGATACTACACGCAGCAGTGGTGGAAGGCAGCATTGCCTAATGAGACAGTGGTATGGGACATGGAAACGGAGCACGGCTTCGTTCCGTTTACGGATACCGGCCCTCAGTTGTATGAGTTCAAGTATAGTGCCATCGGAGACGGCAGTGACCATATATCAAAGGTGGGTGTGTTGGCATGTATGCTTATAATAGGGGATAAGTGTGTTGTGGAAAAAGGCACAGAAGGACAAGTGACGGACTTCGAGTGGAGGAAATACAAAACGCTGGAGGAGTGCTCCAATGAGGACGAATACTACCAGCAGTGTTTTACGATAGGTTTTGATCCGAAAATCGGTGACAAGATAGTTGGTACCAAGTTCGGTCTGCAAAATAACGTGAACTATGAGCTGGGCATCGATGCTGAGGGCATAGCAATACCAATCAAAAAGGCAGATAAGGTGAGCGGTAGGGTTAAGTTTATGATCCTGGGACCGGTGAACGCATTGTGGGACGTGGTGACGAGACGGCACAAGACGTGGTTCAGACACACGAAATGGAACAGTACAACGATACCGCTGCTGGCACACGTGAGCAGCATCATGGTGGAGCAGTTTGAAGTGAAGATATACAGCGACAACGGACTGGTGAACAACACTGGTGACAACGACCTCGTTTACATGAGCGACACAAAGGAGAGCTTTGTGAACGTGAAGGACGACATCGAAATGAAGATAAACTCAGCACTGACAGCAGCGGAGTGCCAGACGTTGGACGTGACGGACAGCGTGAAGATGAGCACTCCGTTGAACACGTTGACCGGAGAGGGACTGCTGGCGGTATATGACTATTCGAGGGGTGTGAGCGCTAAGCCTGAGCAGTTGTATGTGGACTACTACTATAAAGAGTGGCATGCGCCAAGGGTGGTTATGACGCAGAAGTTGACGGATACAGATGGTGGCATCGTGAGCCTGTTCGCTCACTATCGCCATCCCATGATGGATAAAACCTTCTTCGTGCAGGGCATCAGTCGCAATCTTGAGGAAGGATATGCAGAAATGACACTTAAGGAGATTGAGCAATGATAGACATCAAGGTAATAAAGAAACCAAAAAACGAGGGCAGTACGTCGGCACTGAGAACGAGCGGCACCGCTTATGGCGGCATGGCTGTGAAGGAGGCTGCGCATGCGGCCAAGGCTGACATCGCAGAATTGGCGAAGAATGCTACCCATGCCAAGGATAGCGACCATGCGCAGGAAGCAGACCACTCGAAAGAGGCAGACCATGCTGTGAACGCAGATGAGTCGAAACATGCGCTGGAGGCGGACCACGCCAAGGAAGCTGACAATGCAGACAAGTGGGATTACCATGAGTTTGATGATTATCTGAATCAGCCAGTGAGAAAGACTGATGGTGTGACCTTTGACTCCGTGACCTCGGACAGCATAAGGAGCGCTGGGCAGTTTGTGGACGGACTGCTGGGCGCAGGGTTTCAACTGTGGAAAGGTGAGGATGGGCGCACCTACCTGACGGTGGATAAACTGACGGTGAGGCATACGATGGCCGTGTTGGAGCTGCTCATCGAGAAGGTGAGGAGCGTGGGCGGTCAGATATGCGTGAGCGCGGCCAACGGACGCATCAAGACCGTGGAGGAATCGGGCGAGCACTATCTTATCACCTTCGAGCAGGAGAATATGTTTGTACAGCACGACCTGGTGCGCTGCCAAACATTCACGGGCAAGGATATGCGGAGCTACTGGGTGGAAGTGACCGATGTTACGGAGACTGGCATCGTGGTGGTGAAGGAGGAGTTCGAGGGCGTGGAACCGAAGGAGGGTGATGAGTGTGTGCTGATGGGCAACACGGCGAACTCCGACCGCCAGAATATGGTGCTCATATCGGCCACCGAGGACGGTCAGCCGAGAGTTGATGTGATGGACGGTGTGAGTGGCAAGACCTTTGACAACGCTTTGCGTGCAAGGCTCGGTAACCTGGACGGCATTAAGGACGACAAGTTTCCGGCAGACCGCCAACCACGGGGCAACGGACTGTATGCAGACAACGCCTATATGAAGGGAACCTTCGTGCTGGAGACAGGCGAGGACGTGAAGACTCGGTTTGAGATAACGGAGGGCAAGGTGCAGAGTGCCATCGACAGCGTGAGGAACGATTTTCTGAGCGAAAAGGGCTATCTGAACAACCCGACGTTTGCATCGGGACTGGAGAAGTGGAACTCGGAGAATGAGACTGTGTTCTTTCTCGTCGGCAACAAATGGGTGTGGGCCAACGGCGCGGCACTATCGAAGAAGGGAGACGGTGCGAGCGTGGTGACAGACATGGGACGCAAGGTGGTGCGGATACGCAACAAGTATATCCGACAGAAGCATGAGAATATACGCTTTGTGCCGACATTTCCGACGAACGGCGACGGGAAGAAGGAAGCCTTGCCAGTGTATCTGAGCTTCTTTTATCGCTGCGCAAAGGCAGGCACGCTGAAGATCGGTTTTGAGAATGTTGACAAGACGGGTTTTGTGGACTTTAACAGTATGGAGGTGAGCGAGGAAATCGCAGCTACCGACGGCTATGTGCAGTACACCTGCAGCGGACTGTGGAACGGCACGGGCGACTTCAAACTGGCGTTTGACGGAGACATCTATCTTTATATGTTGGTGTTGAGCACGGACAAGATTGAGGCGCTGACTTACAAGTACAAAACATTGTTCGAGCAATCTGAGCGACTGGTGAAAATATCGGCAGCCGTGTATGACAAGGACGAGCGAGCACTGCAAGAGACGGGGCTGATGATTCAACCTGAAGGTACGGGAATCTATATTAAGGATGCAAATGGCAAACTGGCTCTGATAGGAGTGGGCGTAGAGGAAACGGATGCAGAGGGCAATAAGAAAACCGTCATCAAGCTGACGGCTGACAATATCAAGCTGGAGGGTCTGGTGACGGCCAACGGCTACTTCAAGGTGAAGGAAGACGGCAGCATCGAGGCTGTGAATGGAACATTCCGAGGCCACGTGTACGCTGAGGGTGGAGCCATAGGTGGTTTCAGCATAGGAAACGGGCACATAGGTGGTGCAGATGTAATTTATAACGAAGATGGCACAATAGAGGTGAAGGATACCGAAAACGGTCTGTTCTTGTATGATGACATGATAGGGTTTAACGACAAGGGACGGCAAGCCATATTCGGCACGTGGAACAACTACGGGCAACCTATGCTATGCCGGTTGGTAGATACTGCCACTGATTACAACTTCGATTTTGGCATATCCCCGAAGTATGGCATCGATTGTGCTCAGAATAAACACGATTTTGCCATGAAAAACAATCAGGATAAATTCTTGATTAAGAAAGGACACTTTTCAAATACGCTACAAGGATACGAAAAGTTCCTTAACACTGTTCTTTCCAAATGTTTGGACAAAGATAGGATCTTGTTTGGAATGGAAGTGACAGGTATCTATGGTACTAACTTATTCGAAAGGCTTAAATCAGAAGGATATCATGTTGTTATGATTTCTCCGGACTCTGTAAAAAAATACAGAGACTACAAATGCCTTAATAAAACAGATAAGATCGATTCTGGCTGTATTGCCGAACTTCTTTTGAACGGCGATGCTCAAATCGTTCATGTAGAAAAAAACGGATATACTGATTTGAAAGCCTACATTCGCAGAAGGAATGCACTTAAAGTTACATGCACTCAGGAAACAAACAGATTCCTCGCCAAAGTTTGTTTGTATTTTCCTGACCTTCTCAAAGTCTTTCCAAGTGGACGTGCAACCTTAAAAGCCATCTTTTCAATATATCCTACTCCACATTCTATCATAGAAGCTGATTTCGATGAACTTGTTTCTGTTCTTCAAAAAGCTTCTAAAAATAAATTTGGCGTAGACAAGGCGAATGAACTTATTCATGCTGCACGTAATTCGATTGTTGTTCGCAAATCTATCTCAGATGGCGAACTATACAACATTCACAGTCTTATTGATTCTATAGATTCTCTTGAATCCGAAATACGAAATCTTGAGAAAATAATTGATTCTAAGGCTGAAGAATTTCCTGCTTATCATGTACTTCTTACATTAACAGGATGTGGAAAAATCACAGCGGCTACAATCGTTGCTGAAATAGGCGATATCTCCAGATTTCATAAAGCGAGTCAGATCGTATCCCTGGCAGGGTTATATGGTGACAACTCCAAATCTGGTTCTTCTGTAAACAAGCGTGGAAAAATTTCCAAAAAAGGTTCTCGTTATCTTCGCCATGCAATCTACATGGTTGCTGAATTTGCACGAAGAAACAACCCAATATTTAAAGCTTATTTTATTAAGAAAAAGAATGGAGATCGTACCAAACATACTCTTGCAGTGAATGCAGTAGCGAACAAACTTTGTAAAGTGATTTATTCTTTAATGAAAAACCAGTCCACATACATTATTCAATACCGTGATTTGGCGAAACTGTCGGAATCAACCCAAAATGAGTTTTTCCAAAATGCCGAAACAGACTTTTCGGCAAAAACTAGACGAAAGAAATATCTGTATGAAGATGAATATGGAGAACTCCATGAATTCGTATTTAAATCGTTAAAAACAGCTTTAATCGAATAAAAAAACATACAAATTCTTTCGAAAATCAGGCTTTTTTGAAAATTTTTTTAAAGGCTCAAAAAAGTTGTTTTCAATGCACCCAATTTCAAAAACAAGATGAAGTTTTTAAAGAGGATTCACCTCTAAATCAAGACAAACACCCTTGATCCAACAAAGAAAACTACAATTTCAACAAATTTTACATTACTTATTGACATTTAATAGTTTGTCTTTGAATTACGTTTTAGTACTTCTTCAGTTAAACCAGCATATGCCTTGGCACCTGTACTTTTTGGATCATATTCAAAAATAGACATACCACGACTAGGTGCTTCTGACAATTTTACATTTCTTGGAATTGAATTTTGATATACAAGCTTGCCAAATGTTTGACGAACATCTTGTGATACATCAACACTCAATCTTGTACGAATATCAAACATTGTTAATAAAATTCCTTCAATTTTCAAATTGCGGTTACTTGTTCTCTGTACAAGACGAATTGTAATCAATAATTGCGTTACACCTTCCAATGCATAATATTCACATTGTACTGGAATTAAAATACTGTCAGCCGCCGTTAATGCGTTTGTATTTAATAAACCAAGTGAAGGTGGACAATCAATAATAATATAATCATATTGATCACGAATGGGTGCAATTGCCTTTTTCAACAATTCTTCCTTACCATATTCCATTTTATCCATATCCAAATCAGCACCTGCTAAATTGATATTAGCCGGAACAATATCGATTCTAGGATTCACCTTAGGCACAATAGCCTGCTGAATTGGGACACCTTCCATTAAAACTGAATAAATCGTTGCCTGTGAATTATTTTGATTCGCACCCAATCCCTGTGTAGCATTTCCTTGCGAGTCAAAATCAATCAACAAGACTTTTTTACCAACATGCGCAAGTCCACTCGCCAAATTTATAGAAGTTGTTGTTTTTCCAACTCCACCTTTTTGATTCGAAATCGCCATTACTTTTCCCATACTCAACCCTCCAAAGGTTTTTTCTTGATTTGCCCATACGCTCTAGGATATTTGCTAGGGGTATGTTTTACCTTTTTAAAATATAAATTAATACGTGTTGCATCCTCTTCAATCATGAATTTTTCTTCATCAACCAATTCAACACCTAATGTATCAATTGCCTTTTTCGCATTTAATAATTCTTCATGTCCATTTTTTCCTTTTAGTGCCACCATTGTACGATTCATTTTCACAAAAGGAACACAAAGTTCTAATAAAATCGATAATTTCGCAACAGCACGTGCACTGACCACATCAAAACATTCACGTTTTTCTTTTGCCAAATCTTCAGCTCGAACATTCAATATATCTAAATTTTCTAAGTTTAGTTGAGTTTTCACTTCATTTAAAAAACGACAACGCTTTTGTAAAGGCTCCACCAAAGTCATATGCACATGTGGAAACGCAATTTTTACTGGAATTCCAGGAAAACCTGCCCCTGAACCAATATCACACATTGTTTCAAAATCAATATTTGAAAAAGGCATGATTGAATCATAAAAATGTTTCTCCCACACTTCTTCTTCCTGTGTAATCGCCGTTAAATTCATCTTCTCATTCCATTCAACTAGAAGATGCATATATTTTTCAAATTGATTTATTTGTTCTTCATTTAATTGGATGCCAGCTTCTAAACAAGCTTTTTGAAATTCTACTTTAGTCATGAAAACCCTCCACGCCAACCATTATATCATATAATCGTTTCCGTCGTATTTTTACTATACGCAATAATTTGACACTATGCATGTCGGTTTATTTACTTTATTCATTTATGATACAATTTTAAAGAGGAGGTAACTTATGAAAAACTTTAAAAAGATTGTATTCATTCTTATATTTATCTTAATTGCCTTTATTGGTGGAATGTTTTTTGCGAATAAACAAACTGAACCAGAAATCACATCTACATTAATTCAGAATCGAATTGAACAAGCAAGTGATTTAGTAACGACAAAATATCATTATACGAAAGTAGGAAAATTTGAAAATTCATTAAATCTAAATGGATGGTCTATCCCTTTGACAAATAAATACTTCATCTTAACATTTGAAGGAGAAATTCAGCTAGGAACTGATTTATCTAAGGCAAATGTAGAAATCAACGACTCTACTATTCATGTAACTGTTGATAAACCTGCTGTTATTTCGAATGTAATTGATGAATCGAGTATTGAAGTTTATGATGAAACAAAAAATATATTTAATCCAATTAGTGTGAGTGACTATAAAGCCTTTGCGCTAGAACAAAAAGATAAAGCTTTATCTGAGGCAAAAGAAAAAGGATTAATGAAAACAGCTCAAGAAAATACAAAGAAAAGTATTAAAGACATTGTTTCCATTATTCCTAACACAGATGATTATACGATTAAAGTCACATTTAAGGAGTAATTATGCCAAATTTAAAATTAGTCGATGCTTTTACAGATTTTGTAGAAGAAAGTACACTTCCATATCGTCAAATGATGACCTACTACAATTGTGCATTAATGGAAGTGGAAACAAAATTTAAAGTTCTTAATGAACAATTTTCACTATTTTATGATCGTAATCCTATTGAGTCGATTCATACACGAATTAAATCGCAATCTAGTATCTTAAGAAAACTTCAAAAGAAAAACTTGTCACTTACAATATCAAACATTGAAAACAATCTGTTCGATATTGCCGGTGTGCGTGTTGTGTGTTCTTTCACAGAAGACATTTATTCTTTGGCCAACTCTTTTCTTAGCCAAGACGATGTTCGATTGATTGAAAAAAAGGATTATATTCAAAATCCAAAAGAAAATGGATATCGTAGTCTTCACCTAATTGTTGAAATCCCTATCTTTTTATCCGATGAGAAAAAATGGGTCAAAGTTGAAGTACAATTTAGAACGATCGCCATGGATTTTTGGGCAAGTCTTGAACATAAGATTCGCTATAAGAAAAACTTGTCTAAAGAAAGACTTGATGAAATTGATAAAGAATTACTAGAGTGTGCGAAGATTTGTAAGACACTTGATGAAAAAATGCAAGAAATAAAGACGGGAAATTAACTTTCCCGTCTAATTTTCTTCATACACTTCTTCAAAAGATACTTTCGCCTCTTGTGAATTTTCTTTCATGAATTTACGATTCTTATAGAATCCTATTGTTAATAATGGAACGATGATGATGGCAATTCCTAAATATCCACAATATCCATATCCATACTTAACAACGTTTGTTAGTCCTACAAATGAGATTCCCATAGAAACGACCATGATGAATGCAGAAACTAAAGCTCTACGTACAGGTACATTTTCTACTTTTTGAAGGAATTTCACATTTTCAAAACGATTCACAAATCCAAAGATGACACAAACTGCACTTGAGATCAAACATAAGAATAATACCACTCCATAAAGTGCTACAAGCCAGTTTGCTCCAAATGATTTTAATGTTGTTAATGTTGGTAAAGTTGTTCCGTTTGGTTGTGTTAAATAATAGTGTTGCCAACAAAGTAACATTAATACCGCAAGACCTAGACCTAGCATATTCAATGTGAATGTTAATGCCATTGAACGATCACAATCTTGTTTTGTCTTTAATACACTTGTTCCACAAACTAAGATAGCAGGTACTGTAACCCATTGGAAAGCTGAATAAGTAACACCGTTCCAAACTGCTTTTGGAAGTTGACTCCAACCATTTGCAGAAAAATCAACGCGCATAACATCCAATAAGTTATGTCCATTTAGTAATCCAACTGTATAAATAGAAACAGCTAAAACTAAGATAACGATACCCATATATGTACTTGCTCTACGAATCAAGTCAACTCCAAAAATTGTTAGGAACAATACAACAAGACCAATCACAAATGTTCCTAAATAGTAATTTAATCCAAAATATTGTGTTAATGCACTTGCAGCTCCAGAAATACATGATGCGACAACCATTAAAACCATAATGTTAAAGAATAATTCAAATAATAGTTCTACTTTATCAAATGGATGATACAAACATTCAAATAATTCTTTATACGTTTTTAATCCTCGTGAATTCATCATAATCTGACCTTCACGAATTGTCATTGCTAAAAGCAACATCGCAACGGCAACGCCAACAATAGCTGGCCATCCTAAACTTACAAACCATGTGTTTTCTTGATTTCCAGTCGCAAAGCCTCCGCCTGCATGAGCCGCAAATGCAGTAGTTGCCACTGAAAATGCAGCCATCCAGGAACGATTCATTTTTGTGTTTTCATTCTTCTTCATAATCAAATTCTCCTCTTTCTGCAACAAAAAACCTTCCGTCTCTTGTTGCCTTATAAACAACTTCAGAGACGAAAGGTAATAATCTTATTCTTCCGCGGTACCACTCTAATTCATTCTATCGAATGCCCTCATCGATGCAATCACATCTAGTCTTTATATCGTAAGACTCACGTCTATAACTACATTATCGCTATAGCCACTCCATGGTGATTTTCATTCTCTAGCTTTACGATATTTTCCACCAAACAATATCTCTCTAGGCTAAAACTTAGTGAATTACTCTTCCATATCAATGCGTTGACATTATAATACTATATTTTACATTTTGTTTCAATGGTTAATTGAAACATTTTTACATTAATTTGTAAACAAAAAGAAAGAGGATTATACCTCTTCCATAATTTGATGGATTGTATCTACAACTCGACTTGTATTTTTACCATCTGTATATACCATATACTTCATTTGAAAATAAGATAACTTATCATAATCATAATCTTCAAATTTCAAAGCTTCCTTTAATTGATTCTCATCTGTGCATATTGGACCAGGAAAATCATTAAAATCAATATTCAATCCTATATCTTGTTTGTATTCATCAATATCCGGAATATAGCTAATCATTGGTTTGTTTAATAAAGAATAATCAAATATTACACTTGAATAATCCGATATTAAACAATCACTCACTTGCATCAGGGTATATAAATCTTCCTTATTCATATTGATTCCACCCTTGCACTGAATATCTCCAAGTAATGGATGAAACTTATATAGGACAATATAATCTTTTATTTTTGTGAAATCAAAAGACTGGATCTTAAAGCCATCAATAATATTTCCTCTAAAAGTAGGTGCATATAAACATAACTTTTTATCCTTCAATTCTGGATATTTCAAAAAAAACTCATCTCTTTCATTTCTAT
>OQWM01002848.1_pt1 | contig 11670 bp, 10 predicted proteins | sample 1691531 | NCBI WGS metagenome assembly OQWM01 (sample SAMN03418257, study PRJEB22391) | human gut metagenome | biome: human-gut; feature: organic feature; material: feces | host: Homo sapiens | place: Tanzania | collected 2013-01 | reverse complement strand
CTGCTTGGGAAGTCTGGGGTGGAAATCCTGCAAAATTTATAAAAAAAAATAAATAAATGAATAATCCAAAAGTTTCTATTATTATTGCAACTTTCAATTCAGACAAAACGATTGAAAGAGCTTTGAACAGTGTTCTGAATCAAAAGTTTCAGAATTGGGAGTGTATTGTTGTTGATGGAGCATCCAGAGACAACACCGTTGAAATCGTGAAAACTTTTTCAAAAAAAGATATTCGTTTTCGCTATCAGTCAGAACCTGATACTGGCATTTATAATGCTTTCAATAAAGGTTGGAAATTAGCTAAAGGCACGTGGGTTTACTATCTTGGCTCAGATGATGAACTATTGTTTGATGGCATGTATGATTTGTTTGAGCAGGCTAAGAACGAGGAAAATGATGATTTTATTTATGGAAATATTCAATATAGAAAGTATGATGGAAGTATTGTTGTCCATAGGCATTTTACTCATAAGAATTTACCGTGGAAGACATTTGCTTCGCATCAAGGTCTGATAACAAGACGTTCTCTTATAGAAGAATATGGTGGTTATGATGAAAAACTTAGAATTTTAGCTGATAAAGATTTAATAATAGGAACGTTTATGCAAGGTGGCATTGTATATGAGCCAACAGAGGCAACATTAGCAATTTTTTCTGCAGGAGGTACAAGTTCTAATTATTATAATGCATTTAAGGAAGATTTGTACATTTGGCACAAAAACCATTCTGGATTAAAGCATTTCTTGTATATTATACAGCATTATCCAAGAATGTGGATGAGAAAGATAATTCAGAAATAAGGTATAAGATATGGGAACTATAAAAGAATCAATACGTTATTTTTTAAGTATCATAAAGAAGAAACCATATACAATAAAGTTGAATGACGATTTTGTCTCTTTTTCAACTGTAAGAAATAACAATGGTAAAGAGTATTTCTTTGGATATTATGACCGTTCACCTGAATATAAAGGAAAGGTTCTGTTTCATGAAATGCAACCAGATGAGGAATCTGTAAATATAATAGTTAAAGATATTAAAGCTAATCATGAAACCGTTATAGCCAATACTCAGGCTTTCAACTGGCAAATGGGAGCTCGTGCCATCTGGATTGATGAAGATACAATTTCATATAATGATTTTGATGGCGACAAATATGTGTGTAACTGGTATTCATTGTCACAAGGTAAAATTATAAAGGTGTTTAATAAACCTTTGCAAGATTATAAAAGTGGCAATTATTTTTTAGGTGTTAATTACCAACGTCTTCGTTCTTATGCTAAAGAATACGCCTATTATTGTTTACCAGAATTGAAGGAAGCAGAATACAATGATTACAAGCATGATGGTATTTGGAAAGTAGATATTGAAACAGGTGAAGTAAATTTACTGTTATCTATTGCTGATATTTTGAAATTCGGATATATAGATAGATTTGATGATGGGCAACATTTTGTTAATCACATTATGATTTCTCCAAATGGGCAATCATTTATTTTTATACATCGATATTATATTGGTAACGCTCGTTTTGACCGTTTAATGTTTTATGATTTTAAGCAACTGAAGATTTTGATGGATGAGCGTATCCAAAGTCACTATTGCTGGCTTGACGATGATAACATTTTTGGATATGGTGAATATGATGGTAAAAGAAGCTTTAATGCAATCAATGTAAAAACAGGAGTTGTCACCAAACATGAAAAGTTAACTGCAAAACATCCACGTGATGGACATCCTACAGTATATGGCAATTGGATAGCTATTGATGATTATCCAAATCTTAGTCGCATGCAGTCTATGATAGCTTACAACTATAAGACAAAAGAGATAAAATGGCTTGGTGAATTCTATCATGATCTTAAACATAAAGATTATAATAGATGTGATCTTCATCCACGTTTTTCTAAGGATGGAAGTCAAATTTATCTTGACACAATCTATTCTGGGAAACGCGAACTTGTCATGTTGAATGTTAAACTTTAAATGATGGATAAATATAATTATTCAATAACTATAACTCATTACAATAGTCCTGCCTTATTATCTCGTATGCTGAAATCAATTCCAGAGCGTGATGATATCCAGATTATTGTAGTAGATGATGCGAGTACAGAAGAAAATAAGAAGAAAATATCCAAGTTATCTCACCGAAACCTGGAATTGATTTTTACTCCAGAAAATCATGGTGCTGGTTACGAGAGAAATGTGGGATTTTCTTATGTAAAAGGAAAATGGTTAATTGCATGTGATTGTGATGACCTGTTTGCTAAAAATGCTTTTGATGTCTTGGACCGATACATTGATTCAAGTTATGATTATATCTGCTATTGTGTAACTTGTTTAGATGAAAAACTAAACCCAACAGGACATAAGCTTAAAGCGGATACAGCTGTTCGCAATTATATAGCAGATAAAAGTAATAAAGGACATATTAAGTATTTTAAATTTCATAATGGGGAACCATGGAACAAAATGATTTCAGTTAAGTTCCTTCGAGACAATAATATTCATTGGGAAAATTGTAAGATAAATGTTGATGTCCTTTTTAGTTATCAGTTAGTGCTTAAAGCAAAGAAATATCTTGCAATACCTGATGAATTGTATCATTTTGTGGGAGATAGTAATAGCATTACAAGAAAAAAACGTTCGATAGAACGAGAATTTGGTTTTTACCTTGCAGCTCAAAAACGTAATGGATTCTTTAAAATCCTTGGATATGGTTATCCTTTTTATCGACCGGATATTTTGTATCTACCATATCTTCTAAAAAAGCGAGGGGTGAAAGATACAATCGATTTTTATAAGTTTCGTAAATTGCATTGGAATGAAGTTCTTGAAGCTCGTAAAAAGTTTGTCCCTTACCTTGATGGGATTGATTTAAATCATATTTTAGATTAAACAGAATCTATGATTACAATTCAAAATAAAAAGGATTGCTGTGGCTGTTGGGCATGTAAAAACGCATGTCCAAAGCACTGTATCTCAATGATTGAAGATGAAGAAGGTTTCCTTTATCCTCATGTAGATGTTGAACATTGTATAGACTGCCATTTATGTGAGAAAGTATGTCCTGTTGCCAATGTAGAACCTGAAAAGAAGAATGAACAACATGGCTTTCTTTTGCAAATAAAGGATGAATCCATTCGAAAGGAAAGTACCTCTGGAGGTTCCTTTACAGCTATTGCTTCATGGGTGATAAATCAAGGTGGTATCGTTTATGGTGCGGCTGTGGATTATTCAGACTTTAAGGTCAAGCATTCTGCTGCTACTTCTTTGGATGAGTTGAGTAAGTTTCGTAATAGTAAGTATGTACAGAGTGAAATAGGTGATACTTTCAAGGAAATCAAGAAACACCTACAGGAAGGCAAATGGGTGGCTATGAGCGGTACTCCATGCCAGATAGAAGGTTTGGTTCATTATTTGCGCAAGCCATACGATAAACTCCTTTTGATTGATGTTGTGTGTTATGGTATTCCTTGTCCTGGAATCTTTGCGGATTACTTAACCTACATGCATAGTAAGATTGGTGGTAAGTTTAATAAAATTCTCTTCAGAGAAAAAAGATTATGCTATAACTATACATCATTCTCTCTTTTCAATGAAAAGCCGGAACTTGATTATCACAAAGGTGTAGAAAGTGACCAGTTTATGCGTTCTTTCTTTAGTGATATGAATGTTCGTCCTTCTTGTTATGATTGCAGGTTTAAGAAGTGCTATCGTGTTTCTGACTTTACGATTTGGGATTGCTATGATGTCAAGATGTTCTCGAAGAACTTTGATGATAATGGTACTAATCGCATCTTGGTTCATACCGGTAAAGGTATGAGCATTTTGGATGCTATAAAGGATTCTGTCAGATTGGAAGAATATAAGAATCTGGATTATTTTATTGCTGATGAAATAGCAATGGTTAAATCTGTACCTATGAATCCAAAGCGAGCAGATTTCTTTAAGGACTACCAAAATATGGAATTTGGTGCATTCATTAATAAATGGTTTCCTACGACATTCAAAGTCCGTCTCAATTCTTTCTTGCGCAAAACTGCTTTCAGATTGGGAATTTATAATGAATCCAAAAGATTCGTGAAGAAAATATTAGGTAAGAATTAAAAAGATAGATATGAAAGTTGCATTAGCGATTAATTATGACTACCATGATTATGGTGGTATGTTGCAAGCGTTTGCTACCCAAAGATTTCTTTCGAAAAATGGCATTGATTCTGATGCTATCAACTTTGATAAATTGAAGGGTGATATCAACAAACGCAAATGGCGTTACTTTTTGAGCAATATCTTCGATCTTTCTATCGTGAAAGAAAAGAGCAAGCTGATAGAAAAGAAACTCAAACAGAAATCAAATGAGAAGTTGAAGTCTGGTATGGCGGAAAGAGATGCTGCATTTGATGAGTTCTGCAAGAGCCATTTCAAGGTAAGTAGAGCTTTTGAATCTTGGGAGGATATGGCTAAGGCTAGTAGAAATGAATATGATGCCGTTGTTGTAGGAAGTGATCAGTTATGGTTGCCTTCTAATATAATGGCTGATTATTATACTTTGAACTGGGTGCCGCAAGATGTTAAAAAGATAGCTTATGCTACTAGTTTTGGCATCGGAAGTATTCCTGCAAAATATTCAAAGATATATAGTCATTACTTGAAGCGCATTAATTATCTGAGTGCTCGTGAAACATCAGGACAGGATATTATCAAAAAGCTTGCAGGAAGAGACGTACAGTTGGTAAACGACCCTGCGTTGTTGTTGGATGCAGATGGTTGGAACGAAGTAATTAGCAACGAACCTTTGATAAAGGAAAAATATGTGTTTTGTTACTTCATGGGTAATAATCCGGAACAAAGAGATTTTGTAAGGCGACTTGCAAATGAAAAAGGATTAAAGGTTGTTGCCTTGCTGCATCTGGATCAATACATTGCTACTGATGAGTATTATGTTGATATGGCTCCTTGGCATGTTTCACCTGCTGATTTCGTGAATTTGGTCAAGAATGCAGAATGTGTATGTACGGATTCCTTCCATGGCACAGTATTCAGCATTATTTATTCCCGTCCTTTCTTTACGTTCAAACGTTTCAACAAAAAGGCTTCTCTTTCTACGAATACTCGAATTACATCCTTGCTTACCCGATTGGGACTGATGGATAGATTGGTATTGGATATGGATAGTAAGCAGGCTTTTGATATTGATTGGAAAAAAATACAGAGTGGAGTTTCTCAGTTTAGAAAAGCTTCGAGTGAATATTTACTCAATGCCATTCGTGCATAGAGAAAAATCAAAAAACAATTATGATTAAAGTAGCAGTTATAGGTGGTCCTATCTTGTCTGGTGGTAAGAAGAATCTCATTATGGAGTACTTCCGCCATATAGATAAGACCCAAGTGCAGATGGACATCGTATGTAACGATGACTCTAATGCCATTCCACAGGAAGAGATTGAAGCATTAGGTGGTCGTGTGTTTATTGTTCCATCTTTCAAAAAACTCAAGGGGCATACTGATGCCTTGTATGAACTCTTCAAGAAAGAAAAGTATGATGTGGTTCATGCTTACAACAGTATGATGAATTTCTTCCCAATGTATGCTGCCAAGAAAGCTGGCGTAAAGGTTCGTATCTCAGAATCTTTATCAATGGCAGCTCCTGGTGAGTGGAAGACATACGTAAAGTATATGCTCCGTCCGCTTTCTCATCTCTATGCGACCCATTACATGGCATGTGGAGAGGATTGTGGTATCTTCCAGTTCGGTAAGAAGGCATTTGATGAAGGAAAGATTGCAATCTTCAAAACGGCTATCAATACTGAGTTTAATTCTTATCAGCCAGAACTTCGTAACGAGACTCGCAAGAAGTTTGGTTGGGAAGATAAGGTGGTATATGGCTTTATCGGAAGATTTGAGCATCAGAAGAATCCTCTGTTCTTGATAGATGTGATGAGTGAAATCTATAAGCGTCAGAAAAAAGCCCAGTTTGTTATCATCGGTGCTGGCGTTTTAGAGGAGAAGATGAAAGAGCGTATCAAGGAAACTGGTATTGAACCTGCCATGTCCTGGCTTGGAAGAAGAGAAGATATCCAGCAGTTCTATAACGCTTTCGATGCCTTCCTGTTGCCTTCCCGCTATGAGGGATTGCCTGTTGTGGGATTGGAAAGCCAAAGCTGTGGTTTGCCTATGTTCTTTTCTACGGCTGTAACTCCAGAAGCTAGTGCTTGTGAATTGGGGCATTTTATCGACTTGGATGATGGTGCAGCAGCGTGGGCTGAGAAGATTATCCCTGTTGTTGAGAAGAATATTCCTGTTCGTAGAAGTCATGCCAAGGAAGTGGCTGATGCAGGATTTGACTCAAAGACTGAAGCAGAAAAGATGCTTCAATATTACTTGAATGCATTAAATGGTTAGAGATCTTTCTGACCGGTTATACGAAAATAAATAGAGATTACAAAGGCAATAGTTTTTACGAACACATTTTGTATGCGTTCGGATATGTTTTTCTTTATGTCTTTGTTTTGTTTCATATTCAATAAACGTAATATCGTTTAAAATATTGTATTCACGTACAATTTGTAAATAACATTAATTTTTTTATAGGTTATGATTCCATTTAACAAACCCTATTTCTCTGGAAGAGAATTGAAGTATTTGGAGGAAGTTTGTCATTCAACAACCATGAGTGGCAATGGTGATTTTACTAAGAAGTGTCATACCTTCTTTGAGCAGAAGTATGGCTTCAAGAAGTGTCTTCTTGCTACATCTGGTACTGATGCCTTGGAGATGTGCGCTATGCTTTGCAACTTGAAGCCTGGCGATGAGGTGATTGTACCTTCTTATACATTCGTATCTACAGCTTTGGCATTCCTTCGTGAAGGTGCAAAGGTTGTATTTGCTGACAGCTCTGCAGAAAATCCTAATATGGAGGTTGAGCAGATTGAGCCATTAATCAATGAAAAGACCAAGGTTATTGCTGTGGTTCACTATGCTGGTGTTGCTTGTGACATGGATGCCATTATGGCTCTTGCAGAGAAGCATAATTTGCTGGTGGTTGAGGATGCGGCTCATTGCATAGATTCATTCTATAAAGGCCGTCCATTGGGTAGCATCGGTCATTTGGGCGCTTTCTCTTTCCATGAGACCAAGAACATCAGTAGTGGTGAAGGTGGTATGTGCGTCATCAATGACGAGCGTTTCATTCGTCGTGCCGAGATTATCTGGGAGAAGGGTACCAACCGTGCCGAGTTCTATCGTGGAATGGTTAACAAGTATGGTTGGGTAGATATGGGTTCTTCATTCTTGCCATCAGAGTTCAATGCTGCATATCTTTGGGCTCAGTTGGAGCAGCTTGATGATATTCAGGGCAAGCGCAAACATATCTGGAATCGTTATTTCGAGGGCTTGAATGGTAAGATTGGCAATGAAGTGAAGTTGCCTTATATCCCAGAGTATGCTACCAACAATGCTCACATGTTCTATCTGCTCTGTCCAAGTTTGGAGTATCGTACTGCCTTGATGAAGTTCTTGAAGGAGAATGATGTGCAGACCACATTCCATTACCTGCCATTGCATAGCAGCAAGTTCTATGAGAACAAGCATGATGGCCGAGAGTTGCCAAATTGTGACAGATATGGTGATACCTTGGTAAGATTGCCATTGTTCTATGAATTGTCTGATATGGAAATCGACAAGATTGTGAAACTGATTATTGAATTCTGCAATAAATGATTCTTTGCATATCATTGATATGCGACAAAACTTCCTTCATTGAGGGAGAACATGTTAATGACGGAAACTTATTTTAAATTTATTCGTTATTCTCTTGATGAGGGAATGGCATGGGACAGCTCGTTCCAAAATATTGATTGGGACGAACTGTTCCATTTTGCTAAAAGACAAACGATAGTAGGTGTATTATTCGAGGGAATTAAAAGGATTCCTAAAGATTATGCTCCTTCTTTTAAGACTTTGATGTCATGGATGGGATATCGTGAGCAGATTCGTAAACGAAATCTGATGATGAATGAAACAGCTCATTCCATTTATGAGAGATTATCTAATGACGGTTTCAGGTGCTTTGTGCTGAAAGGACAGGGTAATGCGATAATGTATCCTAACCCTTATTCACGTACACCCGGAGATGTTGACTTGTTGCTGTGTGCTGACAGGAAGACTATAGATAGTTATCTAGAGTCTCATTTTAATATTGAATCAAAGAATTTGCTGCATGCCGAGTTTGAATACAATGGAGTTTGTGTGGAAGCACATTATTTTCCTGCATATATGAATAATGTGTTTTATAATAGAAGATTGCAGCGATGGTTCAAAAAAAATAATGATTTGCAGTGTTCTAATATAGTAGAGTTACCAAATGGGGCTGGAAATCTAGCAATTCCGACTTCTACGTATAATGTGATATTCCAACTGTGTCATTTGTATGAGCATTTCTTCGATGAAGGAATTGGAATGAGGCAAATCATTGATTACTACTATGTAGTTTCAATGTTTAGTACTGACTGTGTAATGTTTACTTCTTTGCAGAGAGAACTGAAACATCTAGGATTGTGGAAGTTTGCTCGTGCCGTTATGTATGTATTACATGAGGTTCTTGCACTTGCTGAGGATAAGATGATTGCTCCGATGGATAGAAAACGAGGTCAATTGTTGCTTGCAGAGATTATTGATGGGGGCAATTTTGGCAGATATTTTACGAAATATGGTAGTTTCACCCATCAAAAAATGGGGAAAAAGTATTTCCTTAAGATTTGGAGGAATTTGCATTTTGTTAGGTTCTATCCTGCAGAGGCTTTGGCTGAGCCTCTATTTAGAACTTGGCATTATTTATGGAGAAAGACAAGATAATCTGGTTTGATTAAGGATTTTTCAAAATACGATAGCATTGTTTCTAACTTATTATTTTCAACAATATGAATACTTTTAAAAACATTAAAGTTGCCGTGGCCGGAACGGGCTACGTGGGACTGAGTATTGCCACTTTGCTGGCACAACATCATCAGGTGACTGCTGTAGATGTGGTACCTGAGAAGGTGGAGAAACTGAATAAGAGGATTTCTCCAATACAGGATGATTATATCGAGAAATATCTGGCAGAGAAGCCGCTGAATCTGGTGGCAACATTGGATGGCAAGGCGGCTTACAAGGATGCGGACTTCGTGGTGATTGCTGCTCCTACCAACTACGACCCGGTGAAGAATTACTTCGATACTTCGCATGTGGAGGAGGTCATCGACCTGGTATTGGAGGTGAATCCTGATGCTGTGATGGTTATCAAGAGTACCATCCCTGTGGGTTATACCCGTAGTCTCTATCTGAAGTATGCCAAGAAGGGAGTGAAGAAATTCAACCTGCTCTTCTCGCCTGAGTTTCTTCGTGAGAGCAAGGCGCTTTATGATAATCTCTATCCTAGCCGCATCATCGTGGGCTATCCTAAGATTATCGATCGCCCTGAATTTGCTGAGGAGAATGAGGCTATCAAGAGTGTGACAGATGTGGAGATGCTGAAGGAGGCTGCCAAGACTTTTGCGGCTTTGCTGCAGGAGGGTGCCATCAAGGAGAACATCGATACGCTCTTCATGGGTATGAAGGAGGCTGAAGCCGTGAAGCTCTTTGCCAATACTTATCTGGCACTTCGTGTAAGCTATTTCAACGAGTTGGATACATACGCTGAGATGAAGGGCTTGGATTCTGAGGCTATCATTGACGGCGTGGGTTTGGATCCTCGCATCGGTACACATTACAACAATCCTAGCTTCGGCTATGGAGGTTACTGTCTGCCTAAGGATACCAAGCAGCTGTTGGCTAACTATGCTGATGTGCCTGAGAATCTGATTGAGGCGATTGTGGAGAGTAACCGTACCCGCAAGGACTATATTGCTGATGCGGTGTTGAGAAAGGCTGGATATTATAACGAAAACAGCAGCTATGATGCCGGCAAGGAGCATGAGTGTGTGATTGGTGTGTATCGCCTGACGATGAAGAGCAACAGCGATAACTTCCGCCAGAGTGCCATCCAGGGTATCATGAAGCGCATCAAGGCAAAGGGTGCCGAGGTGATAATCTATGAGCCAACCTTGGAAGATGGCAGTACTTTCTTCGGAAGCAAGGTGGTGAATGACTTAGAGCAGTTCAAGAAGCAGAGTCAGGCGATTATTGCCAACAGATATGATGCCTGTCTGGATGATGCCAAGGAGAAGGTTTATACACGTGATATTTTTAGAAGAGACTAGTTATGGTACAATATAATGTTGATTTAACGGGGAAGACAATCCTCGTAACAGGTGCTGCTGGCTTTATCGGCAGCAACCTGGCTTTTAGACTGTTGAAGGAAGTGAAGAACGTCAAGGTAGTGGGTATCGATAATATGAACGACTACTATGATGTGCATATCAAGGAGGAGAGACTTCGCAAGTTGCAGGAGTTTGAGGGCTTTACCATGGTGTATGGCAGTATCGCTGACAAGGCGGTGATGGATAAGCTCTTTGAGGAGCATCAGCCAAAGGTGGTAGTGAATCTGGCTGCCCAGGCTGGTGTGAGATATTCCATCACGAATCCGGATGCTTATGTCCAGAGTAATTTGATAGGTTTCTACAATATCCTGGAAGCTTGCCGTCATCATGAGGTGGAGCATCTGGTTTACGCTTCTTCATCTTCTGTTTACGGTTCAAACAAGAAGGTGCCTTATTCTACCGATGATAAGGTGGATAACCCTGTGAGCCTTTATGCTGCTACGAAGAAGAGCAACGAGCTGATGGCTCATGCCTATTCAAAGCTTTACAATATTCCAAGTACAGGTTTGAGATTCTTTACGGTGTATGGACCTGCGGGAAGACCGGACATGGCGTACTTCGGCTTTACCAATAAACTGGTGAAGGGTGACACCATCAAGATTTTCAACTATGGTAACTGCAAGCGTGACTTCACTTACGTGGATGACATCGTGGAGGGTATCATGAGAGTGATGCAGCATGCGCCTGAGAAGCAGAATGGTGAGGACGGTTTGCCTATCCCTCCATACAAGGTTTACAATATCGGCAACTCGCATCCTGAGAATCTGCTGGAGTTTGTAAGCATCCTGCAGGAGGAACTGATTCGTGCCGGTGTGCTGCCTGAGGACTATGACTTTGAGGCGCACAAGGAACTGGTGGCAATGCAGCCGGGCGATGTGCCTGTGACTTATGCTGATACAACTCCGCTGGAGGAGGACTTCGGGTATAAGCCAGCTACTCCGCTGAGAGAGGGACTGAGAGCCTTCGCAGAGTGGTACAAGGAATACTATTTTTAGTGATTAGTTTTTAGTGATTAGTGATTATTTGGGTAGTGATTAAGGATTACAGATTGCATTTTGCTAGCTAATTAATCACTAATCACTACTAAATAATCACTAATCACTACCAAATAATCACTACTAAATAATCATTACTCATTAATAATTAATAACTAAAGAAGTGGAATTTCAATATCATATTTTTTCGCCTTATCGGGTTTGTCCGTTGGGCGCTCATGTGGATCATCAGCATGGTATCGTGACAGGTTTCGCCATTGACAAGGGCGTGGATTTGTGGTTTACGCCCAATGAGGATGGCAAGGTGCATCTGGAATCACGCACCTTTGATGGTGTTGTTGATTTTGACATTACTAAAGGAACGCTGGTAA
>OQWM01002847.1_pt1 | contig 11677 bp, 8 predicted proteins | sample 1691531 | NCBI WGS metagenome assembly OQWM01 (sample SAMN03418257, study PRJEB22391) | human gut metagenome | biome: human-gut; feature: organic feature; material: feces | host: Homo sapiens | place: Tanzania | collected 2013-01 | reverse complement strand
GTGCAATGCCAACAATGGCAAGTGCGAAACTGCAGACAAAAGAAAATTTAAGGGAAGGGGTCAGCTGGTCGTCACCATTATCTTCGGCGATAAAAGAAACCGGGAGGGCGCACAAAAAGGCAAATAGCGCGTTTAAGCCAATGGACGATCCAAAAAACAGCGGAGTGACATTCTGAGAGCACTTGCAAAGCGCCAAAACGCAAAAGGATAGGATTTCAAAAAGGAAAAAGAATGCATGATTAACCCAATTTTTCTTGAAATCTTTGGTGAATTCTCCCCAATGGAATCGTTGATTCCTTTTTAAGGTATTCGAAGATTTTTCGTTTACAATACTCTTCTTTACGAAAACCGCGTCGTCATCCTTCCGGTCTTGATGCTCGTCGGTCCCTTCCGTGCTTGAAGTTTCGGGAATGAAGGGGGTTTTGAGCCAAAGGGTTTCCGCGTCTTTGATCAAGCATCCCCCCTCTGGTTCTTTATCCCAGGCCAAATCCGCAATGAGCCCGTCAAAAGCCTGGGTTAGCCGTGTTTTGTCATATATCGGCTTATATTCTGCATATTCGCCGCTTATCTGCCGCACAGCATACAACTTACCACCCGCCGTTATATCGCCCGTTATATCACTCATTTCAAAAAGACATAAACAAATCGGCCTTATATTTTTGAGCAATTTTAATACGCTGACGCAACGGAATAAAAATATCCGTATTGCGTGTCAAATAAACCGTATAACCGCGGCGGCGCAAAATCTCCTGTAATTCCTTACCCATTGCCAAAGTAATGTTTTTTTCAAAAGTTTTACCATGTGCGCCTATCGCTCCTGGGTCTTTACCACCATGTCCTGGGTCCAAAACAATTATGCGTTTGCGCTTTGCCGCCTTGCCCGAAGTATTGTTTTCTTGACTGCCGAAACCAAACCATCCGTCATTGTTGGACTTTGTCTCCTGCGGTACAAATTTCGTATCATTCGTCACTACTTTTTTATTACCGATATTTTTTGAAAATTCCTGAGCCGTTGCCAATTTGGCATCCACAACAAAACGCCACGGCTTACCGCTTTGCGGAGGCAATAAAAAAGCTTTTTTAACAATCACCGGGCGCGAAAGCTCAAGCACTATACGCTTATCATTGCCATCCAATTTACCGATACGCGTCTTAGAAATTATCTGATTTCCGGACGCTGTAAAAACTTTATTTATGGAAGTATTATCTAAATCAATAACCATTCTTCGCGGATTCTCCAACAAAAACACGCGATAGTTAACACTTTGGCTCATATCAAAAACAACACGCACGCCATCGGCCTGATTACCAATACGAAAATCATTTACATTTACAGCAGCCCCTGCAGGAGCAGTACAAGCCAGCAGCCAGACCAACGCCGCCATGACATTCAAGATTTTTCTGAAAAACTTTAGCATATATATACCTCTTAGTGACAAACGTATAAAATTTACTTATTACCATTCTGTTAACTTTTTTTATTTTTTAGGTAAAATTTTAAAAAATTTATTGTTTTTTTTATTTTTATTCATTATGCTGACATCGTTTTCCGGTTGAAAACGGTTTTAAATTTGAGAGTTTTATTAGACAGGAAAAAATCGTTTTTGACATTGACGGAAGCAAAAAGTTTGGGTTAGATAACTGCTTTTCCGGCATGTTTCAATAAGTAAGAAGAATAAGGAGAAAATAACGGAAAAGATAAAAGCAAAACACCTCAGCCGCCGTGCATTTTGGCGGTTTGGTAATTATTCTTTGATTGCGCCTAAGGCGATTTTTGCATTTTATTATCATACCCGTGGTATTAACGGCTCTTTTTCAGAGCCACGTTATGGGAATATATAAATGACTAAAAGAATGTTGATTGACGATACGCAACCGGAAGAAACGCGCGTTGTAATTGTTGATGGCAATAAAGTTGAAGATGTGGAATTTGAATCGTCTTCACGCAAACAAATTAAAGGTAATATTTATACTGCAAAAGTGATTCGCATTGAACCGTCGTTACAGGCAGCTTTTATTGATTACGGCGGAAACAAACACGGTTTTTTGGCTTTTAATGAAATTCATCCAGACTATTATAATGTGTCTGAAGATGTTATGAATGAAGTTAATGCCGAAGTTGATGAAATCATAAACAATAAGATTCAATATCTCAAAGAACGCGAAGCAGAAAAAGCACGTTATAAAGCCGAAAAAGAAGCACAAGAAGCACAACGCCGCCTAGAGGCCGAACAAGCGCGAGAAATTGAAGAATCTCAGCTTGAACCGGCGCAAAACGTTATTCCTGAAAATGACAACTATCTGCAAGACTGCGCTGAATGCCCTGCTGATAATTCTGAAAACGCTCCGGCAGACGAAAATCAGACCGTAACAACCTCGGAAACAGAATCGGCGCCTGAAGCAGAGTCGGTGCCGGAAGCAGAAACAACCGCGGAAGAAAATTCAAAAAAACGCCGCCGCTACACTCGCCGCCCACGCAAAAAAAACGATTCTCCAAAAACATTGGCAGACGCAACCGGAACTGACGATGATTCCATAGAAGAAGATTGCCTGGTTGACGATGAAGACGACACCGATGGAGATTCAACAGAATATAATTTTGACTTACAGCGTAAGCTTCTGCGCGCTCGAAAATTATTTCATCGCAGCACTATTCAAGATGTGATTAAGGAAGGACAGACGCTTTTAATTCAGGTGGTGAAAGAAGAACGAGGCAACAAAGGCGCCGCTTGCACAACCTATATTTCTTTAGCCGGTCGCTATTGCGTTTTGATGCCTAACCGCATTAAAAGCGGCGGTGTTTCACGCAAAATCACTAACGCAAATGACCGTAAACGCCTCAAAGGAATTATCAAAGAACTGCCGCTTAATCCGGAAATGTCGCTGATTGTCCGCACCGCCGGTGAAGATAAAACCAAAGCCGACATAGTTCGCGACTATAATTACCTTATTCGCACATGGAACGCCATTCGCTACAGCGCCTTGCGCAATCAGCCGCCGGCAATCATTTATGAAGAAGGTAATTTGATTAAACGTGCTTTGCGCGATATGTATACAAAAGATATTGCCGAAGTTATTATTGATGGTGACTCCGCTTATCAAACAGCGCGTAACTTTGTTAAAATTTTATCACCGCATAATTTGAAACATATCAAATGCCGCCGTCAAGGTGAAGCTCCGGTGTTCCAACGTTTTCAGATTGAAGCTCAGTTGGATAAACTGCATAATCCGATTGTTCAGCTGGAATCCGGCGGTTATCTGGTAATCAACCCAACCGAAGCTCTGGTTTCTATTGATGTAAACTCCGGACGCGCTACAAAAGAAAAAGACATTGAAGAAACAGCGCTCAAAACCAATCTTGAAGCAGCCGATGAAATAGCCAAGCAGTTAAAAATGCGTGACTTGGCCGGTTTGGTTGTGGTCGATTTTATTGATATGTATGAACCGCAAAACAATGTGGCCGTTGAAAAACGTATGAAAGAAGCCATGAAAGACGACCGCGCCCGCATCCAAATTGCCAAAATGAGCATTTTCGGACTGCTGGAAATTTCGCGTCAGCGTATGCACTCGTCCTTTATGGAAAGCAATTATGAAACCTGTCCATATTGCCACGGACACGGTGTCATCCGCACCATAGAATCGGGAGCAACTTTGATTCTGCGCGCTATTGAAGGCGAAGCCGTACGCAATACAAACACAAAATTGACGGTTACCGTTCCGGCAGAAATAGCCGCATATTTGCTAAATCAAAAACGCAAACAAATTTCGGCATTAGAAGAACAATACAAAATTTGCATTATTATTGCTGCCGACACCTCATTAAAAGACGTATCTGATTTTAAGATTGAACGCGAAAAACTGCCAAATCCCGTAGCCTGCAAAGAAGCCGCAGCCACCTGCTATGAAGCAGATAATGTGGAAATAAGCAATGATACGGAAGATTCTGATGAAACATCCTCAGAAGAAACCGTTTCAGAAAATCGCAGTTTCAAAAAAGGAGGACGCAGCCGCCGTTTCCGCCGTGACAGAAGACCTTATGAACGTGAAGAAAAACAAAATTCTCAACCGATTGAGGAGCCTAAACCGGAGAAAAAATCATGGTGGAAAAAGCTTATTGGCTGATTCAACAAATCTATCTTATTTGTTTTTTAGGGTTATGCGCCGCCTTTTTACCGAAGGCGGCTCACAGCCAAGAAATTTCTCTTATTTCAGATGCCGAAACCGAAAATTATTTAGCTCAGGTTATAAAACCTCTTTTTAAGGCTGCTGGCGTAAACTTCAATTCCAACAACATCTTTATTGTTAACGACACCTCTCTAAACGCTTTTGTAAGCGATGGCAACTATATGTTTGTAAATACCGGTACATTATTGAACATTGATGACACAAACGAGCTGGCCGGCATTTTAGCTCATGAAACAGGTCATATTTTAGGCGGCCATATTGTGCGCCAAAAGCTGAAAATGGAAAAAATGCAATATGCGATGCTCGGTTCCATGCTGGCTGCCGGTGCAGCCGCAGTTTCCACAGGACGAGGCGATGCTGCAATGGCTGTCATATTAGGTTCACAAAGTTCGGCTTTGAACAGTATGCTGAACTATCAGGTAGAAGAAGAACGCAGCGCCGATGAAAGCGCCGTAAAATTATTGGCAAAAACCAAACAATCAACGGCAGGCTTAAAACGTTTCATGCGCAAAATCAAGCAGCAAAATGCTCTGAGCGGTGTTGAAGAAAGCGACTACTTTCGCACTCACCCTATGACTAATGAACGTATCAGTCACTTTAACGAAGCGGCAAAAAACAATCATTTCAACGCTTTTTCTCCATTGGACGCAGAGTTAGCTATGATAAAAGCCAAATTTTCAGCTTTTATGCTGGATACTGCCAAAGTAAAACGCTTATATCCTGCGGGCAAAAACGACGCGCCGTCCAGTTACGCTCATGCGGTTTTAGACTTTAGACTTGGCAATGTTGCCGAGGCATTGGCGGAAATTGATAATTTAATCGCTTTACAGCCGAACAATCCCTATTTTTACGAATTAAAAGGACAATTTTTATTTGAAAGCGGACAAACCGCCGCAAGCATATCCGCCTATGACAAAGCCTTGAAAATACTTCCGGACTCTCCGCTGTTGAAAATCAGCATGGCACAGGCTGTTTTAGAAAATTCACCTAATAAGACGCAAGCGCAAAAGGCGGCAGCTTTACTGCTTCAATCTTTGGTAAGCAGACCTTCGCCTACGGCATGGCAGCTATTGGCGCGAGCCTACGATATTAGCGGTAAAAAAGCCGCATCATACTATGCTGCCGCCGAATTTAACTATGCTATCGGCAATTTAGAGGGAGCTGACAAACAAGTAAAACGAGCCAAAAAATCGCAACCGGACAAATCAGTTTTATTGAAACTTGATGATTTGCAAGAACGGATTAAAGCCGAACTGAAAGAACGCCGCGCTTTTTAATTTCAGCGGAAAAACAAGCCTATACAACGTCCATCATTATAAGATTCGGAATGTTCCGGCGAAAACTCACAATATTTATTGGCAATATCGTATGTAATATTATTATTGCCATGAGCGGCACAGGCTACAAAATATTGTTCATTACCATATGATCCGACACATTCGTTACCCAACTGAGTTATACCAGAGTTGATGTTCAAAATATCAAATGCAGTGCGCAATGATACGGCATATAAACCGTTTCCGTTGTCTCCTCCCCATTTAGCGGTACCAAAAGCTATACACTGCTTTGCCGTTAAGCCGCATATCCGCAAACCGAAAAATAAACCATTACTTGAAGACATTAAATATACAGTGGTATCACCGCCCAATGGAAGCTGCACGTTATTTTCGGGATAAACACCGGCTTGCACCGCCCATTGATGAGTTAATCCGCTGTATGATTTTTGCTGCATATAAAGCGTCTGTACATTGCTTACAATTTGAGTTATGTAATCTATGCTTTTATTTATTTTAAACTTTTCCATCGCTTTGGAATATCCGGCGATACCGCCAACGCTTAGTACGCCGACAATTGCCAGAACTCCTAACATTTCTATCATTGACCGCCCGACTGAGCAAGCGTCATTGCGAGCAACGCAAAGCAATCCATACTCCTCACCCCTACTCTGTTCTCTCGCAAAATTTATACTCTTAAACATCTTATTCCTCCTTAAATGTGTAAAAAAAACGACCGTTATTTTTACACACTTTTTGTTTTGTCTGAAAAAATTGAATATATAAAAAACAAAAAGCACCCTATCGGGTGCCTTTGTTTTTTTGGAGCAGATGAGGGGAAGACTTGATTGCTGCAAATCGCTTCACTTCGCTATCGCTTGCTTGCTCTTTGGCAATCTGCGCCTTTTCGGCAAACATCTATCCACCGGATAGATGTTTTTCCTCAAGCCCTCTCAGGGTTCGATTCCCCTCTATATAAAAAAACAAAAAACACCCTGTTGGGTGTCTTTGTTTTTTGGAGCAGATGAGGGGAATCGAACCCCCGTTATAAGCTTGGGAAGCTTCTATTCTACCATTGAATTACATCTGCAAAAACAATGCTTGCATTAAAACGTAAAACCACGCCATTTGCAAGCATTTTTTTATTATTCTGCACTTTCATGCATCGGAACATTTGGAGTTTCCGTTTCCTTTGAATTTTCGACTTGCGTTTCCGGTTTTGTTTCGTTTTTTGCGTCGTTAACAGCCTCAGCTGCTGTAGTCTCTGCAGAAACAACAGTATTTGTGTTTTGATTAGCAGCGCTTAGCTGATTGTCGTCACTTTCCGATATAAAACTAATAACACCGGCAGCAACATTTATAACTAAATATGCAATAATATAGATATTGGCAAACTTATTATATTCCACCGCTTCATCAACCGGTTTACCGAATCTGTTTTCTTCGGTTTGACCTTTACGCAAACACAAAATAAAAATCCATAAAGCAACGCCGAAAAGCACAAGCGTAGAAGCTGCAAACAAACCAACACCAATATTTTTCATATGCTGCAACAGCACTGTTCCCAGCGCTATACCCAATCCAAATACTAAAGGCAGCCATAAAATTTTACCGCTGTGATTGGTATCGTGCAAACGGCGCACTGTCAAAGCTAACACCGCAACAGATTCAACCAATGAATATACATAGTATGCAATTAAAAAAGTCCAAAATAAAAATGTGGAAGTCAGAATCATTGCCAAAACAGCGCTTACACCCAATACAACAAAACCAATAAGCACATTGGCAAACACAAACGCCCAATAATCATATTTGCTGGCACGAGTTTTGAAATCAAACATATTTTTGAAACCGGCCACAAATGCAGTCAGCAAATTTTTTTCATTTTCAACCTTTACAACAGATTCAGTCATCATTATTCCTTTCTTGTTTAGTACAGCTGCGCCACGGTCTGCAGACCCCCTGCGGCTGCAGCGGCATAACTTTTGTTTTATCTCGCTTAAAGATATACCCTCCGGCGCTGTTGTCAATATTTTTCCCGTCTATTCTGATATTTCCTTGCTTGGAAAATTCAATAGAATCCAGATAGACACATTTTTCAGCATCGCACTTTAAGGTAATGTTTTCTAAATCTGTTTTGCTGCCGGCAAAAATTTTTTTCAATTCAGCCTTTTGTTCTTTATTCAACTCTTTCAAATGCAGATTTTCACGCCAAACCGACACCGTCCAGCTATCAGTTTTCAGCGGCATCAGCAGCATTTCTCCATTTTTATCGCGCAGAGCAATCCCCTCGCCTTTGGGCGCAAAAACCATATCCGGCTGCGAGCCGAAAAACATTGAGCCAACGCCAATCAGAATCGGCAGCACGCCCCACAAGCGCCATTTTCTTTGCCATACGCACAGCCACCAGCCGCCGCAGACAATAAGCGCGAATCCCCAAAACGGCAGCGAATCCACATACGCCACGCTATGCGGCAAAGCCGAAACAAATTCGGTTATTCTATTAAGCCAGCCCACACCATACCCCAAAGCTTGCAGCGGATACAAAGCTAATCCCAACGGCAAAGCGACTAAACAAAGCAAAATCAAAGGCATCAAAATCAAACCAATCAGCGGACCGGCAAGCAAATTGGCAAGACTTGTATAGACCGAAACACGATGAAAATGATAAATCGCAAACGGCATTGTCGCCAAACTCGCCACAAAATCACAAATAACAATCCCTGCCAAATAGAAAAAAATCTTGCTGAAAATTCCTCGATTAGCCGACCATATTGCAAATTTCTTCGCATATTTTTCATAAAAAGCAATCAGAGCGACAACCGCAGCAAACGACATCTGAAAACTGATAGAAATCAAAGCCTGCGGAGAAATTATCAACAAAATAATTCCGGCAAAACAAACCATTCGCATAGAAATCGCCTGCCGGTTAAAAATAACGCCGAGCAAAACCACCGCTGTCATAATAAACGCACGTTCCGCCGGCACTGCCATTCCAGAAACCAGCAAATAGAGCGCGCTGAAAAAAATCGCTCCGAATGCCGCCAATTTTTTTATGTCATATCGCAACGCCATGCCGGAAAACAATGCCATAAAAAATCTTAGAGCAAAAAACACTAAACCGGCAATCGCGCCCATATGTAATCCGGATACCGACAAAAAATGCGCAAGTCCCGAATCGCGGTAATTATTTGTTATTTGCTTTGGTGTAAGGCTCTTTTCACCAATCAACACCGCATCCACAATACCGGCTTTATCCGGCGGTAAAATTTTTGCGATATCTTCCGTAATTTGCTGCCGGATTTTGTTGAGACGAACCCGAAAAGACGAAGTTTGTTTCTGTTCACAATCAATCACAAATATTGAGCTGTTAGCATAGCCGATGCCGCTTATTTCCTCATAAAAATATTTTCTATCTAACTGAAAACCATTTAGCACCGGCATCGGTGAAGGCGGAAAAAGCGTACCGACCAGCTCTACGCATTGTCCTGTTTCTAAATCATTATTGTTTCGGTCGGTTACCGTAACACGATATTTGCCGGCAAGGGGCTTTTCAAAGTTTTCAACGTTATATAAAAGCAGGCGCTTACGCCCTTTTTCATTAAAAGAAATTTCAGAAATTCGTCCCTTGATATAATCCGTAAATTCCGGAGTAAACGCAACTTTTCGGCTTTTTAATATTGTTTGCAGCTGAATATTCATAAATCCGAATTCAATTAAAAGAATCGCCGTAAAAAACAGATGCAATCCTTTGTTGCGCAGCAAATAAAACATAAATAAAGTTGCCTCCAAAACACCCAAACTATACCAATAGTTCGGCTCAAACGGCAAAGCAAAATACAAGGCTATCCCAAAACCAAACAAAAACGGCGTCCATATCAGCCAGCGGCCTTGTTCGGCAAAAAAACTTTCCTTTATTTCTGCAGATATTTTGCGGAAAATTATCATTTTTTATAATTTTTTACGGCTCTTATAATTGCTTCGGCAGCATTGTCACTTGGCGTCTGCTGCCCCATACCAAGCAATTTACGCACTTTTTCAAAACCATCCATTTGCTGATTATAAACCGGCTTATGTTTAATAAACTGCTCTACATAATACATAATTTTCTCTACAGAGCAATCCTCCTGCAGCAATTCCGGAACAACTTCTTTACCCAGCAGAATATTGCTTAAATTCACAAACTGAATATGAATAAAGTGACGCGCCAGCCATTCGGTCAGCTTAGGTACTTTATAAGCAATAATGTGCGGAACATCGACAATCGCCAATTCCAGCGCCACCGTACCTGACGCTGCAATCGCCACATCGCCGCTCTTGAAAGCGTCGTGACGTTCTTTTGTTCCCTCAACAATTTCTATCGGCAAACCGGATTGTTTTACCATATCCTTAACCTGCGCGGCAACTGTGCTGACTGTCGGAATCGCAAAAGAAAAATCGTTATAGCGTTCATGCAGCTGCTTTACAACTTCTAAAAACGTTGGCAGCAAGCGTTCTACCTCATTATGACGAGACCCCGGAAGCACCAGCAACAGACGGTTTTCTTCCGGAATATGATGACGTTTTTTAAAGTCGCCTTTAACTCCGTTGACAACTTCGCTTTCAATAACCGGATGACCGACAAATTCGGTTGCCAAATTGTATGGAGTAAAATATTTTGGCTCCTGCGGAAACAAAGTCAGCAGCAAATCAATATATTTATGCATGGTGCGGGCGCGTTTCTTTTTCCACGCCCAAACCTGCGGCGCCACATAGTGTACCTGCGGAATATTTAATTTAAGCTGGCGCAATTTTTTATGCACGCGCGCAGAAAAACTCCAGCTGTCTATAGTTATTACCGCATCAGGGCGCACTCTTTGAATATCTGAAACGGTTTCGTTAATACGTTTCAACACCCGTGGAATACTGGGAATCACCTCAGCTAATCCCATAATAGCTAAATCGCTGATATTAAATAAAGATTTTACCCCCTCAGCCTGCATACTTTCACCTCCGACTCCGTAAAATTCGGCATTTTTATCCTTGCGTCGTAAGGCCTGAATTAAACGAGCGCCCAAAGAATCTCCAGATGGTTCTCCGGCAATCAGATAATATTTCATTATTTTTTCTCCTCAGGGACAATCCCTTTTATAAACATTCCGTATTTATCGGCTAATTTGATAACTTCTTCAGCCTCCACCATAAGAGCATTTCCGGCATGAACGGCCAAACCGCGAAAACCGGCTTTATGCAGATTTTCAATCGTCCGCGTGCCAACAGCCGGCAAATCTATACGCAAATCCTGCTGCGGCTTGCGCAGTTTAACCAAAATCCCGGCTGCGCCTTTGCGCTGATAGGCACCGCAGCGGCGCACCAGCTCATCTGTTCCCTCAATACCTTCAACACCCAAAACAAGACCTTGCTGAACAATTACCGACTGTCCGACATCTAATCTGCCCAAAGCCAAGCCGACTTCCACGCCGCGTTCAATATCGGCTTCGGCCTGCTTATCCGGTTTATGCTTAGTCAAAACGCCCTCTTGCGCCAACAATTCCGGCATAACTTCATGAATACCGACGACTCGCATATTTTCGGCTTCAATTTCTTTAATCAAAGCGCGCAAAATACCATCGTCGCCCAAAGCCTTCATCCCGATTTTAGCAAAAAAAGCCGCCGTGCGCAAATCCGGAACCAACTCTGACAGGGTAGGGCGATGTATTGTGCCAATCATCACAACTTCTTCCACCCCCTCATCGGCAAAAGTCTTAAAACCGGTTCCGGCTTGCCCGATGCGAATCCATTTATGCGGAATAAGCGGAGTAAAAGCAGCCTTATCGGCGTTACCTTCTATTGCCAGCACATAAAACTCCCTACCGGTGTCCAAGCAATGGTCTATCAGCATTTTCGGCAGTCCGGTGCCGCCGGCAATAATTCCTAATTTTTTTTGTGTTTTTTCCATTTTAACAGCTCTGTTATTGATATTTGCTGCAATATTAGCAGACATCGCCGTAAATACAACATTTTTTTAGAAAGTTAATAAAGCGGTGTTGACAAAAATATATAAAAATGATATAAGTTTAAATGTAATTCAAATTATTATAAATTAAATTTCTTATTATTATGGTACAGAATACTTTCGCTACAGTTACAGTTGAGAACGCTTCTATCGTGTTGAACGCTTTAAAGTCACTTGGTCGTCCGCTTACTGCTGATGAGATGATTGCTGGTCGCAAGGCTGC
>OQWM01002844.1_pt1 | contig 11683 bp, 18 predicted proteins | sample 1691531 | NCBI WGS metagenome assembly OQWM01 (sample SAMN03418257, study PRJEB22391) | human gut metagenome | biome: human-gut; feature: organic feature; material: feces | host: Homo sapiens | place: Tanzania | collected 2013-01 | reverse complement strand
ACATTAAACGACATTGGGGATTTTTTATTTCGTACCTTTGCATTGTCAATCAGAAGGGTTGGCGATGCCGCCTGAAACTCAATGCTACCATCAAGAGAGCAAGTGCCATATTGGGTGATGATAGTTCAAATGGTGAGAACGCTGGAGGCGGTTCTGTGAACGGTGATGCCGGCGGTTCGGGTGTCAACAAGCCTTCTGGCGGTAATACCCAGGAGAGTGGCGGCACCTCTCAGGGCACTGGATCTGAGAATGGAGGCAGCGGAGAAGATAATGAACTGTAAAACATAGGGTTAGGGATTCGTCCCTACCCTTACTCTTTTACTTGCTTACATAAAATAATAATTGAATAAAACATTTGGATTATGAAAAAGGAAACATTTTTGCTGTTGACGTCAGAGGAAGGTATGAAGCACAGGAGTCAGAGACCGATAGAGCCAGAAGCTGCGTTTGGACAGATGAAGGAAGACATGCATTACAAGCGATTCAGGCATTTCGGAAAGGACAAGGTTTACATGGACATAGGGTTGTTCGGTATAGGATTCAATTTGAAGAAACATTTGGGAATAAAACGATAAAACTCAATTTGGGCAGTTTTACCGTATGGGACAATTATGCCCTTTTGTGAGCTTTTGCGCAGTTTTGTTATCGATAAAACAAGAAAAGTAAAGTTTCTATACAATATAATAAGATTCCCTTTGTGAAGAAAGACTACGATTCAACTAGAATATATAGAAACACACAAAAAAAGGGTGCGTCACAGACTTATGACACACCCTCTTTTTATTTTAATAGCAAATCAATTTCACAAATGACATGCTGCTTTTATTATAATATAGATTAGTTGATAATTTCATCTTCCTCATCTTCATCCTCTACTACTTGATTCTCAATTTCCGCTAAAGGCAACTGACGATTTATCGCAGCATTAAAGGAAATGATAGTCTCGCTTCTGGACAAGCCTAAAGGCTGGAGCTTATCATGAATAATTTCCAGAAGATGATGATTATTGGAAGCATATATCTTGATGAACATATCCATGCCACCAGTCGTATAATGACATTCCACCACTTCTGGAATTTTTCTCAACTCAGCAACAACCTTGTCGAAATTCTCCGGATTTTTCAAATACAATCCCACGTATGCGCAGGTCTCGTAACCTATCTTCTCTGGATCTATAATAAACTGAGAGCCTTTGATAATGCCAAGGTTTGTCAATTTAGCAACACGCTGATGAATGGCTGCACCACTTACATTACAAGCTCGTGCAACCTCCAAAAATGGAATACGTGCATCCTGAGAAATTAACTTCAGGATCTTTCTGTCTAATGAATCTAATACTTGTTTTGACATAATTATAATAGTTTGAGTGCAAAGTTACTACTAAAATTTAATATTCGCAACTTTTTATGCAACTTTAATTATAATTTTTAATTATTTTCCATTATCTACAGCAGAATAATTGATTCTAAGGGCTTTTGATTGGCGTAAAGCTTGCTTAACGTCAATAATAACCCCCATTTTAGAATACTTATCCGCTTTGATAGAAACGACCATTGCCTGCAAGTCTTCAGGACTCATTCGCTTTTTCTCTGCACTCATATAATCAGAGATTTCAGAAGGAGTTATTAACTTATCATTCATCTGAACACAAGCAGAATCATTCTGAGGCTGAGTAGCAGCAGAAATAGGTCTTCCTATATAAAGATAAGTAACAGCAGACTTCTTGGTTAATCTTGTCAGTTCCTTTCCCTGTGGTACTTGAAACTTTACCTTAACCGTTTCATGCCTCATGTGAGTAACTATCATGAAGAAAAAAAGCACGGTAAATATCAAATCCGGCAATGAAGACGTATTCAAGCCAGGAACTTCATGAGAACGTCTTTTAAAACCCATACTCATTGCTTGCCTCCTTTCTCTTCAGAATGCTCTTGCTCTTCTTCTGCCATCGCATCGACTCGCTTATCAGAACCAACCGATGCATTCGCATAAGACTCCGTCACGCGCTGCTGGCAGTTCTTTCTAACGCTCTCCTTTTGAGAGGAGCTCAGGGCATCAAATGTCTTTCCAAAATGCTTCATAGAATATTGATTGCGTAGTTCATTATACGCCATCATGATTTGGTTTTGCATTTGAAAGTACAAGTCATAATCAGCCTCTCTGTCGCTCTCAATAGAGATGAGATGACGATTGCCTAAACGATTGACAAACCGAATGATTTCACCTTTCAGTCGAGAAACCTCAATAGGCTTATCATTCAAGAGCAAACGATGATCGGCAGTAATATGCAAAGCCATCAAAGTATTCTTATCTACTATCGTTTCAGTCTTCAACTGTTTCTGAGGTTCAGGAGAAGGTAATAGACGAAAAAGTCCCTTGTCAACATCCATTGAAGTCGTGACAAGAAAGAATATCAGCAACATAAAAGAAATATCTGCTGTTGAAGCGGTGTTCACTCCAGGAACTTGCCTTTTATTTCGTCTAACAAACATAATTACTTTTTAAATCTTTTACGGTCTTTTCTGATATAACGTGTAGCACCAAATAAAACTGCTCCTATAGCACACAATAACAATGTGGCAGAAGACCATATAAACATATCTGATAATTTAAGCCACAACCAATCAGTAAAAGCCTGTCCATTAATCAAAATCATTCCTGAGGAACCCAAGACGAATGTTAAAACCAACAATACCAAAGTTCCTCCCCATGTAATCCAAACAATATTCCCTGCAGGAATACCATTCATCTTCATCTCACCCTTGGACTTTCTTTTACCTGCCCTGACAAATGAATATATTGCCAGACATAAGGCCAAGAGGAAAAATATCCACATGGTAACCAATAAAAGATTAGTAAAAAATGGAGCATTAAAATCCGGGTTCTCCTCGAAAGGCATATCATATCCTACAAAGAAGAACAGGAAAAAAGTAATCACAGCAAAACCTACCAACACATAGAATATGGACTGTGACAACTTTTCTGTTGACCATTTCTTAATATTACTAATTTTCATCTTTATACTTTGCTATAATATCCATCAGAGAAATCGCAGATTCCTCCATCTGGCTGGTGATATGTTCGATCTTAGACAAGATATAATTATAGAAGACCTGTAAAATCAGAGCAACTATGATACCAAAAATAGTTGTCAACAAAGCGACTTTCATACCAGAAGCCACAATCGTAGGACTAATATCTCCAGCTTGCTGAATTTGATCAAAAGCCATAACCATACCAATGACGGTACCTAAAAAGCCTAAAGAAGGAGCCATTGCAATGAAAAGGGTAATCCAAGAACATCCTTTTTCCAAATTAGCAACCTGCACAGAGCCATAACTTGAAACCGAACGTTCTATATCACCCATCGTATCCTTGATGCGCAGCAGGCCCTGATAACAGATAGAGGCAACAGGTCCACGGGTATTACGACACAATTCTTTTGCGCCTTCAATATCACCCGCAGCTACTTTCACATCAACCCAACCACTGTTATCCACTCGTAACGCCGATGTTCTTGTCTGATTCACATATGCCCCGGTAAATGTGATATTTTTTAGAACGAAATGCTTAGAAGTATCACCATTCTTTGTCGCCAACTGGATGAAAAGCAAAGTTGAAGCATCACCTTCAGTAGCCTCTTGCATCTCCGAAAACTGTAGGTTCCACAACCTTTAAACCTTTGATTCCACCACATTCTGTAACTTTGATTTTTCCCATTTTCTTTTCCTCTTTTCTATTTATCTTCTTTCTTTTTTTACAAGTGCTATGACCAGAATGATCAGAAGCAGTACCATCCCGGCCATTATGATCAGCAAAATCTGTAACAGGCTATGTGATGTTTTTTTTTCTGTTACGGCATCTGTACTTTCTGTGCTTTCTGTGCTTTCATTTTCAGCCTCATTATTATCTGCACTGTTATCAGCAGCAAGGTCTTCTGTCACAGCCGATGTATCCGGTACCTGTGATACCAGAGGAACTGTTGCCGTTCCCACCATATAATCCCCCAGATAATAGGTTTTCTGTCCGTAATCGGTTAGTCAGTGTTTTCATGACTGCCCGATGCAGCACCGAACAGTCAAGATTTACATTTGTAGCAATACGGTAGTAATTCTGAATTCCCATGACCATGGAGTTATACAAAGAGATTTCTTCCTGTGTCTTTCTGCCTCGTCTTGGGTTTCCAATTCGTTTTGCCTGTTTGACCAGCTTTTCTTGGACGTGTTTTAGTTGCTTATCGTTAATATGCGATTTCACAACCAGTTTTTGACCTTTGGGGTGAACCCTGATTTTGAAACCAAGGAACACCGAGTAGCGACGCTTGATATTGACAACTCTTGTTTTTTCCGGCGAAACATCGAGCCTAAGACGCTCGGATAACCATTGCGTCACCGCAGCTTTGGTTCTTTCAGCATCTGTTTTGTTCCGGCAGAATATTCTGAAGTCATCAGCATATCGCACGATATACATCTCTTTTAATCCTGTTTTCCGCATAGGGACATAACCATTGCACTTTGAGTATTTGTGTTTTACCGGACTATCCTGCCATTGGCTGTCAATCCAATGGTCTAGCTCATTTAGCACAATGTTGGCAAGGAGCGGAGAAATGATTCCGCCTTGCGGGGTTCCCTTGTTCGGTCTTACAAAAGTTCCGTCAGGCATTTTAATTGTTGCTGACAACATTTGTCGCAGAATATATAGAAGATGCTTATCATGGATTCCCATTGCCCATATTTGCTTTATCAGCTTGCTATGATTCACGTTGTCGAAAAATCCTTTTATATCGAACTCAATTACATAGTGCAAATGAGTCAGCTGCATGAGCCGATAGGTTCTGTCGATTGCGTGTTCTGTTGACCTGCCCGGTCGGAAACCATAGCTATTTTCACTGAATTTCGCCTCGCATATCGGTTCCATCACCTGTTTGACACACTGCTGGATCAACCTATCCCAGATACATGGAATACCAAGTGGACGGGTTTTCGTAGGATCATAGGGCTTTGGGATGTCTTTGCGCCGTACCGCCTTTGGGCGATACCCATGTGGACTTCCTGCTGCGATGAATCGGACTTTATCCACGACTTGTTCGGCTGTCAGTCGGCCAATGTCACTTATGGTAAGCCCATCTGTTCCGGCGGTTTTACTCCCTGCATTGGTCTTGATGTTCCTATACGCCAAGAGAATGTTTTCACGGCTCAAAATCAGAGACATTAAATTGGTAAATTCTTCGCCGCATTTGCTCCGTGCATACAAGTCGTCAAATACGCCCTGCATTTCGTAGTATTCCGCATGGCGCAGATTGTCCACGCACAGCAGTTTTTCTTTCTTGTTGTTTGCTTTCTCATTAGGCATAAGGCATCACTCTCCTTTCATGGGAAAGTGTCCCTTTTTGTCTTACTCGCAATCCTTATTACGACTGAATAGCATTTTCTTTGACTTTCCGACTAAAGCCCATTCCTCCAGCCCGCCTTTTTCGTTGGGCTATCATAGGTTCGAGCTTCGCTTTTCAGCACCAGTTCACACGGTTATTTGTTCTTACAATTTATCCGTGTTACGGCAGATGAGCCGCCTGATACCTTTCCCCGTTCCGATAGCTTTATCTGTACATTTATATCCGTAGGTGTCCGCTCTAAGCCTGTCAGCGGGAACGTGCCTGTAACACGTTACGGTGTTTCATAACAACCATTTTTACTCCACCGCACTGACTGCATTTCTGCAACTGCACATTTCTGTACAGCGCACTTTTAGACCATTACATTCGCGGTTTTTGTCAGTTCGTCGTCGAACATTCTCACCATAGATATTTTATAGAACCCCGGCGTGTCATCTACGCATCCCACCTCTGGGACGGTTGCGTGTGGTTGCCCACTTACGGCAGACTTCCGCCGCCTTTACCGAGCTTCTGACACTCACCTTTACAGTCAATGCCAGTCGGAGTATCAGGTGGAGCGTCTCAAGGCGTTACCCTTTCATTCCACTCCTCAAGCTATCAGTTGTAGCTCCCGCTTTCACGGAAACCCCGCATTTTTATTCGCTATTTGGCCTTCGTCCATGAGGTTTGCCTCACAGAATAGCGGTTGTATGCGAACGAGTCGCACGGTTATAGTGCATGGATTTCTTGAAGTTGATGGTGTTCAGAATTTTCAGACGGTAGCCGTAATGCAGCAGCATCTTTCCGCACTCGGTAACGATGCTGCCCTTGGGATCGGTGACAACAAAGCTGACGGGGTACTTCTTGGACGTACATTGCATCAAATTGGGCTTCAACCAAAACCTCGTCTTACCGGAGCCGGAACCGCCGATAATCAGCACGTTTTTGTTCCGTGCGGTACGGGGATCGGCGGGACGGTTGTTCATGGTCAGGCTTTCCGTCTGGGTGAGAATGATGTTATTCTCAAAAGCCGGATCAACGTAAGGGGCAATGTCGGCGGCGGTTCCCCACCGGGCAGAACCGTACTCCTGGTTGTGCCGGAATTTCTTGGCATTCTTGCCCTTGATATACACAGCCAGCCGCATGGCGGCGGCAATGCAGATTCCGATACCCAGGTCAGCCGGATGAAAGCTGGGCATGGGGGACACAAAGGCATCCCGGATGCCCTCCATCATGTGCAGCGCTTTCCCGCTGAAATCCATTCCGGGAGCCAGCCGGATGGCCTGCCCGATTTTGGTTGCAAACAGGGCGATAAAAAGGTATGGGATATTGGGAATCAGAAGCTTTTTCCAGTTTCTCTTTCTCACCGCTCCAACTCCTTTTCCTTCTCCCGGTTGACGCCCATGGACTGCATCAGCTCCTTGAACTGCGCCAGCTTGGCCAGGACAGAGGGGCGACTGTGCTGCTTTACGGTCTTGGCCGTGTATTCCTTGAAAGCGGCGGTCATGGCATCCGCGTCCTGCGCCTTGAAAAACACAAGATAACGGTCTTGCCCTTTGGCTTTATAGGGGGCAAAGTCGATACCGTATTTCCGGGCAATCTTCTTGAAAGAGCCAATGTTCTGGTCTGTGACCTCCACACTCTGTAGGCCCCTGTTTTGGGCTGCCAGCTGCTTGACGGTCATTTTTCCATGAGGGCCTTTCTGTTGATGCGTTTTCCAATGCTGAAGCAGCTTCACAAGGGCCTTTTTCAGTTCCTGTTCGGTTAGCTTCGTACAGTTGATGGCCAAAGTAACGACCCGTTGTTCCACTTCTTCCTGCATGGTGAATCACTCCTTTCACGTTTGTGGGGAGAAGCAGGAATGCTAGGGCGGAACCACCAGGCGGCGCAGCAGACTTTTCATACGGATTCCTCCTTTACCGAATTTGGTCTTTGCGATCATACCGCAAGTTCCCTTGAACCACTTTCGCATGGGAAAGAATGCGGATGTTCCCGCTCTGTGCATTCTCAAGGGCTTTCTGGTAGCCTTTGTCGGACAAGTACAGCCGCATCTTATCGCCTTTGTCACCCACCGGGGAATCATGGGTCAGGACATGGAAGATAATCATGTGCCGGGTGTTTTCATCAAACCGGGCCAAATCCATGTAGTCATGCCCTTTGTAATTTTGGGCACCGGCACGGATACGGGATTCCTCCATGAGTTGGGCAATGGTTTTAGCTGCCATTGGGGCACCTCCGGCCCTGACCCTTTACGGTGAGAATACCGTCCAGAGTAGTGGCCGGTTTGTGAAACCGGGCAGCCAGGGCAATGTCATTCTTCATGGTTTCGTCCACGGCATTTCCGCAAACCACCAGCAGAGCGGAGCGGTAGAGGTAGTCCTTGGACATATCCAGGCCGTCCTTATGCTCCTGGGGGATGGCCTCTCTCAGAAAAAGCGAGTGCATCATCATGGGGCAAATGGGCTGGTATCCGGCATCGTAGACGGCACGGCAATATTTGGCAGCCAGCTTCATGTTGTCCTCGGTACAGTCGCCCCAATGGGCGGTAATGTAGGCAAGGGGCCTTTTCACGTCATTTCATCCTTTCTCCCGACTTTCGGGCACGAAAAAAGCAGCCGCTAAGGGCTGCGATAATCATGGTTGTATTGCATGGTATAGTAGTGATCTATTGTGGACACGGAGTTGAACAGGGCCGCCAACAGGTAGGCTTTGGTGTTCCGTACCTGGGTGCGGTTATCTGCGATGCCGTCCAACACACGCTCTATGTGCGCAGAGGTGATTTTCTGGAACCGCTCCTGGACATACTGGGTGGGATACTCTGCATCCCTGCCGATACGGATGGTTTCGCTGCGGTTCATAGCAACCTCCAGCATGATTTCCAGCAACTCGTCCACTTGTTCCTGCCGGAATTGCCCCCGGAGCCAATCGTATTCAATCTGATGCTTGATGCGCTCTCTTACATCCCATATTTCTGGCTGTCCTTCATTTGTGGCATCGGACGGAAAGAATGAATGGATACTTGATTCATCCGTATTTGATTTTTGAGTATTTGATTCTTCTATATTTAATTGTGCGGGAATCTCCTGCGTAGGAAAATCCTGCATGGGAATTGCCTGCGTTGGATTTTCCAATATAGGTTTTTCCTGAACAGGAGGCGGAATTGCCACTTGCCGGGGCTTTTCCAGGATTGTGTACTCAATGGCACCGTACTGGCCATTTCCGTTCCGGCGGCGTTCCCGAACCAGATAGCCGTTGGCTTCCAGTTCTTGAATGCCAACCCGGATGCTGTCCACGCCGTCCTTACAGATACAGGACAGACCTCTGGTTGTATAGTCCCAATTCTCTGGCAGGGAGAGCATGAGCGACAGCAGCCCCTTTGCCTTTAGAGACAGGGCCTTGTTTCGCAGATGGTGATTGGCCATGACGGTGTAATCCTTGGTTTTGTCTACACGAAATACGGCGATTGTATCTCACCTCCTCGCTGCCTGACTGTGTAGGGAAATCAGGATTCGTAGATCACATCTTCTTCGGGGTCAAAGTCCTCCGGGCAGAGATCAGCCAGATGATCCAGGAAATCGAACAGATCAGGGGCGGCCTCCGTGGACGGCCACTGGCTGCCCTTGTGCTCCCGGTACTCTGTGGTGTAGTCACCGTCGCTGCCCTCATAGTCCACCTGAAAGCAGGAAGTGACCGCCAGTGTCATATCCTCCAACAGCCACATTTCCAGATATCGGGTTGTGTCCAGCTCGTCATCTTCTTCGGAATGGGTAGGCTCACGCCACAGCAGCGTTGCGTTGCAATCAAAGAGCTTCTGGCCACGGTACTTGAGTGCCGCGGAGAGCAGGCCGTTTGCGTCGAAAGCATAGACGGGTTCAGCCTGGTCACGGATTTCGTGGAACAGATTTTCCCAACAGACCTGTTCGGTCAGGGACACAACAGCAGCTCCCGTATAGCCGCCCCGGATAGCCAGTTCCGCACAGATTTCAGTGAATGTAGAAAGCATGGTTTCGTGAGTAGTCATAGTTTGTTTTCCTCCTTAGATTTGGTTGAATGTTTTATTTTTTCTTGCGTTTTCTATCGTCAACGAGATACCCGTTGACTACATTTGCGTGGTGCAGAATGCGCACCTTGTCCGCAGCGGCCCAGAGGCGAATGGTTTTGTACCCTGCGTCGGTCAGAAACAACCGCACTCGGTAGGACATATTCCGATACGGAATGGGCAGTTCCAGGCGAAATTCTTCCAGCTCCGGCAAATCATGTGCCGCCTCAAAGATAACCATGTGCCGTGTTCCATCCTCAAATCGGATGTTGGAATACTCCGTGTGTCCACAGGAAACACCGAAATCAGCCGTCATTGGTATCCGCCTCCTTTGTCAGCTTCATGGCGGTCAGGCCGTACCTTGCAATGAGCATGGCATTGATGATGAGCCGGAAAACATCATCCCCGATAAGCTCGGTATCGTCCAGCTCAGACACGGTGACACCCTGTCGGTCTGTGGTCAGTGCCAGAGCGGCACGGTACAGCGCGTAGTTGTAAGTGGTGATGCCCCGGAGAATGGCGTACCGGAAATCAAGGCCATTGCGGCAGAAGCAGTTTGCCATGCGCCAGTAGATAATCTCATTGGAAGTCAGCAGATACATGGCGGCATAGTAGGCAGGCGTGTTGCGGCCTGGGACGTAGCCAAGCTGGGTATTCAGGAACTCCATGCGGGAGCGGTGGCGATCATCCAGGAAAAAAGTTCCGGGATATTCCTCTGCCAGCTTCGGCAGACGGCGGGAGAAGCGGTACAGCGGGGAAACCATGGCGTTGACTGCATTCCAATAGGTAACGGCACCGGCTTCAATGCGTTCCGCAATGAACGGACACACATCATGGGGGCAGGGATGCTTTTTACCCCGATACTCCGTACAGAGTTTGCAGTCCACATCCTCCTTCTTGTAAGTGGCTTTACGAATGTGCATAAGTCCTCCTATAAAAAGAACCGGGCAAGCAGGGGCTTGTCCGGCGAGTGTTGGGGATATTCAGTTTTAGCGGCTTTGTTCTCGCTGCCGTTTGCGCTGCCACGCTTCCAGCAGCTTGAAAATCACCTCCTCCATCTGGATGGGAGAGTAGGAGCGGGGGAAGTATTTGCGCAGCCGTTCCCCGGAGAGGGTGATGTTGGCCTGCACCGGCTTTTTCTGCTCCATCATAATGGAGAGCATGGTATCCTCATTCAACTCACCGGACTGGCTCAGCTTCTTCATACGCTGGGCCTGGGAAAGAGATGGGGTAGACTGCTCGCTTCCAATGGTTTCCACCAGAAGCTCCTGCTCTTTCTCATTCAGAGAGGCCAGCTGATAAGCCGGGGAGAGCGCGATTTTCCCATCGTCCACCATCTGCATAAGCGGCGGTGTCAGGTTGGTCAGAGAGATGTAATTGCGGATGGTATCGCCGCTGATGCCCTCCTGATCTCCGATGGAATCGTCGCTTCGGAACTTCGCCGAAATTTTCGGCGAAGTTAAATCTGAACGCATACCCTGCCGCTTCATAGCTTCCATCTTCAGTTTGTAGGCTCTGGCACGTTCTGAGGGAAGAATGTTTTCCCGCTGAATATTGCTGTCGATCATCCGGATGATGGCATCATCGTCTTTCAGGTTGAGAACCATGACCGGCATGGTATCCTGCCCCAGCTGTTCACAAGCATACTTTCTGCGATGACCGGAAATCAATTCATATCCACCTTCCTTTCTGGGTCTGGCGATTGCCGGGATAAGAACCCCATTTTCTTTGACGCTTCCTACCAACTCCTGCATGGCAGGATCGTCCCGAACGCCATAGGGGTTTAACGGGTGTGGGTGCAAATCTTCCAGGGGCATACGGTAGATGATGCCCAGGGTGGCAAGTGGCTTCTTAGACATAAAAGATACCTCCTCTGTTTAATTTTAGGCATGAAAAAAGCCTCCATTGCTGGAGACTCAATCAAGTTTTTAATTGCTGTGTTTGTGAATTGGACTGTTGACAAGAACGTAGCTATAAAGAATTCTCTATGCCGTTAAAAAGTTAGGACAACCGCTTGGGGGTGCTTCTCTGAAATTACTATTTACTTTCTTGCTAATTTGAGATATAATATTAGCAAGAAAGGGGCGATTGCGTGACGGCCTATGAACAACTCGACTTGCTTTTCAAGCAAAACAATGGAATTATCAAAACCGCCCAGGTCATAGAAAACGGCATTACCAAGTCAACATTCTACGCCTACGCCAAGCTGCGCGGCGTGGAACAAGCGGCGCACGGCGTTTATGTTTCGCCCGACGCATGGACGGACGCCATGTACC
>OQWM01002843.1_pt1 | contig 11688 bp, 11 predicted proteins | sample 1691531 | NCBI WGS metagenome assembly OQWM01 (sample SAMN03418257, study PRJEB22391) | human gut metagenome | biome: human-gut; feature: organic feature; material: feces | host: Homo sapiens | place: Tanzania | collected 2013-01 | reverse complement strand
GGGCGTTTTCTTATACGCTTATATCTTGCACCAATGTTTCTAAAAAACGTTTGAAAGTAATGTCACTGGCTTCTTTACCAGTCGCATTCTGCCATGCTTCACGTGCTTTGGACACACTCTGACGGTCTTCCTCAATTGCCTTGCGGACTGCTTCTTCATCAGAACAATCCATTATAGGCTTTCGCCCCTGACCTGGACGTGTCTCCAAGCCTTTGATGCCATTTTCTTCATAACGTTTTACCCATGTGTAGACAGTAGGTACTGTTACCTCAAGCATTTCTGCTATTTGGGGAGCTGATTTACCTTCTGACTTCAGCAATATGGATTTGCATCTGATACGAAAACTATGAGTAGGGCCATTATGATAGCCTTTCTCTAATTTGAGGCGATCAACCTCTGATAATTCAAGTACTTTTATTGGTTTCATAATTCTATTTTTTCTATTAAACGGAAAATAAACCATATTAGTACTGATATATATAAATAATTTAGATCACTTACTTATTCTTTAAAACAAATATCCAGCGTTCAAAATCGGTTTCACACTCCGTCTCTGTTTTCTCGAAGAACGGCAGCATCAGATACACCATGCGTATCTTGTCGGACACCATCTTACCGTTGTCTCTATCGGCGAGTATCATGTCCGTTCTGAACTTGCCAAATGGTAGCAACGGGTCGATAAAGTTCATGAAGCATATTGTGTAGACGGGTCGTATGTCATAGTCCCATTCTCCTTTTATGCCTTGGTTCACTATCACGCGTGAGGTGTAATACAAAGCCCGGTCAATGAAGTGTTCTTGTCCTCGGTTTTGCATTTCTACGATAATCTCTTTGCCCTCGTCCGTCGTGCAATAGATATCGAATATCACCTCTCTTGAATCTTTCGACAGTCCGATTTGTTCTTTGTTGCCGAACGCCAGCGACTTAATTACAAACTCGCCGGCAAACAGGTCGTTCAAGAAGCAAATCAGCAAGTCTTTAGAAATCTCACGACCAAAGATATGTTTAAATCCCCAATCTGAGAAAGGATTGATGAATTGTGCCATATTTCTATTGTTTTGATTTACTGCAAAAATACGATTTTGTTGTGAGAAATACAAGAATAGCGTGCTATTTATTTATTATTTATGTGTTTTTGTAAAATGTTATGTATATGTGGGTGGTTATTATTGAACAGCACATCCACTACTATGTGTAAAAAATAACTTGGGGCTTGCATGAAAGATGCAAGCCCCAAGTTGCGTTGTATAGAGTCAATTTGAAGTTGTATTATATGCGATATTATTTCTCGCCGTTCACTTCGAGCGAGCAGGTGATGCCGCGTCGCATCATGTCCTTCATTGTCGGCTTCAGACGGGTGAGGAATCCCTCCCACGAGCGGTTCTGCTGCTTTGTCCAGCCAGCTTCTGCGAGAGCGATGGCGCGCGGATAAGCCTGATAGTAGATGCGCTCTACGGAAGGTATGCACTCGCTCCAGAGCGTGCCAGCCACGCCGAAGAGGTTGTACTCCTCAAACTGCTCGTTCATGCCCCACGCCGGGTCGAGCGAGTAGGCATCCTTCAGCGTTGTAGCGGGCATGCCCCAGTTCACCTCCGGCATATCGCCCTTCGCCATCGGATAGTCGAAGTAGCAGTGCTCGCCGGGGCAGAGCATGATGCGAGCGTTGTTGCGCACGGCAGCGTCGAGTGCCTCCTGCGTCTGTCCGCTGCGCCAAGCGAAGGTTACGCAGCCGGGTTGAATCTCCTTGAAGTCAGACTCGTACCAGAACATCGGCGTCTTGCCGTACTTGTCGCGCAGCAGTTCTATCATGCGGTCGAACAGATAGCCCTGCAGACGCCAGTTCTCCGAGCGGTCGGTGGTCTTGATGCCGAGCTTCTGCTTCAGCGCCTGACACTTCGGACAGTCGGTCCAGCAGTCGAGCGCCGGGTTGCCAGCCTCGTCGCCGCCGAGGTGAATATATTTAGACGGGAAGATGTCGGTAATCTCCTTGAACACATTGCCGAGGAACTCGTATGTGAAGTCGTTGCCCGGGCAGAGCAGTTCGTTAGACACGCCGCAGGTAGTGCGCACCGGCACCTGACGCTGGTGGCAAGTGAGTTCGGGGAACACGCTGATGGCAGCCACCTCGTGTCCCGGCATCTCTATCTCCGGCACGATGTCGACGTGATACTCAGCGCCCAGCTTCACCAGTTCGCGCATCTGTTCCTGCGTGTAGTATCCCTTGTACGGCATCTGAATGTCGTCCTGACCCCAGCGCGACGAAGCCTGCTCCGTGAGCTGCGGATATTTCTTTATCTCGATGCGCCAAGCCTGGTCGTCAACCAAATGGAGGTGCATGGCGTTGAGCTTATAGCGCGCCATCTCGGGCACGAACGCCTTCAGGTCCTCGAACGGTATGAACGTACGGGCAGGGTCGACCATCAGTTCGCGAACGTGCGTGCGCGGCTTGTCGCTGATGAACAGCGCCGGGATGGCGTCGGCACACTCCGTAGCGCCGTTGCCGCGCAGCAGCTGGTCGAGCGTCATGAGCGCGTAGAACACGCCGCGCGCTGTCTTGCCCTTCGCCGTTACGCCCTTGGCGTCTACAGCGAGCGTGTACGCCTCGTCGTCGCTGAGCGAGTTGTCGAGCGCCAGTGTAATCTGTGTGCCGCGCTGACGACTGTTCACGATGTTGCCGATGCGCTCTGTGAGCACGCGTCGAGCCTGCTCAGCCTCGTTCGAGAGTCCGTCGGCTGCTATGATGTTCCAGGCGGTTTTTACCTTCAAGTCGGCACCCTTCTGCATTCGCAGTTCTGCGGGGAACGGCACGAGGCAGTAGGGTGGGTAGCTCACCTGATACTTCTCTTTCGCGTCGGCGAAGAAGAGGCTCCAGCCTGCAGCCTTGCGGTAGAGTTTTTCGCTGCCCTTCGGCACGACGAGCTTCACGTTCTGGCGGTTGATGCCGTAGAACGCCGTAGCGTCGGCCTTCGGCGGCATCTTCGAGTCGACGCGCACGGTCTTCAGACCCGCGAGTCGTGCAAAGGCATACTCTGCAATCTGCGGAGCGCCCTTTATTGTTATCTCCTCCAGTGCCGTACAGCCCGAGAATGCGGCAGCGCCGATAGTCTCTACGCCAGCCGGAATGGTTATCTTGCCCAGCTTGTCGCACGCGAAAAACGCCTGCGAACCGATTGACTTCGCTGCTGTCGGCAGCGTGATCTGCTCGAGCTGGTGGCGCGAGTGGAAAGCGTTGTTAGGGATTGCGGTGCTCTGCGCCTCGCTGAGGTCTACGGAGCGCATCTGGAAACAGAGGTCGCGCAACTGACGATAGTCGCTGTTGCCCGTCGTTGACAGTTCGCCCGTGAGCTTGAGGCTTACAGCCATCGACTTCTGCTCGGGCTTCAAGTCGTCCATGCGTGCTACGGTCTGCGCCGAAACTACGGCAGAAAGGAGCGTAGCGGCAGACAATAGGATGAATTTTTTCATTGTTTTATATAGATTTAGTTTATAAAAATCGGTTTAGTTGGTGGGGTGTAAGGGGTGGAAGTAGGCGGATTGTCATCGTGTACCGAACGCCGTCCGATCGGATTCCGTCCGCCGTCCGATCGGATTCCGTTCGCCGTCCGATCAGATTCCGTCCGCCGTCCAATCAGATTCCGTCCGCCGTCCGATGAGTTTTGTTGGCGATGCAACTCGTGTTTCTGTAGTGTCTGCATCTTGCGTTATGCATCACACCATTCCGTCGAGCTGCTTCTTCAGCTCCTTCAGCTCCTCGCGCACGCTTATCAGCGTAGCCAGTATGTCCGAGCTCTTGTCCACGCCCGTGCGGTTCTTGTTGAGCATCTTGCGCGCCGCCGAGAGCTTGAAGCCGCGCACCTTCACAAGGTTGTGTATAACGCGAATCTGCTCGATGTCCTTCTCCGTATACTGGCGCACGTTCTGTCCCACGGTTTTGGGTTTCAGATGCGGAAACTCCGTCTCCCAAAAACGCAGAGTGCTCTCACGTATGTCGAACATCGCCGCCACCTCCTTGATGGAGTAGTACAACTTCACGTTCTTATTGGTATTCAATGCCATATTATTTGCAATTTATTTGCAAAAGTAACCAAAACAAAGTACCTTTGCAAACGTTTTAGAAAGAAATTAAAAAACAAACGACAATATTGTATAATATGATGACAGCTAACGAAATCCGCGACTCGTTCAAGAAGTTCTACGAGTCGAAAGGACACACCATCGTGCCGAGTGCGCCGATGGTAATCAAGGATGACCCAACATTGATGTTCACAAACGCTGGTATGAACCAGTGGAAGGACATCATCCTCGGCACACGCGAGCCCGAACCGCGCCGTCGTGCCGACACACAGAAGTGTCTTCGCGTGAGCGGCAAGCACAACGACCTCGAGGAAGTAGGTCACGACACATACCACCACACAATGTTCGAGATGCTCGGCAACTGGTCGTTCGGCGACTACTTCAAGGAAGGCGCCATCGACTACGCTTGGGAGTACCTCGTAGACGTATTGAAGCTCAACCCCGCCGACCTCTACGTAACCGTTTTCGAGGGTTCGGAGGAAGAAGGACTCTCTCGTGACGACGAGGCTGCATCATATTGGGCGAAGCACGTGCCCGTCGACCACATCATCAACGGCAACAAGCACGACAACTTCTGGGAAATGGGCGATACGGGTCCTTGCGGTCCGTGCTCGGAGATTCACCTCGACTCGCGCACACCGGAGGAGAAGGCAAAGGTGCCCGGACGCGAACTCGTGAACAAGGACGACCCGCAGGTTATCGAGATCTGGAACATCGTGTTCATGCAGTACGAGCGCAAGGCTAACGGCTCGCTCGTTCCGCTGCCGATGCACGTTATCGATACCGGTATGGGCTTTGAGCGCCTCGTGCGCGCTATGCAAGGCAAGCACTCCAACTACGACACCGACATCTTCCAGCCTATCATCAAGGAAGAGGAGGCTATTACCGGCATGAAGTACGGCGAGAAGGAGGAGACCGACGTGGCTATGCGCGTATGCGCCGACCACCTGCGTGCCGTAGCGTTCTCTATCGCCGACGGACAGCTGCCTTCTAACGCTAAGGCTGGCTACGTAATCCGCCGCATCCTGCGCCGTGCCGTGCGCTACGCATATACCTTCCTCGGACAGAAGGATGGCTTCCTCTACAAGCTCATCCCCGTTCTGACACGCGAGATGGGCGAGGCGTTCCCCGAACTCAAGGCTCAGCACGACCTCATCCTCCACGTTATCAAGGAGGAGGAAGACTCGTTCCTGCGCACTCTCGAGAAGGGTATCAACATGCTCAACTCGGCTATGGACGAGCTGAAGAAGCAGGGCAAGACAGAGCTCGACGGCGTGCAGGCATTCCGTCTGTTCGACACATACGGCTTCCCGCTCGACCTCACAGAGCTTATCTGCCGCGAGAACGGATTCACCGTTGCCGCAGACGAGTTCGACGCCGAGATGCAGAAGCAGAAGGAACGCGCACGCAACGCTGCCGCCGTTGAGAACTCCGACTGGGTTATCCTGCGCGAAGGCGAACAGCAGTTCGTAGGCTACGACTTCACCGAATACGAGTGCCACATCCTGCGCTATCGCAAGGTGACACAGAAGAAGAACACATACTTCGAGCTCGTGCTCGACAATACGCCGTTCTACGGCGAGATGGGCGGTCAGGTAGGCGATACCGGCGTACTCGTCAGCGAGGACGAGACCGTTACAATCACCGACACAAAGCGCGAGAACGGACAGTCGGTACACATCGTGAAGGCTCTGCCGAAGAACCCGGAGGCCGACTTCATGGCTTGCGTAGACGTAGACGCTCGCGAGGGCTCGGCTGCCAACCACACCGCTACCCACTTGCTCGACTACGCTCTGAAGCAGGTGCTCGGCGACCACGTAGAGCAGAAGGGCTCGTTCGTATCGCCCACAACGCTGCGCTTCGACTTCTCTCACTTCACCAAGGTGACTGACGAGGAACTGCGCAAGGTAGAGCGTCTCGTCAACGACCTCATCCGTCAGGACCTGCCGCTCGACGAGCATCGCGACACTCCGTTCGAGGAGGCTAAGAAGCTCGGCGCCATCGCCCTCTTCGGCGAGAAGTACGGCGACAAGGTGCGCGTAGTGCGCTTCGGTCCGAGCTGCGAGTTCTGCGGCGGCATCCACGCACAGTCGACAGGTCGCATCGGTATGTTCAAGATCATCTCTGAGAGCAGCGTAGCTGCCGGCATCCGCCGCATCGAGGCAAAGACCGGCAAGGAGTGCGAGGAACTGATGTACGACATCGAGGACATGCTGAAGGCTATCCGCGGTCTGTTCAACAACGCAAAGGACCTGCAGGGCGTCATCGGCAAGTACATCGAGGAGCACGACGCTATGAAGAAGAACATCGAGCAGTTCCAGGCTGCTGCCGTAGAGCGCACAAAGAACGACCTCATCGCCAAGGCACGCGAGGTGAACGGCGTGAAGGTCATCACAGCTGTTCTCCCGCTGGAGCCGGCTGCTGCCAAGGACCTCATGTTCAAGCTGCGTCAGGCTGTTCCGGCTAACCTGCTCGCTGTTGTAGGCTCTGTAGCTCACGAGAAGCCGATGCTCAACGTTTGCATGAGCGACGACCTCGTGAAGGAGCACTCGCTCAACGCCGGTCAGATGGTGCGCGAGGCTGCCAAGCTCATCCAGGGCGGTGGCGGCGGTCAGCCCCACTTCGCTCAGGCTGGTGGCAAGAACGTCGACGGACTCTCTGCTGCCGTAGACAAGGTGGTGGAGCTTGCACAGCTCTAAGAAGCCGCTGTTTAGCATAAACATATTTGGGTGTGTCGAACAACTTTCGACACACCCTTTTTATATTCTTTTCTCTCCTTCGTATTAACTTAAATAGTTAACAAGTGTTTCACAACGTGAAATACTCTGCATATAATTCTCTATTCTGCAATTTTAGGAGTACCTTTGCAAAGATGTCCGGCACCTTCGTGTTATTATACTATATAATAAGGTGCGCATGAAAACGTTTTTATGGCTTTTCGGACTATCGCATACGTAGACATAACAGATGAAAAGAGTTCTCGACTTCATAATAGCTGCTGTGTGCCTCGTCGTCTTTGCGCCGTTATTTTTGATATGCATCGTTGCCATTTGGCTCGAAGACGGTGCGCCAACAATATTTCGGCAGGAGCGCATAGGGTTGCACGGCAAGCCATTCTACATATATAAGTTCCGCAGCATGACGCGCGACGCCGAGAAAGACGGACCGCAGTTGTTGCTCGAAGGAGCTTTGAACGACCCGCGCCTCACGCGTGTGGGTCGGTTCCTGCGTGCCCATCATCTCGATGAGCTGCCGCAGTTGTGGAATGTGGTGAGAGGCGACATGGCGTTCATCGGCTATCGTCCCGAACGCAAATTCTACATCGACCAGATTATGGAGCGCGACCCGCGCTATGAGCAGCTCTACGCCATCCGCCCGGGTGTCACCTCCTACGCAACGCTCTACAACGGCTACACCGACACCATAGAGAAGATGTTGCGCCGCCTCGAGCTCGACCTTTATTATCTTGAGCACCAGTCGCTTTGGTTCGATTTCACCGTGCTCATAAAGACATTCTTAAGCATCGTGTTTGGAAAGAAGTTCTGATTGCTTAAGGCTGGAAGATAGGCTGGAAGATATTCGGTTTTCAAGAATATCTGCCAGCCTTTATTGTCTTCATATTGTGGGCGTTACGCCGATACTGGAAGATATGGCAGATTTTTTCGTTAACCATATCCGTAGCGGAGGTCTCCGGCCTCCGCCGCAAACAGCGAACATTATATTGCTGCACACTTGGTACTGCGGAGGCCAGAGACCTCCGCTACTTATAAGCTCATTATTGAATCACTCCAAATTTCGGATGAACCATAAAAAAACTGAGAATTATGAAAAAGAAAGAATATATAAAGCCTGAAATGAGTGTCTACCAAATGGAGACACAAGCTATACTCGCTGGATCTAAAATCAAGATAGCAGCAGACGATGATTATAGCGAAGTATCGGTTAGCGACTATCGCGATGGAAATGGCAGCATTTGGGCTGATTAAAAGAAGCCTCACCTTCAATAATAATACCTCATGGCACTCATGCCATGAGGTATTTTCGTTTTATTTTGCGTCTTTTGCGTCTCTTTTTTATGTTTTTGCGTCATTTTGCGTCTGCCTAAAATTAAGCAGATATGATTATTATTGGTAATTTTGCACAGATATGTGGGCATCTCTATATATGTCTATTGCCTTTTCGATTAATTATCAACAATAAATAAGTATGAAAAAATCTACGATTTCTAAACAATGGTCTAACACTACAGACCTTTACTCAACTAATGCTTACAAGAGCCACAGGCTCTCTATGCTCTGGTTGATGTTGCTCACGTTGTTGCTTGTGCCTACACGTATGGTGGCGCTGACTACAACAGAAGACACACGCTATGAATTGTTCAATAGCTTGGATGGTATAACCGGTGTTACCATTACTGACAATGGCAGTTATCCTTGGCAGGAGCTGGACTTGAATGCCGAAGGAATATCTAATGTCTCTTCCTATTTTACAAAAGAAAGCAAGGGATTGATGTCTGGTAATTATAAAAAATCAAATACTACTTCAGAGACTGTGATAGAATTCAATGTAGAAAAGTCTATATTATTTTCGTTCAAATATCTCGTGTCGTCAGAACAAAAATATGATGTATTCACTGTTACTTTAGATGGAAAAAAGCTTGAGGGTATTAGCGGTACAAGCCAATATGAGTATAAAAAATATTATCTGTTGGCAAACATTCTTTGACGTTATCTTACAAGAAAGACCGAAGTAAAGATAAAGGTGCTGACCGTGCGTTCATATACGATTTAAAAACTTCAACCACAATTGATGGCTATGTGGCAGAGTACGATGCCACTAACTATACATTGACTTTCAAAAAAATCGCTTCTATCAATTCGGAATCCATTGATTTAAACCGTATAGTTATGGTGAATAACAAACAGACGGTGATCAATCTGTGCTCCCTTTTAGGTATAAAAAAAGAAGCTATTAAGAATGTCATTTTCGAAGAAAGCTTCAATACATACACTCCTACTTCGTTGAAAGAATTCTTTCGTGACTGCACAGGCTTGAATGAAATTACAGGTCTTAAATATTTGAACACAGCAGAGGTGACGGATATGTCATACATGTTCTGGAATTGTAGAAACCTATCTTCACTCGATCTCACTAATTTCAATACAACGAAGGTGGAGAATATGTTTGGCATGTTCTTTGATTGTGAAAACCTCTCTTCGCTCGTCATCTCTAATTTCAACACAGCGAATGTGACGGATATGTCAAACATGTTCTATTTGTGTAAAAACCTCTCTTCACTCGACATCCCTAATTTCAATACAGCGAATGTGACGGATATGTCGTACATGTTTGATATGTGTAACATACTCACCGAACTCAATCTCTCTAATTTCAAGACTGAGAAAGTGAAGAATATGAGATACATGTTCAGCTATTGCAATAAGCTCAAAAAACTCAATCTCTCTAATTTCAATACAGCTAATGTGACGAATATGACATGCATGTTCATAAATTGTAAAGAACTCTCTTCGCTCGACATCTCTAATTTCAATACTGCGAAGGTGAAGGATATGTCAAGCATGTTCAAAAATTGTCAAGTTCTCTCTTCGCTCGATCTCTCTAATTTCAATACAACGAAGGTGACGGATATGTCTGGCATGTTCTCTGGCTGCTCTATGCTCCAAACTATCTATGTCAGCGATGACTTTGTTGTGACAGGAATAACAAATGATAGTTATAAAAAGGATTTGTTTACAGGTTGTGAAGCACTTCCTGCGTATGTAGATACTAACACAAGCAGCGAATACGCCAACTACAAGACAGGCTACTTCACCAAGCTGGTAGTAAGAAATGGCGATGAGAGATATGGTATTAAGGGAGAAACGACTCAGTTTACTGTTGATAATCTTGCACTTACAGACAACAAAGACCTCGTAGTTTATGAGCCATTCACAGCTACAGCTGCATCTTATAGCCGCAATATTAATACTGGTAAGACTGGCACCACATGGGCTACGCTCTGCTTGCCTTTCGAGGTATCGCTCGAAAATCAGAACTTCCGTGCATTCAAGCTCCTTTCGGCTAACGAGGGAACTAATACTATAGAACTCGAAGAGGTTGAGAATAACATCCCTGCTGGTACTCCTGTTATTATCAAGATGACAAACGGAACCACCGAGCTCAATTTCTCTGAAGCCAACAAGAATATTGCTAAAGATGTTCAGACCTCAGAAACTGCTGACGGCGACTATCAGCTTCAGGGACTCTATACCCAGAAGGTGTTCAGCAAGGATGCTGACAACAACTGCTACATCGTAAAGGGCGACAAGCTGATGAACCCTGCCAAGCTGTTGGAAAACAAAAATGTAAAAAAGGTGGTAAGCAAACCGTTCCGTGCTTACATGGTAGACAAAACTTCTGCTCCTGCAGCTGGCGCCAAGATGTTCAGCATCGGCATAAGCGACAGCACTACAGCCATCGACTCCCTGAACACTATTGCCAACGACAAGGCTGAATACTTCGACCTGCAGGGCAAGCGCCTAAACGAGCCTCAAAAGGGTATCAACATCGTGAAGCGCGGAGGTAAAACAATGAAAGTTATCATCAAATAAACACTTTGAACGCTATGGAAAAGAAAGAATATATAAAGCCCGAAATGAAGGTCTACCAAATAGAGACTCCATCTATCCTCGCTGGATCAGAAATCGAGACTGCCAAGGAAAATGATTACGGTGACGAGAATGTTAGCAACTTCATAGAAGACGGAGGCATCATCTATATTGATTAAACAGCCTCACCCACAAATAGCCTCACCAAAAGGGAGGGAAGTAATTAGACTTATTGGGGATGTCTTAGCTTGAGACTATACATAAGTTAGGGTTGCAAACGGCACCAATGCCGTTTGCAGCCCTAATTGATTTTATTATATGCGGTAAATGTTAAGCAAAGTATTATCGTTGATTGTCTGTATTGTCGTTGATATATTTTCGAAACATTTCTCCTTTTTTCTTCGCACTTTCAAAAAAAAAACTTATTTTTGCAACCAACAAGAAGTAGAACTTTAAAATGAATAAGTATGGCTTTAAAAATTAAAACTCGTGAAGAAGCAATTGCTGTATTACGAGATATGGTTAGACGTAAAAAAGAAATGGAAGCAAAGGCTCAAATAGACTTTGCTAAAGCACGAGAGGAGGCTGCAGACTGTTATGCATGCCTTTAACTTAACTCGCCTCAATTTTCATTCTCCTTATAAGGTCTGGATAGATAATGGATCATATAAGTTCTTAACAGATTATGGTGTTCAGTATCGAATAGAATTTGTAGAAAACAATAATATTTGGGAGGATGAAAAAGCATATGAATTCGGCATTCTCAATGAAAACAAGAAGAATTCTCCTAACGATTCTAAAGTTAAAGCAACTATACAATGTATTATAGAGGAATTCTTTCTTACGAATCCCGATATTCTTCTATATCAATGTGAAACGGGTGATAGCAGACAGGCTATGCGAGCTCGCCTTTTTACCAGATGGTTTAACGAATTCGATAAACGAGATCGTTTTTGTGTCAAGGTTTCTATTCTTAGAGATGAAGAAGTTGACAATTACATAGCCA
>OQWM01002842.1_pt1 | contig 11690 bp, 8 predicted proteins | sample 1691531 | NCBI WGS metagenome assembly OQWM01 (sample SAMN03418257, study PRJEB22391) | human gut metagenome | biome: human-gut; feature: organic feature; material: feces | host: Homo sapiens | place: Tanzania | collected 2013-01 | reverse complement strand
ACGGTCCTAAGGTAGCGAAATTCCTTGTCGGGTAAGTTCCGACCCGCATGAATGGTGTAACGATTCTGGGCGCTGTCTCAACGCGAGACTCGGTGAAATTTATGTTCCGGTAAAGAAGCCGGATACCCGCAATTAGACGGAAAGACCCCGTGAACCTTCACCGCAGCTTAGCGCTGGGACCCTATTCGGCATGTGTAGGATAGCTGGGAGCCTGCGAGGCGTGGCCGTCAGGCTGCGCGGAGGCGCCGGTGAAATACCAGCCCTGCCGGATGGGGTTTCTAACCCGGCCCCTTGAGCGGGGGCGGGGACAGGGCTAGGCGGGCGGTTTGACTGGGGCGGTCGCCTCCCAAACAGTAACGGAGGCGCGCGAAGGTCCCCTCACTCCGGTTGGGAATCGGAGCGCGAGTGTAAAGGCACAAGGGGGCTTGACTGCGAGGCAGACATGCCGGGCAGGTGCGAAAGCAGGTCTTAGTGATCTGGCGGTTCCGAGTGGAAGGGCCGTCACTTAACGGACAAAAGGTACTCCGGGGATAACAGGCTGATTTTCCCCAAGAGTTCACATCGACGGGAAAGTTTGGCACCTCGATGTCGGCTCATCGCATCCTGGGGCTGGAGCAGGTCCCAAGGGTTTGGCTGTTCGCCAATCAAAGCGGTACGTGAGCTGGGTTCAGAACGTCGCGAGACAGTTCGGTCCCTATCTGTTGCGGGCGTTGGACGCCTGAGTGGGGCTGCCTTTAGTACGAGAGGACCGAGGCGGACAGACCTCTGGCGTGCCGGTTATCCTGCCAAGGGTAGGCGCCGGGTAGCTAAGTCTGGAAGGGATAACCGCTGAAAGCATCTAAGCGGGAAGCCCGCCACGAGACTAGGCGTCCCTGGGGACGTGATCCCCCTGAAGGCCCCCGGGAGAATACCGGGTCGATAGGCCGCAGGTGCAGGCGTGGCGACGCGCACAGCCGAGCGGTACTAATAGGCCGTGAGGCTTGGCCATATTACCGTTTCCTCTGGACACCGCGTCCGTTTTCCTTTGTCTATACGCCGGCCGCCATGGCGGGGAGGATATGCCCGTTCCCATCCCGAACACGGAAGCCAAGCTCCCCTGCGCCGATGATACTGCCCATGGCGGGAAAGTAGGTAGTGGCCGGCTTTTATCTTATATATGCTTTCATGAGGCTGTTTTTTAAGTTGTCAAAACTTCTTAAAAGACAGCTTTTTTTTTGCAGTTTTTATCGTCTTGTTTTTTTCTTTAGGCATTCATTAATCGGTTCAGATGACGGATATTTTGGCGCACGGATATAAGAAACGCTTGTATTTCCATTTGATATGTTGATTTACTTCGTTAAATATGTATAATTTCAATATGACAAAAGAATTTTCAAATTGGACTGATTATGACCATTGGCTTATTGCAGATTATGGAATGATGGTTATAAGCGGCAAAGAAAGAATGGCTACAAATTACGATAAATATTTCATAAATAAAATTGAAGAGATTGATGGAAAGATTGTTGTTGAATATGAGGAAGCCAATACACCAAGATAATTTTTTTTGTTACTTAGCTTACAATATTTTTTATAGTTTCAAAATCAATTTCTTCAACGGCCTCTTTTAAGTTTTCGAATTTTAATTTTAAACTTTCTGGAAGTTTTATATTTGAAAGAATATTTATTTCGTCTTCAATTGATGCAAGGTCACATTCTTCTGCGAATTCTTTTATTTTCATCACTATGTGTGAAAGCTCGTCTTTTGAAACTACTGGAAGTTCTTCTTCATTTTCAATATGCTTGTTGAACCGCGTATTCAGTTCTATTTCAGACATAATACACTTTTCAATAAGTTCTGGCGTTTTGTCCTTTATAAAATCAATATTTTTTTCAGCTGCTGATTTTTCAAGCTTCTCTGTAAGAAAACTCAGTTCGTGGAAACCGCAAATTTTTGCTGAGCTTTTTAATGCATGGACTTCTATTTTGAAAAGTTTTAATGACTGCTCGTTTCCTTCTTCTGCTTCTTGTTGGTATTTACGAATCAGTTTTGCTTTTTGTGGAATTTGATGCAAAAAGGTTTTTAGAATAGCTTCATTTACTGGCTCTGAAAGTTCTCTTTTTTCTGATTCAGTTTTAGCATTTTCAAAAATGCATTTAGAACGTAGAAGCCTTGTCCTCATTATGTGGTCAAGCTTTTGTGCTTCAATTGGTTTTGGAAGAAAATCATCGAACCCGCAAGCAAGAAAATTTTCACGCGCACCGTCTGTTGTATTTGCTGTAAGCGCAACTATGCAGTTTTGTATTCCCTTTTTCTTTTCTTCGCCACGAATTATTTTTGTGGCTTCTTCTCCATCCATAATCGGCATCATGTGATCCATAAAAATAATGTCGAATTTTTCTTGCTCAGTTTTTTTTACAGCTTCCTCTCCATTCATGCATGTTTCAACTTTGCATTTATATTTTGCAAGATAGCCTTGTGCCACGAGAAGATTAACTTCATTGTCATCGACAACGAGAATTTTTGCATTTGGAGCTATGAAAGAGATTGATTCTGCTTTTTTATTTTCTTTTGATTTTCCAATAGTTTGTGGAATTGAAAAGTAAAAATTGCTTCCTTTTCCATATTCACTGTCTACACCGAATGTTCCGCCCATAAGGGAAACAAGCTGCTTTGAAATTGCAAGTCCAAGTCCGCTGCCTTCTTTTTTTCTGTTGTGCTGCATATCAACTTGCTGAAATGAAGTGAAAAGTTTTTCTAAGTTTTCTTTTTTTATTCCAATTCCTGTGTCTTTTACGGAAAAATCAAGGATAATTTTTTGATTTTCCAAAAAGCTTTCTTTTGATTTTAAGGGTTCATGCAGTTTTACAGTTATTTTGATTTCGCCTTCTTCTGAAAATTTTGCCGCATTTCCTGCAAGATTTAAAAGCACCTGTTTTATTCTTATATCGTCTCCAAAAAGATTGCGCGGAACATTGTTGCTGACATCTATAGAAAGTGCGACTGATTTTGATGCAAGTCTGACTTTTATAATTGATTCAACATCGCTTATTAATGTATCAAGATTGTAGTCTGCAGGAACAATTTCGAGTTTTCCTGATTCTATTTTAGAAAAGTCAAGGATGTCATTTATAATAGTTAGAAGCGTATGCGCAGCGCGGTTTATTTTCTCGAGATAAGTTGCTGTAATCGGAGATGAATCTTTCAGTGCAATTTCTGAAAAACCTAGAATCGCATTCATCGGTGTTCTTATTTCATGGCTCATCGTGGCAAGAAATGTTGATTTTGCCTGATTTGCGCTTTCTGCTTCTGCCCTTGCTTCCCTAAGCCTTAGGCTTTGCTTTGCCCGCAGTATTAAATTCATTTGCCTTACGATTACACAAAAATAGCCTAGCACTACAAAAAGATAGAGATTTGGTTTATAGAATATACTTGGATCTAGTTTTTGTACAAAAAGAATTTCTATTACAATTACTGCTGTTGCTGCTGTAACAAGAGGAATTATAATAACTGGTATCAGATTGAATATGATTACTGAAACAAGGCTGCTTGTAAAATAAAGTGCAAAGTCAAGTTGACTTGTCGTATGAAAATCTGTAATAAGCATAACTACATTCCATGCGATTATAAATGCAACATACAAATGGGAAAGCAAAATAACTCTGCGTTGCCTTGTGTGAAGATTGTTTCTACATGGGCGATTAAAAATATATACTGCGACAGAAGCGCATACTAACAAAATATAAAGTATGTTGTATAGACTTTGCCACTTCATAAAGTCTGGATTTTTTACTATATTGCTGAATAATAATATTGCCGCTTCAAGAATTGCAACGATTGGTGCGACTTTGTCCAATATGGAGCTGTTGTTTAGGGCGGCAAGAAAAGAAAGTTCTTCTCGTTCTGCTTGATTTTGAATTTTATAATCAGATTTTTCTGCTGTCTTGAACTTTATATTTTCAGTTTGTTTCATTTTTTTCAAAAAAGTCATCTATTCTTTTTAAGATTTCTTTCGGCTGCATAGACTTTAGAATATATCCTTCCGGCTTCAGACTCATTGCGCTTTTTACACTTTCTGTATCGCTCACACCTGTAAGAAAAAAAACAGGAATGTCTTTTGTTTTTTCTTCAGAGCGAATCATTTGAAGTGTCTGGATTCCATCGCAAACTGGCATCATGTAGTCAAGAAGAATCAAGTCTGGTTTTTGTGTTCCGAGCAAAGAAATTGCAGCTGTTCCAGATTTTGCAACTGTTGTTTTGTAGGATTCTTTTAGTATGCTGATTAAAGCTCTGAGCATAACTGGGTCATCATCAACGATAAGAATATGCTTTCGGCTGTCAGTTTTTTGCTCTGGCTTTTTTAATTTAATTTTGTCGCCTCTTTTTGTATGCATTGATTCAAGTGCAATTGAAATTTTTTCAATAATATTTGACATTGGAGTTGGCGTTATAATGATTCCTATTATGCTTCCGCCCCAAGGCATTATGTAGTCTTTATAGTCAAATTTGTTTCCAATGAAAATAATCGGGAAGTTCTTTGACTTTTCATCTGTAACTATCTTTTGATAAGCTTGTACATCCTCATGTGAAAGTTCATTTGAATATACTGCGATTAAGTCTGGCTGCATTTCGGCAGCTCTGCTTGGAAGCACTATTTTATTAAAATCTTGCATTATGATTTCATAATTTTTTGAAAGTGAATTGAAAATATCACTAGCTGTTTTTGAAATATTTGCAACAAATAAAATTTTATCCATATTTTCAAAATTATATCACAATGCTTTTTTTATGAATAGAATAACCTAAATACGAATGCTTGATGCTGTCTGAATTTAGGTTATAAAATTTTTGTTTAGTTTTGACTTTAAAAGTAAAATTAACGAAAAGTTAAAACGTATGCTTCTTTTGAAAACTTAGTTACACAATATACTTTTCTGTTTGAGCTGAAAGTTCCTTTGCAAATTTTTTGTTCTCAGATGCCATGCCGATGAGTTTGTTTGCATTGGAATTTATTATTTGTGTAGATTTTTTTATTTCATCAGTTTTTGATGATAAATTCTTAGCGGCATTTTCAAGTTCCTTTACTTGGGCAACAACATTTTCAATTCCAGAATTCATTTGCTTTGAATTTTCAATTATAGTATGCGTTGTTTCTTTTATGTTTCCAAGCGCATCTACAATTTGCTTGCTTCCGATTGACTGCTCTTCCATAGAAGAACGTATTTCTGTAATTAAAGAATCATCGCTTGAAATTTGATTTACGATTTCACCAAAAGTAAGACCTGCGCTGGTTGCCGCATTTGTAACTTCATTTATATTTTCAATTACTGAAGAAAGTGTCTGTTTTATGTAATGTGACTGTTTCGTTGTGCTTTCAGAAAGCTTGCGGATTTCTTCGGCTACAACGGCAAAACCTTTTCCGGCTTCTCCGGCATGAGCGGCTTCAATTGCGGCGTTCATGGCAAGAAGATTTGTTTGCTGGGCAACGTCCTCAATTACTTTGTTTGTATCCAGAAGTTTTTTAGATTCAGCAGAAACTGATTCTATGAGATTGATTACATTTTCGATTTTGTTTTTTCCGTCTTCTGAATCTGAAGAAAGCTGGTTGAAACTGTTTCCGAATTTATCGATATTTTCAGTGATTGATTTTATGTTTGAAATCATTTCCTCTACAGCCGCAGAACTTTGAGAAAGGTCGTTGTTTTGATCATGAATCTGTGCAGAAAGCTGATTTGTAATTGAACTCATTTTTCCCATTGTGTCGACTGTAAGTGAAACTGTTTCGAGCTGCGTTTTTGCTTGGTCTGCAAGTTCCGATGAATTGTCTGAAATCTGCTTTATCTCTGATGAAATTCCCGAGCTGTTTTCATTCAGATTTTCTGCGACTTTGCTTAGCGAAACAATATTTTGCTTTGAAACTCCGACCATCTTGTTTATGGATTCCGTGAAAGCGTTTATGCTGCGCCGCATTTTGCTGATTTCATTTTTTCCTTTTTGTGTTGAAAGTCTGAGCGTAAGATTTCCTGCCGCCATTTTTTCGAGAATGCGCGCGGTTTCTTCAATTGGTTTGGAAAATTTTTTAGAGAAGAAGAGGCTTACAAAAATTGCGGCGACCAGCACAACTGCCATTGTTTCAAAAATATAAAGCAGAAGTTTTGAAAAGTGCGTTCTAACTTCACTTTCAATTTGCTGAAGTTCAACGTTTATGTCGTCATAATAATTTCCGCTGCTTATAATCCAGTTCCACGGCTTGAACAGCATTGAGTATGTTCTTTTTGGCGCGACAGTTATTCCGTCTGACTTTGTGAAATAAAATTCACTGAATCCGCCTTCTTTATTTTCATTTACAACACTAAGAATTTTTTTGATTATTGTTACGCCGTTTTTGTCTTTAAGATTTTTTCGGTTTTGACCTTCGTTCTGTGGAAGAATTGGATGGGCGATGAGTGTGCAGTCTGTTGCGTCAATCCAAAAGTAGCCGGAACTGTCATCTCCGTAGCGGATATTTTTTATAATTTTTATTGCTTCTTTTTGCGCCTGCTCATGTGAAAGTGTTCCGTTCTGCTCTTCTTCATAAAAAGTCTTTAAAATTGAAATGGCATTTTGAATTTGAAATTTCACAGAATCATCGTAGCCTTTCATTCGCTCAAATCTTACGCTTTCTGTGCTGAACTTTTGAATTTTTCCAATTCCAACTTTTAACGTGCCTATTATTCCGATGCTGGCAACTGCTATGAGTGAAATGCAAAATGTAAGAACAATGGTTTTTATAGATTTCATTTGTAAATTCTACCTTCAAAGCAGATAATATATCTTGGCAATGTTTTTGTAAATATATTTACTGAATGGAATTAAAAACTCCAAAACTGTATAATTGTTTATAATTATCTTCATAATTGAGTTAAAATTTTATCAGCGCAATGTTAAAAAGGAGTTTTATTTTGAAAATCGCATTGATTCAGGGAAGCTCGCAGAAAGACAAAAATCCGCTGCTTGATTTGAAAAAAAATTGCAACATCCGTAATTTTTTTTCATGCAACGGACGCGGCAAAGTCATCTTGGGATTATAATTATTCCGCCTGTTTTGCGTCGTCAATTTTCTTTCTGTCCTTTTTCAAATAGAAAAGAGTGATTGCGAGCGTGAGGATTTCCGTTGCGGGCGAGGCGAGCCACACTCCGTTCATGCCAAGAATTGCCGGAAGAACAAAGATTGTCGCAAGAAGAATCACAAGTCCGCGTGCGCTTGAAATCACCGCCGACTCTTTCGCTTTTCCGATTGACGTAAAGTAGAACGAGGCGATTGCGTTGAGTCCGCAGAGAATGTAGCTCCACATGAAAATCTGGATTCCGCTTTTAATCATCTGCTGAACCGCCGCATCGTCCACAAAAATTCTGCTGTACCATCCAGAGCCGAATCCGACGAACGCGACTGTTGCCGCTCCTGAAATGAACACAAGAAGGTTTGTGCGCGAGAAGAGTTTTCGTGCCAGAAGTTTTTCCTTTGCGCCGTATACAAAGCTTGCAAGCGGCGCCATTCCCTGACCGAATCCGCACACAACCATGCTGAAAACGTAAGCCGTGTAGCCAACGACCGTAAACGCCGTAACGCCGTCAACTCCAATTCGCCTCATAATCACAAAGTTGTAAGCCGCAATGCTGATGCACATTGAAAGCTCTCCGATGAATTCCGAAAGTCCGTTGAGCATCGTGCTTTTGAAAACTTCGCGGTCAAAGCGGAATTTTACGAATTTGAACACTCGCGCCTTTTTCAGAAAATAAAAAAGAAGAAAAGCGAATCCAAGCAGAGCCGAAACAAGAGAAGCCGCCGCAATTCCGCGAACCTCGAATCCGAAGCCCGCCGTAAAAAGCCAGTCGAGCAGAATGTTCAGAACGCAGGTGAAAGCCGTAACGCCCATGTAGAACTGCGGCCGTCCTTCCGCACGCACGAACATTCCAAGCGAGGCGTTCACGGTCATAACCGGAAGCTCAAAAAGAAGAACCGTATAATATTGAAGAAAATATTCTGCGACTTTTCCCTCTGCTCCAAGAACGGCAAGAACCGTCCTAAGCAGAAAAAACATGACAACACTCAAAAGCACGCACGATGCCGCGCAGGTTGCCATCGTCTGGCTGAAAACAGAACGGCAGCTTTTTTCATCCTTTCTTCCCATCAACATTCCAGCAATAACCGAGCCGCCCACCGAAACCATAAGCCCTGTCGCAAGAAAAAGATAGATAATCGGAAGCCCCAAATTCACCGCCGCAATCGCATCCTTGTGGATAAAGTTTCCCATAAAAAATCCGTCCGCCACGTTTATGAGCGAAGTGAGCACCATGCTGATTATCGCCGGAACCGAAAAAGCCAAAATCGCATGCGTCCTGTTTGCGCGGATTGAATCGACGTTCATAGAATTCATAAATACCCCTAAGTAAAAAAAGAGAAAATTGTTTGAATTGATTTTGGCGCGCCGGAATCGTTTACGCTTCTTATGTTACAGAAAAGAATAATTTAATACTTATGAATTCTTGCTTTTTTAAAATCTATTCAACCGGAAAGCACAGGTCGATTTCCATATAGGTTGCGTCGGCGTTCACGTAGATGTATCTGTCGAATCCCATGCGGTCTGCGAATCTTGTGCCGTATTTTGGAAACCACACGTTGTACATATTCTGGTACGCCGCGTAGATTTCCTTGTAGCTTCCCTTAAAGTGGTAGACCGCGAATTTTCCGCCCGGAATCACGCACGTGTTTTCAAGCGTGCAGTCCTTTTCCGCTTCGATGCACAAATCATAAAGGCAGCGGTTTTCGTCCGAGCATGACGGATCATCAAAAGTCCGTTCAAAGCAGATCGCGCCTTTTTTTGCTACCGATTGATATTTTTCCAGGAACACGCACCAGTCGCCCCTCATGTCGTGGTAGTTCCCGATTTTGCGCTCGTAAATCACAAAATAATCCGGAAGATTTTCCACCGCGACTTTCGCAGAAATTTCCTCAAAGCTTGCAAGCCGTGCCTTTTTGTCCGCCGCAGAATGAAAAAAATCGTGCTCAACCGAACGGCGCGCGCTTTCCTTCCGAAAATAAAACGGAGAAATCTTCTGCTGTTTCTTGAACGCCGGCACAAAGTTCGAAGGGCTGATTCCGTAGTCAAGGCAGATGTCGCTGATTGTCCTGCCGCTAGTCTTGAGCTTCATCGTAATCTGCCCAAGGCGCATCCTCTTGATGAACGAATGCACGCTCTGCCCCGTGTGCCGCTTGAATTCCCGGCAAAAATAAAATTTCGACCAGCCGCAGAAAGCCGCCACATCGTCAACCAAAATCTGCGCGGTCAGGTGAAGAAGAATGTAGTCAATCGCCTTGTTGATTGTCTCCCATGGAATCATGACAAAAAATTATAGCAGATATTTGCGGTTGAGAAAACGTATGGTAGATGGCGTGTAAAATATTTCATTTGCTGCCCGGCGCACTTTTTGCTCATTCGAAAATTTTTACGTGCTGCCCGATGTGTTTTCTGTCTCTGAAACTATTGTGTCAATGTTTTTGGCAAGATAATTGATTTTGAGTTTGCGTTAGGGCATGAAAGCCCGAAGTTCTGTAGCGGAACAAAGTGCAGCGGAAGAATGAGCGTTAGCGAAGGCTGGAACGCCCGACCCGAACGGCTGTTGAGCTTGCCGAAACAGAGCGAGGGAAACGCCCGTAAAATTTCCCTTTACGCATGACAAAACTGTGCAGAAAATGTCAGGAGCAGATTTTGTTTCCACTGTATTCTTTTATTGTGCTTTCGTGGCATGAATCAAATTCTTTTTCAGCAAGGAGAAAAAAATGGAATGGCTTACGGCGATTAAAAAGTCAATTGATTTTATGGAGGCGCATCTTTTGGATGACATTTCGGCCGATGACGTTGCGGCGGAAATCTTTATGTCTCCGTTTTATTTTCAGCGCGGATTCAAGATTCTGAAGGAGATGACGCCTTCCGGGTACATCAGGAACAGGCGGCTTTATCTTGCGGCTCTTGACGTTCTGGGCGGAAAGGAAAAAGTGATTGACAAAAATTGCGCTTGGAACAAAGCATTTTTTCTTCTATATTGTATACGTTATTCTGTTTTAATTTTTTACAGGATTTGCTGTGAGTCTGATTTTGTAGATGACGGAGAATTTATGTCTGAAAAGGAAATCCACGAAAAACTTGAAAATCTTAAAAATTATCTTCGTTCGCTTGGAAGCGTGATGGTCGCGTTTTCCAGCGGAGTTGATTCAACATTTTTGCTGAAAGTAGCGCACGATGTTCTTGGCGAAAATGCGGTTGCTGTTACAGCGAAATCCTGTACTTTCCCAAAGCGCGAGGCAGACGAGGCGGAAGAATTTTGTAAAAAAGAAGGAATCCGTCATATAAGTGTGGATTCTGAGGAGCTTGATATTCCGGAATTCCGCCGCAATCCAAAGAACCGTTGCTATCTCTGCAAAAAAGAGATTTTTACAAAAATCATTGCGCTTGCAAAAGAAAATAAAATAACTTTTGTGTGCGAGGGAAGTAATATGGATGACAACGGAGATTATCGGCCTGGCTTGCAGGCGGTTGCGGAACTCGGTGTAAAAAGTCCGCTGCGTTATTGCAATTTATACAAGGAAGAAATCCGCGCGCTTTCAAAGGAAATGAATCTTCCGACTTGGAAAAAGCAGTCGTTCGCATGCCTTTCTTCGCGCTTTCCTTATGGCGAAGAAATCAGCGAGAAAAAACTTTTGATGGTTGACAGAGCGGAACAGTTTCTGCTCGACAAAGGATTTTGTCAGCTTAGGGTAAGAATCCACGGCGAAAACCTTGCAAGAATCGAAGTTTCCCCTGCGGAAATGGAAAAGGCATTTTTGCTCCGGGAAGAAATTATGGGTGCATTAAAAAGTTTTGGCTTCTTGTACGTTTCGCTTGACTTGCAGGGCTACAGAACCGGCGCAATGAACGAGGCTTTAAAATGAAAGATTCTTTTTGCGACTTGGGATTTACAAAGCTCGACACAGGACGAAAAGAGCGGACTGGATTTGGCGAGGTTGTTTTTTGCCAGGGAAAAAGAAATGAGTTTTTGAAAGATATTTTTTCAAGGCTTTTTGAAGCGAATGGCGAAGTTCTTGGAACTCGTGCAACTCAAGAGCAGTTTGAGCTTGTAAAGGAAATTCTTCCGCAGGCGACTTACGACAGCGTTTCAAGAATTATAAAAGTTCAGGGCGAAAAGAAAAAACTTATTGGAAACATTGCGGTCTGCACGGCTGGAACTGCGGACATTCCTGTTGCAGAAGAATCTGCCCAGACTGCGGAATTTTTCGGCTCGTATGTCGAGCGCATTTTTGATGTCGGTGTTTCTGGAATCCACAGGCTGCTTTCTCAGACTGAAAAACTTGAAAAGGCGAATGTCGTTGTCGCGATTGCCGGAATGGAAGGCGCGCTTGCAAGCGTTGTTGGCGGCTTGGTGAGTGTTCCTGTTATTGCAGTGCCGACTTCGGTGGGATACGGCGCGAACTTGGGCGGAATTTCGGCTCTTTTGACAATGATAAACTCGTGTGCAAACGGAATCAGCGTTGTGAACATAGACAACGGCTACGGTGCTGGCTACATCGCGACGCAGATAAACCGTCTTGCAATCAGTGGAAGCGTAAAAAATCAGGCAGGTGGAAAATGAGCGATTTATATCTTGAATGTAACTATGGAATTTCAGGCGACAT
>OQWM01002840.1_pt1 | contig 11694 bp, 6 predicted proteins | sample 1691531 | NCBI WGS metagenome assembly OQWM01 (sample SAMN03418257, study PRJEB22391) | human gut metagenome | biome: human-gut; feature: organic feature; material: feces | host: Homo sapiens | place: Tanzania | collected 2013-01 | reverse complement strand
CTCACGAGGAGAACGGTCCTAAGTTCAACCCATTCTTCATCCCTAAGATGATTGCTGATATCGCATCTGGTCAGATTTCAATCCATTTCGGATTCCACGGACCAAACTATACCACAACATCTGCCTGCGCATCTTCTAGCAATGCATTGGCTGATGCCTTCAACCTGATTCGCTTGGGTAAGGCAAACATCATTGTCAGTGGTGGTGCCGAGGCTGCTATCTGCGCTTGTGGCGTAGGTGGTTTCAATGCCATGCATGCGTTGTCAACACGTAATGATGATCCTGAGCATGCTTCACGTCCATTCAGCGCTAGCCGCGATGGATTTATCATGGGCGAGGGTGCTGGCTGCTTGATTCTTGAGGAGCTGGAGCACGCTAAGGCTCGTGGTGCGAAGATTTATGCTGAGATGGTAGGTGAGGGCGAGAGTGCCGACGCTTATCACATCACAGCATCTCATCCAGAAGGTCTCGGTGCTAAGCTCGTTATGGAGCGCGCACTTGCTGATGCCAATCTGAAGCCAGAGGATATTGACTATATCAATGTTCATGGTACATCTACCCACGTAGGTGATATTTCTGAGGCTAAGGCTATCAAGGCTGTCTTCGGTGATGCTGCTTATAAGCTTAACATCAGTTCTACCAAGTCTATGACTGGTCACCTCCTCGGTGCTGCTGGTGCAGTAGAGGCTATGGCTTGTGTTCTTAGTGTGAAGAACGATATCGTTCCTCCTACTATCAACCACGAAGAGGGTGACAACGATCCAGAGCTCGATTACAACCTGAACTTCACATTCAACAAAGCTCAGAAGCGTGAGGTTCGTGCAGCATTGAGCAATACTTTCGGATTCGGTGGTCACAACTGCTGTGTAGTATTCAAGAAGTATGCTGAATAATTTTATAGATAGAATAAAGCTCTCTTTCCGCAAGGATAAAGAGCTTTATTTTTCTTTGTACGAAATCCTAGGTTTTTATCCACACAACATCAGTTATTACAAGATGGCGCTGATGCACAAGAGCATCATGCACCGCAATTCCAAGGGCAAGCCTGTGAACAACGAGCGCCTGGAGTTTCTGGGTGATGCCGTACTGGATGCTGTAGTGGGTGATATTGTGTATCAGCACTTTCCTGGCAAGCGAGAGGGATTCCTCACCAATACCCGAAGCAAGCTGGTGCAGCGTGATACGCTCAACAAGCTCGCCCAGGAGATGGGAATCAATCAACTCGTTTTATCTAATGGACACAGTTCTTCTCATAACAGCTATATGGGAGGAAATGCTTTCGAAGCGTTGGTTGGTGCCATTTATCTGGACCGTGGTTATGATGCCTGCATGAAATTCATGCAGAAGCGCATCCTGGCAAAAATGATAAACATCGATAAGGTGGCTTACAAGGAGGTGAACTTCAAGAGCAAACTCATCGAATGGAGCCAGAAGAACCGCGTGAAGCTGGAGTTTGTGATGCTGGGGCAGGAGAAAGACGAGAACGGAAGTCCTGTTTTCACTTATCAGGCTGTGATAGAAGGTGTAGAGGGCGGAGAAGGCAAGGGTTACTCCAAGAAGGAGAGCCAGCAGCTTGCCTCTAAGCTTACCCTGGAAAAATTGCGCAAGGAACCGCAGTATATTGATGCTGTATTTACTGCCAAGGCAAACCGTACAAAGATGGAAGAAGAACCTGTGCTGGCTGTGCCTACCACCGAGGTGAAGAATGATTTCATCATCTCGCAAGACACAGAAAAACAGGAGGCTGAAGATGTTGTTGCTTCTACTGTTACTGAAGAAATAACCACTGCAGCCACTCAGGAAAGCGAAGACGAGTTTGACTTGAGTGATATCTCTGCAGAGCCAAAGGAAATGAGCCGTGAGGACATCATCGCAGCCGCCGAGGCAGCTGCCTTTGCAGAAGATAAGGAATAATCTATGATGATAGAACTGGATTAAGATAAGAGAAAGACTCTCTTGAGACTGACAGATATGATAGTCTCAAGGGAGTTTTTTGTTTGATATTTTACATTCTTATCCCCTATCTTGCCCGATAGGTTATGTTTTGTATTAAAAAACAGTAAAAACTTTCTCTATATCAAAAGATTGAAGTACTTTTGCAAGTACTTTATAAGGTATATTATCTAGATATGAGTTTAACAACGATAGTAAGTAATGTATTCAAGCCTCGCCAGAAGAGCTTGGAAAAGTATGTACATGATGCAGAGGAATTGCAGCATGAGGTACTGATGCGCCTTTTGGCATCTGGCAAAAACACCGAATATGGTGTGAAACATCTACTCAATACGACAAATAGCTACGAAAAGTTTGCGCAGAATGTGCCGGTCAATACCTATGAGGAATTGAAGGGCGACATCGACAGAATGCGTCATGGCGAAAGAGATATCCTCTGGCCAGGACAGGTGAAGTGGTACGCCAAATCTTCGGGTACTACCAACGACAAGAGTAAGTTCATCCCTGTTTCGCAGGATGGTTTGCAGAACATCCACTACAAGGGTGGATTCGATGCTGTGGCTTACTATCTGCGCAACAACCCAAAGAGTAAGATATTCGACGGCAAGAGCCTGATTCTCGGTGGAAGCCATTCGCCTAACTATAATGTTTCGGGCAGTCTGGTGGGTGACCTGAGTGCCATCCTCATCGAGAACATCAATCCGCTTGCCAACATGGTGCGCGTACCTAAGAAGGAAACGGCACTGCTGAGCGACTTCGAGGTGAAGCGCGACCGCATCGCCCATGAAACGCTGAACAAGAACGTAACCAATATCTCGGGTGTGCCTAGCTGGATGCTCAGCGTATTGGTACGTGTGATGGAACTCTCCGGCAAGCAGCATCTGGAGGAGGTATGGCCTAACCTGGAGGTGTTCTTCCATGGCGGCATCGCCTTCACGCCTTACCGCAAGCAGTATGAGCAGCTCATCACATCTCCTAACATGCATTATATGGAGACCTATAATGCCAGCGAGGGATTCTTCGGTCTGCAGGATGATCCGTCAGATCCAGCCATGTCGCTGATGGTAGATTACGACGTGTTCTACGAATTCATCCCGATGGATGAGTTTGGAAGCGATCATCCTACCGTAGTGCCTCTCTGGGGCGTGGAAGTTGGCAAGAACTATGCGATGGTGATTACCACCTCCTGCGGTTTGTGGCGCTATATGATTGGCGATACCATACAGTTTACCAGCACCAATCCATACAAGTTTGTCATCACCGGCCGTACCAAGTACTTTATCAATGCCTTTGGTGAGGAGCTGATTATGGACAATGCCGAGAAGGGACTTGCCTATGCCTGCGAGAAGACAGGTGCGCAGATTGCGGAATATACCGCTGCTCCTGTCTATATGGACAGCAATGCCAAGTGTCGCCACCAGTGGCTCATCGAGTTCTCTGAGGAACCAAAGGATCTGAATGAATTTGCCAGTCTGCTCGATACCAAGTTGCAGGAAATCAACAGCGATTACGAGGCAAAGCGCTTCCACGATGTCACCCTCCAGCACCTGGAAATCGTAAAGGCAATGCCAGGACTCTTCAATGAATGGCTGAAGAGCAAGGGCAAGTTGGGCGGACAGCATAAGATTCCTCGTCTGAGCAACAGCCGCAAGAACATCGATGAGATGCTCATGATGAATAAATAAGGCTTTTATATAGTAAGCCTTTATGAATAAGGCTTTTACTGCATAATCTGCAGGAATAGTGGACATGTAAGATAGAAAAGAATGACAAACAAGAACGACATCATACAATTGTTGAAGAATCGGATAAAGGCAAATACCCTGTTTTTGCCTTTCTATCTGCTTGTCTTCCTATTGCTGGTTTCCTGTGCCAAGATGGGACAGCCGGATGGCGGATGGTTTGACGAGACTCCTCCCAAGGTGATAGGAGCATCGCCAGCCGATGGCGCCGTGAATGTAAACCAGAAGAAAATCAATATCTACTTCGATGAGTTTATCAAGCTCGATAACCCTTCGGAGAAGGTGGTGGTTTCGCCACCACAGCTGGAACAGCCTGAAATCAAGGGTGCCGGCAGGCGAATACAGATATCGCTCGTGGATTCACTCAAGGCGAATACCACCTATACCATCGACTTCTCGGATGCCATCAGCGACAACAACGAGGGCAATCCGATGGGAAACTACACCTATAGTTTCTCTACAGGTGCTGCCATTGATACGATGGAGGTATCGGGATATGTGCTGGAATCGGAGAATCTGGAACCTATCAAGGGTATCCTGGTGGGATTGTATGCCGACCATGCCGATTCTGCTTTCCGCACCAAACCGATGTTGCGAGTGAGCCGTACCGACAGTCGCGGCCGCTTTGTCATCAAGGGTGTGGCACCGGGTTCTTACCGCATCTACGCCCTGCAGGATCAGGATGGCGACTATAAATTCAGTCAGAAGAGCGAGAAGATTGCTTTCTCCCACGACATCATCGTGCCTTCCTGCAAACCGGATGTTAGACAGGATACCACCTGGGTGGATTCCCTGCACATCAAGTCGATAGACCAGGTGGATTACACCCATTTCCTTCCTGACAATATCGTGCTCAGAGCCTTTACGGAGCCTCTGACCGACAGATTCTTCCTGAAGGCAGAGCGCCAGAAGGCAAATAGCTTCACCCTCTTCTTCAGTTATGGCGATTCCATTCTTCCACAGATCAAGGGACTCAACTTTGATGCCGAGAATGCTTTCCTGGTTGAGGCATCTGAGAAGAAGGATACCATTACCTACTGGCTGAAGGATACGGCACTGGTGAATCAGGATACGCTGCTGATGGATATCACTTACCGCATGACGGATAGTACCGGAGTACTGGTCAACAAGACCGATTCTGCCCAGGAAATCCTGTCAAAGGAACCATACGCCAAGCGAATGAAGGAACAGGAAAAGGAACTGGCTGCCTGGACCAAGAAGCAGGAGAAAAAGAAGAAGAAAGGCGAACCCTACGATTCGGTGATGGAGGTGAAACCGCTCGATGTACAGCTGAGTGCATCATCGCAGTTTGATCCCGACCAGAATGTCATCTTCTCCTTCCCTACTCCATTGGCTAAGGTAGATACTGCCGCCATCCATCTCTATGCCAAGCATGATACGCTCTGGTATCGTGCTCCGATGGAATTCCTGCCGCTGGAGAACCGGAAATATGAACTCCGGGGAGAATGGCGACCGGATATAGAATACAGTCTGGAGGTAGATTCAGCTGCCTTTGAGGATATCTACGGATTGGCTTCCAAGCCTATCAAGCAGGGATTCAAGGTCAACTCGCTGGATACCTATGGTACGCTGCTCGTGAACATCACCTCGCTCCACGACCTGCCGCTCATTGTGCAACTGCTTGATGCACAGGATAAAGTGGTAAAGGAGACTAAGACTGTGAATGGTGTGGCAGAATTCTATTATCTCAAACCACAGAAGTATTATATGCGTCTGATTGTGGATCGCAACAATAACGGCAAGTGGGATACGGGTAATTATGATAGCGACCAGCAGGCAGAGGAAGTATATTACTATCCGGAGGCGATAGAATGTAAGGCGAAATGGGATCTCACAGAAAGCTGGGATCCGCTGGTCCGTGAACTCTCGCTGCAGAAACCGGGAGCCATCACCAAGCAGAAGCCTGATAAGGAGAAGAAAGTTAAGAATCAGAATGTACAGCGTGCCGCTAAGCTCGGCATTCAGTATGTTCCTAAAATGTAAAGGATATGAAGTTACTCAAGTCATTTATAGTAGCCATGTTGCTGCTTTTGGTCAATACTTCTGTATCGGCCCAGTGTACTTTCCGTAATACTGCATTCAAGTCGGGCGAATTCCTGACTTACAATCTCTATTACAACTGGAAGTTTGTATGGGTAAAGGCTGGCACAGCCAGCATGTCGGTGGTGCAGACCACCCACAAGGGCAAGCCAGCCTATCGTGGTTCGCTGGTAACCCGCGGTAACAAGAGAGTGGACGATTTCTTCGTTCTCCGCGATACCCTGCTCTGCTATACAGGTACCGATATGGCTCCGATGTATTTCCGCAAGGGAGCCCGCGAAGGCAAGCGATATACCGTGGATGAGGTTTTCTACAACTATTCCGGCGGCAATTGCAATGTTAACCTGCATTATCAGAACAGGCATGGTGAGCACAGATGGAAGAAGGCGACTTATGACGATTGTGTCTTTGACATGATGAATATCTTCCTGCGTGCCCGCAGCTTCGACCCTGCCAACTGGAAGAAAGGTCATAGCGTGAAGTTTCCTATCTGTGATGGTGGCGGTCGCACTCCTGCCCAGCTCAAGTATGGCGGCAAGGTGACCGTAAAGGCGGATAACGGCATCAAGTACCGCTGTCTGCGTCTGGAATATCAGGAGTATGAGGATGAGAAGTGGAAGAAGATAGTGGATTTCTATATCACGGACGATGAGAACCACATCCCTGTTCGCCTGGATATGTTCCTGAAATTCGGCAGTGCCAAGGCTTTCCTCGTGAATGCCAAGGGTACCCGTAACCCGATAACTTCTATCGTGAAGTAGAAGTACGACTGAAAAAGTGATAGTGTAGGAGGAAAAATGAATAAAAAACAGATGAATACAGGCTTGGTCGTCTTCATCTGCTGCGTTCTTGTGGCTGTAGGAGTTACCCTGCATCTCCGGAAGCATGATATGCTCCCTATTATCCACAAGGTAGTGGATAACACGACTGCCACGCTGGTGGCGGATACGGTGAAGACGAAAAAGCCTGTGGTGAAGAGAGATTTCAATATCTCTGGTTCTTTAAAAGATACCGAGGGAAAAGGTGTGGCTGGCGTTATCGTGAGCGATGGCTTCAAATGTGTGAAGACCGATTCCCGAGGAAGATATAAGATGAAGCGAGACAGCTTGGCTCGCTTCATCTATTTTTCCGTGCCTGCTGAGTTCGAGGTTCCTACCCATTCGGCTACCGACCGCACGGCTTGTTTTTACCAGGCAGTTTCCAACAAGAAAAAGATTTATGACTTTACCCTGAGGCGATTGCCTGGCGGCAAGGAGACGAGTTATAAGATGATAGTCATCGGCGACCCGCAGGTTACCAATGCCTACAGCCCCTACTATACTTCTCCGGATGATAATCCCATCAAGAAGAGCGATGTAGAAAGATTCACCACCCAAACCATGGCGGATATCAAACAGACCATCCAGAGCCTTCCTGCCGGAACTCCCGTATATGGACTGAGCATGGGTGATGACGTGCAGTATTATGGCGGCTACAACGCCAAGCTGGAGCGTCAGATACGCCAGGCATTGGGCTCTTCCGAGATGCGCCTCTTCTCCGTAATCGGCAATCACGATCAGGATGGAAAGGCACTCTACCGCAGGAAGTGGGAGGAGAATTTCGGTCCTACCGATTTTTCCTTCGATCGTGGCGATGTGCATTATGTCTGCATCAACAACTGCTTCTTCCATCGCGGCATGTCTTATTATTCTCCTGGAGAATTGCGCGAGCGCCAGGTGAAATGGCTGAAGCAGAATCTGGCCCTTACGCCTAAGGATAAGAAGGTGGTGCTCTGCTATCATATTCCTTTTACCTTCGGCAATGCGCCGTTCAGCAAGGCGAAGCCGCTGACCAATGCCAATGAGGAGGGGCATTATTCCTCTTCCCGTCTCTCGTTGCTGTTAACTCTTTTGAAGCCATTCAAGGGAGGATATGAACTCTTCTGCGGACATACTCATTTTGCCTGCAACCACGAAATCAACTACGAGGGCGAGGATGTGATGGAGCATTGTCATGCTGCTGCCTGTGGCAATATCTGGCAGTCGAACATCAACATCTGCGGTACCCCGAACGGATATTATGTCTATAGCTTTGTGGGTACCAGCATCAGTAACTGCTATTACAAGGGAACCTTCTGGGATAAGAGCAAGCAGATGACCATCTTCCGTGCCCAGACCGATTTCAACGGCGAGAAATATGCCAAAGACTGGCAGTTGGCAAACAACAGGAATATCCTGGTAGCCAATGTCTTCAATGCCACCAGCCACTGGCGTGTGGTAGCCGTAGAGGATGGCAAGGAATATCTGATGCGCCGCATCAGCAGCAAGGGTCAGGATGCCTTTGCAGCTGGCTATCATCATAAGTACAGCGAGAGTGTATCCTATCGGTTCGTGAGCAAGGGAAATGGTTATCTCATCATGAACCACCTTTATTATTATACTCCTAGGAATCCGAATGCCAGAATCATCATCAAGGCATCCGATCCATACGGAAATACCTATACGGCATCGAGCGACGAGGCGATAACCGAGCCTTTCGCCAACTATGCTCACTACTATGAGCGAGAGTACAAGGCATATAAGAAGACAAAAGCCAGCATATTGCGCGATTCTGTAGCAACCAAGCAAAGGGATTCTATTTCTTCTAAACAGAAATAAACAAGGACATACCCTGACAAGAATGCAAGAGACGCTTTATTCATCAGCATTGACTTGAAGACGTTTCATCTCAGTCTCTGCCGAAGAAATCTTCTTCTTTTCAACATTCTTGCGGAATCGGTAAGTCAGTGTAATACCTATCTTGCGAGTCTCGTACTTGCTAAAGGTATTTGTCACAACATTATGAATCTGTCTCGAGCCTTTGGTCTTGTCACCATTAAATATATCATTGGCATCTATTGACAAGCGCAACCTATCTTGCAAGAATGATTTCTTGATGCTCAGATTAAAGGTGGAAAGTGGACTCAGATAAATAGTCTCCAGATAGCCACCGAAGAGTTGCTGATAACCAGCCGACAGCAACCATCCCTTAGGCAACTGGAAATCATTGTCAAATGTAAGCATAACAGTAGGACGCTTATCGCTAAACATCTGTCCATCCACTCCAGGATAATGAACAAATGATTTCTGCATGAAACCAGTAAGAGTGGGTGTCCAAAAGCCTATCGACTTCCTGATATTGAGCATGGCTGCAAGAATCTGTCGATGAGACAAATTGGTCTGTCTGCTGACCGTTACGGCAGATTGCCCTGGCAATGAATATACATCAGCAAAGAGAGGATGATGTAGATAAGAATAATTCAATGTGAAATACAGCCAATTATACATCAGCATATAGGAGACATTATGTTCCAGCTGCGTTGTCAGGCCTGCATTTCCCATCTTTCGCTCATAGCGGTTCAGATAAATTACGTTATCATTCATGTCCACATAATTTGGTCTGCTAGTCTCTATCGAATAGCTCAAGCTCTGCATGAGCATACCTGCGGCATGGCTCAGGTTCAAAACAGGCATCAGGTAGTTGTCTGAATGGTGCAGTGCATTCTGCTCCCCCTCTACCGTCTGTTTAGAAGTCACATTCTCGAAGCGCAATCCAGCACTCAGCGAAAAGGCTCCGAGAGGCAAAGTATAGTTAGCGAAAACTGCATTTTTCACTTCCCTATTGTCCGTATTCCCACTATGCAGCATTCGGGCATAATCTATGCCATCTATACCCTTGCTATAACTGAAGTCATAGCCAAAGCTCAGATTTCCCCAATTTCCCAAATCATGATTGGCATGGATATTTGCAGAAATCACATCCCAGCGAGAACGAGTATTGTATTGCAAGTCATCTGCCCTATCTTCTTCCTTCTCCTGGATATGAGTATTGTTCTTGATTTCCTTATGGATGTAATCTGCTGCCATGCTCAAGTGCCAATCATGGTCGAAGGCTGCATCATAGTAAGCATTCAGATGATGGGTATCGGTATGATTATGCGAATCCTTGCCAGACAGCAAATCCGCAGTCTTCCCGATATTAGGCACTACCGATAGCGAGTCGCTGCCTATCGCTTTGTCCCTGACAAAGCTCCCGCCATATTGTAGTCCCAGCTCTGCCCTATCCGATAAACGATAATTCATACCAGCTTGAACATTGTGGGTATGGGTACGAGACAGATTCTCGGAATATTGCTGCTTGTTCCAGAGGGTGTCAGCCAAGACTTGTCTGCCATAATAATCCTTGGACAGAGTCTTAGAGTCGCGATAATAATAGCCTAGAAACAAATCTAGTTTGTCCATATTATAAGAAGAGGAAAAACCATATTTCTGGGCAAGATGCTTGGCCTGCGTCAAGTTGCCCACCACATTAAAGGCCAGTCCATTTCCCAATTTCTTAGTCTTGATATCCACCACAGGTGCTCCTGTTGCCTCATAATTGGCATCAGCAGTAGGTATCACCTGGACAGATTTCACTTGGTCAACCTGCAGGTTATCCAATTGGCTCTGTTCTCTCACCTTTCTTCCATTGATATAGTAGATAGGAGCTCCTTTGCCTGCCACCATGATGCCCTGCCCCATGCGAATGATGCCCGGTGTCTTTTGGAGCATCTCATAAATATCATTCTGGCGGTTCAAGATGGAGTCGTGTTCTACATCCACTACGATGCTGTGTCCTATCATCTTCACAGTGGCACGTCGAGCCACAACATCTACGCCATCCAAGGAGATAACAGTATCACAAGCCAAACTATCCTGCGCCACTCCCGATTTTACCTCCTGTGCATTCAATATGCCAGTCACCATGGCAAAGAGACAAATCAAAAAATACTTTCTCATAATCATGACCAATTTTATAAATTACAAAAAGTTGAATTAAACCGCGAATTCAACAAGCAAGTGCAAAATAAGGTATGTCTCTCAAAACGTTTCTTGAGAGACATACCTTATTATATATAGAGACATTTTTTACTTGTTCAGTTTCCAGGTAACACCATCTTTTGTGTCCTTTACCTCGAATCCGGCTTCAGCCAGGGCATCGCGAATCTGGTCGCTGGTAGCCCAGTCCTTGGCCGCCTTTGCCTTGGCACGCAGGTCGAGAACCATATCTACTACCTTGCCATAAGCCTCTTCGCGGGCATCATTGTTGGCTCCCTTCTCGCTCTTCAAGCCGAGGAGGTCGAAGGTGAAGAGCTGCATGGTGTCTGAAAGCTCCTTCAGGTCTTCGGCAGAGATGTTTGCCTTGTGGTCGAGGGCTGTGTTGATTACGTGGCAAGCCTCGAAGAGATAGCTGATGACGAGCTGAGTCTGGAAGTCATCGTTCATCGCATCGTAGCAGCGCTGGCGCAACTCGCTTACAAACTTCTTCACCTGCTCATCGCTCTGCTTAGCCACAGGCACACGCTCCAGGTCGTTCAAACCATTCATCAGGCGCTCCAATCCCTTCTGGCTAGCCTTCAAGGCATCGTTAGAGAAATCTACGGTGCTGCGGTAGTGAGCAGAGAGGATGAAGAAACGGATGGTCATTGGCGAATAAGCCTGCTCCAGACTGTCGTGATTGCCAGTGAAGAACTGCTCCAAAGTGATGAAGTTGCCAAGACTCTTACCCATCTTCTGACCGTTGATGGTAATCATATTGTTGTGCATCCAGTAATGAACCATCTGGTCGCCCTGAGAAGCCACAGCCTGCGCAATCTCGCACTCGTGGTGAGGGAAAATCAAATCCATGCCACCACCGTGAATATCAAAGTGGCTACCCAAGTACTTTCTGCCCATCGCAGTACACTCGCAGTGCCAGCCAGGGAAACCATCGCTCCAAGGACTAGGCCAGCGCATGATGTGCTCAGGTGAAGCCTTCTTCCAGAGGGCGAAGTCAGCCTGGTTCTTCTTCTCGCCGATACCAGCCAGCTCGCGGCTCTCGTTGATTACGTTCTCCAGGTTACGTCCGGAGAGGATACCGTACTTATGATCCTTGTTATACT